>Ga0228710_1011441_pt1 | contig 11446 bp, 7 predicted proteins | sample MedpolnodulmetaG_FD_177995 | JGI IMG/M metagenome (GOLD analysis project Ga0228710, IMG submission 177995) | Root nodule microbial communities from Medicago polymorpha collected in Santa Monica, California, United States - pink nodules | ecosystem: Host-associated > Plants > Roots > Nodule... | reverse complement strand
TTCTATCTTTTAAAATCATAAAATAAGTTGAACTTATTTAAATTTGAGTATTAACGATGTATCCAAACTTTGTTTAACTTATTTAAATTTTGTTTACGCTATGTCAGCGCATATTTTTTTTGTCTTTTATATTTTCTTCTAACACTATATCAGATGAGATAATTTGCAAATACAGTTTATTATACTGAATCAAAATAAAGGTGGACATATAACTTAAAGCAAAAAAGACATATTCATTAGATTTTCTTGGAAAAAGGAAACATTTTACACGTTGTTACTGAAAACATAAAACAAAAATACATCTCTAAACCATCATTGGTAAGTCTGAGATTAAAAACAGAAACAACTTAAAAACATATAAGAAAAATACATAGAACTAACCACATCTGAATCTCGTGTAATACAATCAAAATTCAATTTTATCTACACCTTGAAAAACCTCAATTAAAAATTTCTAAAACATGGATTAACTCAAAGAAAATATGATGTATCTAAAATACCTCAAAAAAAACACACATTTCCTTGACTATGCTCACCCCTGAGAGGGTGAAGATGATTTCTGCTGAAGGGGTTACGCTTTAATAATAAGAGATAAACATGAGCATATGAATGACAATCATTGCGTGACAAAGGGGTGAGAAAGTCAAATATTAGAATTTATTGTGTGACAAAGGAGCATTTAAAAGATTGATCTTAAAGAAGAAGGTCAAACAATTGCATTTAAATGAGGATAAAATTTTCGAATTTGATATGAATGAAATTCATTACGTGACAAAGGGGTGAGAATGTCAAATGTTAGAATTTATTATGTGGTAAATGAGCATTTAAAAGATTAATCTTAAAAAGAAGGTCAAACAATTGCATTTAAATGAGGAGATAATTTTCGGATTTGATATAAATGGCAAAAGTGCATTTAATGAATGACAAAGGAGTGAGAATGTCAAATGTGAGAATTCGAAATGTTTTAAGGACATTTAAATGAGAAATTCAAAACATGAATGACATTTATTGCGTGACAAAGGTGTGAGGAGATCAAATCTACGAATTTATTGCGTTGGAATGGGAGGGAAAAAGTTAGGTTAAAATTATGGTTAGAGATTGTTTGACCAGACAAGCTTTAGAAAGAAAGATTAATGAGTTAAAAATAGAAATATTTTGTTGTAATAAATACATTTAAATTTTTTTATTAATTAAATACATAAAATTTAAGAAAATATTTTTATTTTTAGGTTGCTTAACATGCGTCTTTAGGACACACGTTAACATTACTTTTATTTTAGTTACAAGTAAATCATTGTGGTAAAGAGAAACTAAAATCATAATTAAGGAGGATGCATTTCCGTCATTACAAGAATTAAAAGAATAAGTAGTGAATTTGGTCCATAAACTATCACTATTTCATCATTTTAGTCTTTAAACCATCATGAAAACAACCAATTTTACATATTGAGGGACTAAATTGTTGAATGAGATAATATTTGAGATCTTTCGTTAATTTTAATACTTTAAAAACTCATTTAAGTTGGTATGGTAGTATTGGTTTGGGACTTGGGAGTGTGCTCCTCATGAAGGTCTCATGTTCAATTCTCTCCGATGATAATTTGGTGGGCTAATTTAGCTTCTTAAAAAAAAAAATTAATACTTTAAAGGATAAGTTTTTGAGAATGTTAGTTTAGGAATCAAATTGGTTGTTTATTCAAAATAAAAAAGTTTTCATAAATTAAACCAATCATCGATATCCTTGATTCTCGATGCAAAAATCTTAGATTAAGATCCAATCCATTTATTAAACACTTCTATCTATTTAAAGAAAGATAAACTTGTAGAATAAAATAATTTTATTTTATTTTATGAATCTATTTTTCTCTAAATAAGAAATAGAGAAATGTAATAAAAGAGGAATACCTTTTTTCCGTCAAAATAAAAAAATATTAGTTTTTGAATTTATGCGATAAGAAATACAATATTAAATTAAATAATGTATACAAAATAATTGAACAGGTAAATACACAAGGAACGGGAGGAGGAAGGAGGTTGAAGTGGCATAGTTGCTTCGTAGCTAGCTAGCAGCAATGTCCAGTGGTTGCAGCATCAGAGCAATTTGGATTCTCAACAACATCGACGCCGTCGTTTTCTCCAGGTACCACCTTTTCCTATCACCCTCTCCGCAATTAGATCCAAATTCATTATTCATCATCTTAATTATCATTACTACAGGAGATTCCCGGTTGTAGAAAAGCGTTGGCGAACATCTTGCAACTCCAACAACGACACCACCGATCAAATCTTCTCTTCTTTACCCTCTGACTCTGAACTAGCTGATGCTTTTCTCAACAGAAGACTTAAGGAAGGATCTGCGCGTGGATTTGGTATACGAAAAAGTAATTCATCTATAGGATCAGATTCTTGGGTGGATGATCCAATTACTCGTCATATAATAGGTCTTTACATTAACAAAGAACGCGACGATGATAAGAATCTTTTGTGGCCTTTAATCCTGCACATTAAGGGTCATTACAGTTTACTTGTTCTGCCAATGGTTGAGCCTAAACATGCAAAGGCTTATGAAAGGTTATGTAAAACACCTGACTGCGGTCGTTCTATTGGTCTCGATGATAGTTTGTCTTCGCTATTGCTTGATCTTCCGGCAATAACAGGGTATGCTAAGTCACTTTACCTGCAAATGGTTCTAACATTTAGGAATTATCGTTTTAGATTGATTGGTTGTCATTAGAATTATATTTTTTTAATTGGATGGTTGCTCTTTGCTTTATTGGTAACTGACCTTGAAGCGATTTTCAAAATACGTGTGAGAACATTACAACATTTTGCTAAGAATGCTTATAGAATGAGGTTTTGTCGGATTGTATTGGCATTAGTCAAGGTAATTGGGACCTAACCTATCTTACATCTTATAATTGTTTATTCTTAACTTCTTAAAATGTGGGTTGCACATAACTCATCCTTACAAAACTGGGCTTGTAAGGCGAGGATTGCACTCACTTATAAACTCATGTTCATGCCTTATCTCATCCAATGTGGGACTCTTAACACACCCTTCATGCCTAGGACCGGACAACCAGAGCGTGGCCCGATAGCGGTGACCTGATAGCAGGTACCCCATGTCCCCAACATATCTTGGATAGGCTTTGAAACCATATTAAGACGTTATTTGGGGTAAAAAAATGCCACTAGCATTCTTCATAGCTAAATAGAATTTTGGCGGTAAGTGGGAATAGGGTCCTTGCCACTTGCATAAAGAAGCATCTTAAAGAAAATTTAAGATCTTTTGTTGGTTTCCATCTAACAACTTAAACTTTATGATGGTTGGTTCTAGATAGGTAGAGTACTTTTAAAATTGGAGCTCTTGCGCTTTTAGGGTTTTCCTGTTGTCTAAGGCTGTAAGCTTTTACTTGTCAAAACTACCTCGTCTCTAATGCAGACCCATCTCCCTTTAAGTTTAGGGTAGAGGGTGAGATCATGACTTCAATTTTCCTATTTTATGTCTGTGCTTGTTGAATTGTTTGGCTAAATAGAATCCCCTAACCCTATGCCCTTCTTACAATTATAATGTACTCAAAGAGCACCTTCAGTGTGGCTTATGTGTACTAAAGAGAGTTTGTTTGCTGGCTGATGTTAGTGGAATTTTGCTTCACTGTATGTACTTTTTATGCAAGTTTTGCTTCTCATGTCACAGGGCATTTATGATTGCACATACCATTGGTGACATAATTACCGGTGACACAGTTGAACCTGAAGTGATCATGGCTGCAGCTCCCTCTGTTGGTGGACTGTTTGATTCATTAACTGGCAGTATAGGCATGTCTTCTCGGGCCAAACCTGTATCTCCACAAGTTGCTTCTTCCTCTCCTTTGGGAACAATTGGACAAGGATCTGTCACAGCCGATACTCCGAAAATGGGGTCTAGGCCTTTAGACAAAGATGCGCTCAGAACATTTATCAGTAGCTCAATGCCCTTTGGTTGGTACCTTTTATTATGGTATTCCTCGTCTCATATTTTTGTTTTTATTTTACAAGTTATGCTGGAAATTTTCTATTGCTTGCAAATTTAATCTATCAATGTATATTTATATACAGGCACACCCTTGGACCTTAATTATTCCAATATTTTTACCATCAAGACGAATGGCTTTTCCACTTCAGATTTGGCACCAACAGACCAGAAGCAACCAGCTTGGAAACCATATCTATACAAAGGAAAGCAGAGAATGATTTTTACGACTCACGAGATTGTTCATGCGGCTCTGTATGATAGAGATGAGATTCCAGATATTATATCAGTTTCGGGTCAAATAAATTGTAGAGCTGATCTGGAAGGGTTGCCGGATGTATCATTTCCCTTAACAGGATTGAACATAGCAAAACTTGAGGTTTCTTCATACCATCCTTGTGCTCAAGTTTCAGACCAAGGTCCAGATAAGCAGGGGGTGGTGTTTTCTCCACCGTTAGGTAATTTTGTGTTGATGCGTTATCAGGCAACTTGTGCCCTTGGACCTCCTGTAAAAGGATTCTATCAGTTGTCAATGGTTTCTGAGGATAAAGGTGCATTTCTATTCAAGTTGCGTCTGATGGAAGGATATAAGTCTCCTTTGACAATGGAGTTCTGTACCGTGACTATGCCCTTTCCTAGGAGGAGGATTGTATCCTTGGACGGTACTCCTTCCTTGGGAACAGTTTCAACTTCAGAGCACTCTGTTGAATGGAAAATTGTGACAAGTGGACGGGGGCTGACTGGAAAGAGTATTGAAGTGACATTCCCAGGGACAATCAAGTTTGCACCATGGAAAAACCAAACGCTGTCTTCCTCTAGGTCATTCGTTGGAACAATTGTTGAAGATGACAGTGATAATGAGGCAGAAAATGCTAGCAACATGGTTAATGAAGAACATTTGATGGAGAAAATGAACAAGGATCTTCCTCCAGTTGATCTAGAGGAGCCATTTTGCTGGCAAGCATACAATTATGCTAAAGTACATGCCTCCCCATTTTTATATTCTCTTTTAGTATTTTATAAAGTTTGCATTTCTTTGTTAATGGAAATCCCTTTTTAGATTTTACATTAGTTTATGATGTTGATAATTTAATTATGTCTTATTACATTGTATTGTTAGTGTTGAAATTTTAGGGCTTGGATGGACACGAGACAAAAAAATAATATGCTTCACTAATAGGACTCTGAATAACTGTGTTGCTGAGATGATAAAAAACATTGGCCTAATACTACTGTTTTTAATAATATGTAGACCAGATACCATGCACCATACACCTTGTACAAGTGGACGCTCAATTGGACCCCTAATGCAACTAGACTCCTAAGTTCCTGACAACCTAGAATCTTAGCATTGTTATCGTGTTCACTTTTAAACAAAATTTAAAATTTCTCCAAAATGTTTCTATCTGCTGAATTTGTCAATCTTAATTGTTCAAGTTTATAATTTCGCATATGTGATCTGATCATTTGAATTTTAGGCATTTAAGAATTTGGTTACATATCTTATATCCCAAGGAAGATAATTTACTTATTTTCTTCTTGTATTATTATTTAATCTGTCAAAATATTACTCCTTGGTGCTTAGAGTTGTAGCAGCTATCTTTCTGAGTGTAGTAATTACATATCTTTAATGCACCTTAAAGTTCCAATTCTGTGACAAAAGTTTTCTTATATAGATACATATACTTTTATATTATTGCAGGTGTCATTCAAGATTGTTGGGGCATCAATATCTGGAATTTCGATTGATCCTAAATCTGTGAGTCTCTTTCACTTTTGGTTGACACTCTTATTTTAGATAAGGAATTAAGATCCATATAATTTTAAGTATCACAAATTGACAATTATATGCTATTTGAGTGTAACGGATAATCAACTTATGTTTCCATGTCTTTTATTGTTCCATACCATAGCCATTTCTTGTAGTGTATTTGTCCTACAATTTGTCTTTGTTATTCTGTCTGATAATTTGTGTATTTTGCAGGTGAGCATCTATCCCGCTGTAAAAGCTCCCGTGGAGTTTTCAACTCAGGTATTTGTTTGTTTTCGTGTATGTGTGTGTATGATCAATGATTAATATTTTAAGCAATCTTATGCTCTCTCCAGTGAATATTTATTCATTATCTCCAACTATTTCTTGCCCATAACCAGGTTACTTCTGGAGACTATATTTTATGGAATACTCTTGGTAAGTGCCCACATGTTGCCACGGTGTAAAAATTGAAATGCCCGCCGAGAGGCATATGAATCTTAATGGCGGGGCACCATTAGATGTCTCAATAAAACTCTGAAATGATGTTTTTTGATTCTTTGCCAAGTAATGTAAACACTTCCAATTGAATCTGGTGTTTGAGAGGTTTGATCAGAAAGTAAAAAATGTTCTTTTAGTTTCAATATATCAAATTGGTTATTTATTTGTTAAAATGGTGACACAAGTATAAATATTTGTGTCTCTTGACAATTTGGTAGGACCGTAGGAAATTCGATATCTGGTTGGTGTGTATACACAAATAAATGTTGCGAATTCCTTGACTTGATCTCTATTACCTGGAGGAAAATACCACTCTTAAAATAAATGTTGGTCAGATTCACTAGCTAGAATTTTTCATCACTTGAGAGCCACTAGAGAGAATCCATTAAGCAGGTGTGCTATCTGGTAATAAATAATCAAATAATCGGAGTGCATCTTCAATTTTCCACTTCCTTGTATTGATTTTTATTTTAGGCTTAATTAATGATTTGGTCTCATAAGTTATTTGTTGGTTACATTTTAGTCCCATAAGTTTTTAACGTTACAATTTGGTCCCTTTAAGTCATCTTCCATCAACTAAATAAATCCTCACTGTCAAAACCGTTAAGCCAATGTCGATCGTGGATACACATTGTAAGTTGTCACGTCACCGTTCACATGTGCTTATTTAACGTTTTGACAAAAGACTGACGGTGAGAATTTATTTGGCTAACAAATACTAACTTAAGGGACCAAATTGTAACGTTAATAACTTATGGGACCAAAATGTAACCAACAAATAACTTAAGAGACTAAATCATTAATTAGCCTTTATTTTATCTTCTTATGGAAAGGGAGTGTGTGAGAGTTGTTTATTTCAAAGAGTATATTGATTCAAACTAACTGTCAGTAGTTGTTCATCCTTCAAAAAAGAAACTGTCAGAAGTTGTTCTAAGACACAAGATTTATGACACCATTAAAAATTCTCAAGTAAAGTTGGTATTGCATCAAAATCATGGTTATGTCACAATTTCTTGAATTTTTTAAGTGAAAAGATATTTGTATTCTTAACATTTGTTTCGGAGAATGAGAATTAGACAAGGACAAGAATAAACTCCTCAACATTTGTTTTCGTAAACCATTTTGTACAAAAAAATAAAAACATTTTTAACTACTATATCATTATCTTTTGATTAAAATGTAACCAACTTCCAAATTTGTTAACAATTTTCCTTGCCTGCAATCTCAAAAGCTCCCCAAAATTCTAATTTTATCTCTTCCAAATCACAAAATTGTGACGGGATTTGTTTGGATTGTACAATTTGGATATATTGAAAAAAAAATCAAGACTTTTTGCACGTCCGAATTGTAAAATTATGGCTATAAAGATTGTTAATTTTTTATTTTTCGCTTAATTACATATTTGGTCCCTTAACTTATTTATTGTATTCGATTTGACACATATATAAGGGAAATTTTTTGGAATTACATATCTAGTTTTTTTTTTCCTTCCTCTTCCTTCTCTCCTCTTCTTCCATCATTTTCTCCTCCTCCTTCATCCATCGTTTTTTAGAGGAGATGGCCCCACATGTACACCTGTAACTGCTCTTGGTCCTTTCTGTCATTTGCTTGTTAGTGATGCACACATGACCAATCGCACGAGGCACATATATAAGGGAAATTTTTTGGAGATTACATATCTAGGTTTTTTTCCTTCTTCTCCCTTCTCTCCTCTTCTTCCATCGTTTTTTCCTCCTTCTCTCCTCCTTCATCCATCGTTTTTTTAGAGGAGATTGTTTAAATATGTTTATGAGGTAATTGATATTTTTTGTGGTGGTCGAGGTTAAGCTCAATTGAGTTAAGCTCAATGACTTATGAGGTAATTGATTGTTGCATGTATGATAGTTTACATGCCATTATTTCATAGCACTTCTTTTCTAATTAAATGTTGAATTTCTCATGATCGCCACGATTTCAAAATTTGGATGAGAGTAAAATTAAAAGAGAAAATAATAATAATAATAAAAATAAAAGGAATTTGAGGGGCTTTTGAGAATGTAGGGGATGATTCATTCACAAATTTGTACTTTTGAGTCTTTCATCTTACTAAAGGAGGGACCGTTCCTACGAATCTGAAGGCTCGGTTCTATAAATGAACAGAGGCCCGTAATAAAATAAAAATGTAATTTTTTTTTAAAGAACAATGTTCTAATGAAATTTTTTAAAAGATAAATACAAGGTGCCGTATATATGTGGTACACTTAAAGGTGAAAATCACTACCGTATACACGAGGAACTTCAAACCATCCCTTCTAAAAAAACAATTCCCTAACACTTAGTAGTATTGTTGAGCTATAATTTTTTTTTTGAGGCCCTTGGAGAGATTCAGTTTCATTGAGCAGTTTGCACACTCCAAGATCCAGCCCTAACTAAAGGATATGAGGAACATCCAAAAAAGAATGCTTTTTTTCTTTGAATTTTCTACTTGGTTATTGTTTTGACGTAAAACAAAAAGATCTATATATTTAAATTTTTAAGAGTAATTATTGAATTAACCTTTAATAATATCTATATATTTATAGCATCAACAATGTATTGATCTAAGTGATAATTTTTTTTTTGACCCATTAAGATAATGGTCATGTCTTCCATTTTACTCCTCTAAAAGAAAAAATATTTATAGCTATATATATTTAGTGCATTTATTTCATCATTTTATTACCTTTATTTTTACCAAATCATTTCATTACTTCTATTTATTTATTTTTGGTAATATTCATTACTTCTATTTTACTCCCCTCAAAAACAAAAAATTACTTGTATTATAATCTTTTCTCTCTATTTCTTTTAACTGTTGCAGATTTTGATACATTTTGTCTTGTTGTGCATAATAAGTGATTAGAAGAAGAGAATCCAAGTACATGAAATAATGCATAATTGCCATTTCCATTGACGTTGACGCTGTATACTACTACCACACGTTATCTTTATCTGAAAATAAAATATAATTAATAACAGATACAGTACAGAAAGATGAATCTTAAAAACGCCACAGACACAGTGCTTCTCCTCGTGATCTGAAATCAAAATCATGACTGCGTTGCCTTCTCTCTACAGTAGCTTATTTCGAATGGAAACAAAACACTGCTCTTTTCATTTCTAAAATAGGCATTGCAATTCAATCAAATTCCAATGCCTATTTTAGAATGAAAACAACATTTCACTGTTTCCATTTCAAACTATTGTTAAGGAAGTTAATGCTGACGAATTCTTGATTTTCATTTTAGTTGATGAGGATCCATCAGTCAACAATCAAGATCTGCTATTGCAATTGATTGTGGTTTCTGTAAGTAAGTAATTAGCAATGTTGTTTTCATCATTTCCTTTAAAGTAGCATACTCATTTAGTTAGTTCCAAATGGATTAGAGCTGTTTATCTTATACTGATTTCTCGTGCCAGCTTTAAGTTTCTGAAGTGATATGGAAACATTGCCTACAATAACTTGATATATGAATGAAATAGAAATTTCTTTAAGCTGCATTCTGTAATCATTCAAACCTAAAGTTATATTTAAACTTCAATCAAGTGGATGCTTTTTCTTCAAGATTCTCAAATATGATTTGTTTATGCTATGTTTGAATGAGTTGGAAGAAGGGAAACTTTAGGCCTCTGCTTTGAGGATTTTTAAAGAAAGAAATGGAAGGTAAATTCTTCCCGCACCTTGTTGCTTGCTTATAACATAATTAAGCTTTGAGTTATTTATGTTTTTTGTTTTCAAATTCTGTTTTAGTCACTATCAAATTAAATGATTATGCGTCCAGTTAAGAACTAGCTACGCCTATGTGTCATGTCCGGGCCATAAGCATGTGGCTGCTGCGTTAGCCCATGTCATCCCATTTAGCTAAATAATGCGCAGCTTGACAGACATAGACAAAATATAAATAATAAAAATCTTCAGCAATTGTAGCCAGGTAAGTGCGCTGAGGTTGAGTCTTGAGGAGGACTTTGAAAACATTTGATGAATCTGTTTCTGCTGAAATATTGAGAAAGAGAATATCATTAACAAATTCCCAACCCTTGAGCATTGCCACGCATTCAGCTATGTCAGATTCTCGGAGCAGTGGCCTATTCCAACAAGCCACAGCAAGTACAACTCCCTCCGCATCTTGAACCACTGCAGCTAGTCCTCATCTGCTTTCGTCAACAGGGTCTGCGGCGTCAACATTGAGTTTAAAAGAGCCACTGACTGGTGCAGACCAGTGGACATTGGAATTTGGCACAGGTATTGGTGCGAAACTGATCTTATGTAGCATATCAGCCGCGTTATTAAAACTCCAAACTGATCTAATTGCATTGTGACAGCAGATCATGGCATCAGGAGCGTCATTTTCTTCAAAACATCTTTGATTTCTCACCCTCCAAACCTCATAGCAAATGGCAAAATTACGTTGAATCACCTCAATTTATTCATTCATAATTACCTGCTCGATTCAATTCCTGAAAGAGCCAAATTCAGCTTTGTTTTCAGCAAAGTTAACACCAAGAGGCAAGGCAAGCTACACCAATTTCTCCCATTCACAGTCTTTGAAAAGATGATCCATGGTTTCATTATGTTGATCACACAAACAGCATAATGGAGAGCAATTAACACCTCTCTCAAACAGTGAACTGAGAACTGGGAGCTAATTATACGGTATGTACCTCATAAGGTTCATATGTCTCAGAACGGGTTTTATCTTCCAAAGCTTAGACCAAATATTACTTTCTTGTGGGCTGACAGATTGATTTGAACTCAAAGCTGCATTTCTTTGCTTGAGGAATCTGTAGGCAGACTTCAAGGAGAATTCACCGTCTTTGTTGACCCTCCACGTGAAAACTGTGCTTTTGACCATTAAAAGGTAAGGGAATTTGAACAATTTGGCGCACTTCACATGGAAGGAAAATATTGTTAATCAAATGTAGATTCCATCCTCCTTGATCAATGTTAATGAGTTCCACCACTAAATTAACATCATACTTTGGAGGTTTAGGGGTCCAAATTCTATGACCTTGTTGAAACAGTAGCCAATTATCCTCCTGTTAAAGTCTATATTCATTCACTAGCATGCTCAGCAAGTTATCTCGTTACACACCATAGTTACTATAGCATTGCACTTAGAGTAATACAGTCTTGTAATAATTACTAGTTTGTTAGAACTAGTTGA
>Ga0228710_1011440_pt1 | contig 11446 bp, 9 predicted proteins | sample MedpolnodulmetaG_FD_177995 | JGI IMG/M metagenome (GOLD analysis project Ga0228710, IMG submission 177995) | Root nodule microbial communities from Medicago polymorpha collected in Santa Monica, California, United States - pink nodules | ecosystem: Host-associated > Plants > Roots > Nodule... | reverse complement strand
ATAACAGATTCATTTAACAAAGGGGGAGTAGAAGGATTGATTAACTGATTAACTCTGAGCCCAAGTTAAAATAAGTTTATAACAAATTTATTTTAAGAGAACTCTTTATTTTTATCTCAAGTTTTAAAGATGTTTTTTTACGACGTTTTGCACAGAGTATTGGCCTTTTGCTTGTTGTCTTGATATTTCTGTTCTCTAAGTCTTCATTCCTATTTATAGAGGAGTTGAGAGACGTTGAGAATTTAGCCGTTACATCAACTTGTCTTGCTTTGAAGCTCTGATTCTTCACCCTTGATCTTTTGCCTGATTTGATAGTTGTCCTCTGAAGAACTAATTTCAAATCCATTACATTACAAAGGGAACAATGTCTGCAGCAATGTTACTGTTATCTTTGTCTTGTTGTAGAGACAAAGATTGCAGAGATGGTGGTTGCAGAGTTCGTGGCCGTACACTTCGTACATAGTCCTTTGTCAACTCTGGTGAAGTAGCTTCTGGTGAGAGATGCTTCTGGTGACAATTGCTTCTGATGACCTTGCTTCTGATGACGTGTCTTCAGGAGCTCTTCTTCAGACCCGTTTCTTCAGACGCAGTTCTTCAGACGCATTCTTCAGGCGCATTCTTCCAGATGCTTCTTAGCTTCAAATAAAATTCCTTCGCTCTTTGAACTTGTTCAATCAGAATCTTTATGAATAGTACTTTGATTATGGATCCTGTACACTTGAACAAATTGTTTAGCATTTCCAATTGATGATTTTTAATACCTTGTTATTGTCAAAACTCAATAGGTGACTTGTGAAACACCCTTTGTTCCAACAAGCTGAACTCACTTGGCGAACTAACGACAACACTGACTTCCCAGCCAACGCGACTAATTTACGTGAAGAGCTCGAATTCGTTGACAAAGTCAGAAGCGAAGCTGCTTTACCAGAAACAGCGCTAAAACAGAAATAGCCGCTCGCCACAGCAAAAAGGTCATAAAACGAGAATTTGAAGTTGGCGACCTTGTCGCCAACTGGAAGGGACTCTACATAGCTGGAATAAAAACCGGGACAGGAGCCTACAGACTCGAAGACCTCAACAAAGGCACAATTCCAGGAACTTGGAATGCCGAAAAACTCAAAAGGTACTACACCTAGATGGAAAACACAACCAAAAATCTCTAGTGTATATACTTAGTTCAATAGAACGAACATCGCGCTCTCCAAGAAGCAAGCAACTACAACAGAGGAGGAAAGTCGTGCCACTCCCTATCCGAAAACATAAAGGATAAGTAAAATCAACACAACAGATACACGTATTCCTCAGTATGTTTGCTACCAACTGCGACATCACTACTCGACATGTAAGGTAGAACCCCAGCTCGCGATTGGTGATTCACATCTAAGCGCGTTGAGCTTAAATTGGTTTTTTCGTTCATCCGTTGTTCCCTGTCCGAAAACAACTTTGGACACGCATTCAGATAAACAATCTCTTAGATGTGAAATGCTTCTAACAAATACCCCGCGTAAAAGTTAGAACTCTCATGCCCGGATTTCCCTTTGCAAACAACGCAGAAGGTATGCGTTCCGACCGAGCAACGATACCTGGGGAAGAAATGCAAAACTTTAATTCAAAACAACGAGTTAAAGTCCTAGATCGCCGGCGAACATGTAAAACTCTTAAGTCGTTGATTCATTTCATCAAAACAAACGACTGCAGGGGGTAGACCGTACTGCCTCAGCGAACCCATCTTTGCTTTGAAGGTCTCTTAACTTAGCAGAAAGAACAAGCACCGAAAAGAACAAAGGACATCAGAGCATACAAATTGTTACTTTATAAACATACAAGTTCGAACGTCATTTGAAAATAAAGAAAAAACATTTTCAGCAAATATGATAAGAACATCAAACCAATTATATTAAGAGTGCTAAAACCACGAATGGCGCACGATGGCATCAGCTCGAAAGCCAGTTACAAAGCAGAAGTTGTTAAAGAAGAGTGATTAAAATTACAAGGCTTCATCAGCTTGGGCTTCATCAACATGCCCAATATCTTCCTCAAAGTCTGGGGGAGGTTTGATCACACCATCTTCAACATCACTAAAATGGTGAATCTCCTCGACGCCTTCTTCAGAGACTCCTCCAAAGCCGCCTTCTCCTCAGCCAACTTCTGGAAAGACTCTGTCGCCTACTCAAGAGCAGCTCTAGCATCCACCAATTTCTTTTCTACAATAGCAACTTGGCAGCAACACTCCTTAGCAACTGACCTCTTGTCTGCAACATCGCCTTCAAGCTGGGAGACTTGGGCAACCAAAGCGTCCCTCTCCTTGGACAAAGCATTCACCCGAATTTTGCCCTCAAGAGAAGCTTTATTCAAGACCGTAGCGACCTCCAGAGCCTTCATAGTAGCAATAACTCCTTCAATTATTGTCTTGCTCCGGCCAGCAGGACCAAGGTCATGAATAACCCGCAGCTCATGGTCATCCAAGAAAAGGGTTGAATGAGGACCACAACGATCAGGCTCGGACCATACTTTAGGAAGTTGGAGGAAATCCCCACTTTCGGAACAAAGGGGAACAACCCTGATAGGCGTGGTGGGCTATTTTGAATGTGTCTCCACCTTTCTTCTCTTCCCTGGTTCCTGAACCTTCTCCTCGAAACGATCATCTCCTTCCAGGTCCACCACCGGACCAGAGGTTGAACCAGGATCAGACCCAGCTTTGAGATGGTCCACAGATCGAACATTCTTACGCCGTTTCTTGGCGGGGACCTTCTTGTTCGCTTCATTCACAAGGGCCTGTAGATCTTTCATCTTTTCTGCAAACACAAATAAGTAGAGAAAACTTGTCAGACATGGAAGATAATACACAGAAACAAGAATGTAAAGAAAACAAAGAAGAATGCAACTACCAAGGCAGTCATCTGGGTCTTGAGACACCACTAATGGTGTCCCGTCTGCATTCATCAATGGGTTTCCCCGTTTGTCAGTTTTAATCTTCCGTGAGAAAGGCTGAACCAACGCCCAAAGTTTCTGGTGCACATCTATTTCCTCCTCCGTCAAACTAGGAACGGTCCAACATAAATCCTTTGGTTCATAACCAAAGTGGTCTTGTTTCTAGTATAAAGGGAAGAGAGGGCGGCGGTCAAGAACTCCTTCCTTCGCCGCCTCCAAGAGAGTGTCCAAAGCAGCTTCACTTTTCGGCCTTACCAAAAAGAAACGCTCTTTGAAACTCCATACTTTCCCCGCAAAGATCTCAAACATCTTCTTGGTTTGACGGAAGGAAACCCAGTCGGCCCCCGTTGGACGGTGAAGATAGTAAAGAAAACATTCTTGAGAGGAGGAACCTCCAGGTACTGGCACACCAGTTCAAAGGCCCTCATGAAAGCGTAAGAGTTGGGGTGAATCTGAGAAGGAGACAACTTGATCCAACAGAGCACCTCTCGTTGAAAATCAGAAAAGGGGAGTTGGAAACCCATGTCTTTGAAAACCACTTCGTACATGGGAAATAAATAGTTTTGATATTCCGAACACACTCTATCAGAAGTGCTCGGAAGTACAACCTCCCAATCTTCGATTCTACCAATAGAGGTAAAAGGGATTTCTCTTGTTTCATTTAGGGCGAATGACGACTCCATCTCCAATGGCTCCTCCCCCGGCCAAGTAATGACAGGCGCGACAACCTCTTCTTCCGCCATGATAAACCTGAAAGATCAAGGAAAAAGTGAATCCAACATTCAGATCCACCCTTCCTTCACCCACCAGATCGACCATGGCGAGGAAGGGATCAAACATCACCGCTAAGACCCAGAAAAAGAGAAACAAAAAGGGTCACTGACTCGACAAGACTTTTTGACAAGCGGAAGGAGGAAACCGACAACAGGACTACACCTCCGACGTCAGAGAACCCATTCCAAGGCAAGCAGGACTGAAGCTTATGAGTTAAACTACAGCCTCTCGCCAATGTTTCTCTCTAAATGCAGAAAACAGACAGCAAAACTCCTAAGCCTCCTTACATGCAGTGGGAACCATAGTTACAAACGGCAGAAACCACCGCGTCGGAGTAACTTCTATCCTAAAAACATGCGTTTCTACGGTTTCTTAAACAGGAAACTAAGGAATTCAAGCATAAAAATAAAGGGAAGAAGGATCATCAGGACATTACCTGTTACGATAAATGAAATAACTCTTGGAAATTTTTAAAGTTTCTGAGATACGAAGTGATAAAAATGTACCAAACAAGCGTTTGAACTATTTATAGCAACTTCACAAACCTTTCAAAGGTCAAGAAGTTGCAATCCTGTACGATCCTTCACGTGCAACTCTCCACTCATAGTGACCTACCCACGGTCCAAATCAAATTAAATCATCCATCCAACGGTACTGATGACACCTTGGAAACACCAACCAAGAATACACTCCAGGCACTAGGTACTCGAGTACCATAGTAGCCTTTACACGTGTCACTCAGAAACCAAAGGTCACGTCTCTTCAATATTTCCCTCGAGGCGTGGACATTAATTGCGGAATGACAATCGACCAAACTTCCTGACGAGGGAATCTTTTCATCTGACCAAGAAATAATCGAGCACTCATCTGCCCAACACAACTTATTCACTAGCGAACCTGTCTGGCTATAAAACAAAAATGCTCGGGGAATAGCGAGCACGTTCCTACACGTGCTCGTCCAACTCCTTTAAGTATTATAGCTGTCCAAGGCAAACGACTCCCAGATGCAAGGCGTTCTCACGCGTCTCAAACAACTCGACTTCCCAAAAGCACATCTTTCTCCTTTTGCCGTTTACGAGCAGCAAAACATGCCTGCCCTTAAGTCATCACACTTCGCCAAGAGCAACGACTTGGGGGGCTACTGTTCTGGACCGGTCGAAAGGAGCTTTGACCCATTTACCTAGGCCCAATATTACTCAAAGCCCAAATACCACGTTTGGCAACATTACTTGCAACACACCCCTTCCCCGCAAGGGGGGTGGATGGAGCAAGCAAGACCGGTTCAAACGAACCACAACGTCTCTCTGCACGTTCCCACAATAATCTCTCTGGCGGTTACACTTCCCATGGTTTCGTAACCGCCAAAGCCTGGTGTTCCATTACAACGGCTTTGCAGTCCCCAAGGTAGAATCTATCTCTCCCTCTAAACCCTCACTCTCTGATTCTACTTACTTGAGCGTCAAAGCGTCTGCAGGTACACACCCCCCTCCGTTCCAAGAAACACTCTGGACACATTCTACCACCACTCAAACCACCGCATTTAAAACACCGGCAGTCACCTTCTGATCGGGTACGGTCACGTAATAAATAAATTTGTTACGATTTGATCTGATCCAACAAAGTATCTGGAAGGTTCCGGATATATCCACACGCACGAAAAAACAAAAATGCGGTTTGCTTAAAGATTAAGTTTGCTTAATCCACAAGCTAACTTAATCCTTAAGTCACTCCGGTTTTGTTACGTACTCTCCCTATAAAGGAGAGCTCGCCTCACTTATTTTTCACACCAAAAAACACAGTTGATACTTCATGTGATTTTCCTCTCTTCTCCCTCTTTCCACTAGTGTTGACGAATCTTTTTTTCTTTTGTCCATTCGATTTTGAGTGGTATTTGTGTCATATAGAGTGGTTTAATCGAACGATTAAACCATATTTATAGGTGCTTTTTTCAAACGATTATTTACAGTGTCGTACATGATTATTTCATGACATGTGAATGTGATGGTGTTCAATCTATAGGAAGCTGAACATTCATATTCTTTCTATGTTCGATTAAATCATATTTGAATGTGTTATTTTCCGAACGATCATTTGCGGTCCAGTACATATTATTTTATGACATGTGAATGTGATGGTGTTCAATCTATAGGAAGCTGAACATTCATATTCTTTTTATGTAGTATTGTATGTTACAATTGGCAATTGATCCTTTAATTACTACTTCTTAGTTGTAGCTAAACCTTATTTCAAAAACACCAAAAAAAAATTGTATCTAAACCTTATCACCCCATGATCCTTCATTCAAATTCCTTTCACCATAAGTAAAACTTTAAAGAAAGAAAAGTCAGAAATTATCCCTCTTCTTTAATTGTCGCAGAAAGTCTCATTTCCTCCGTCCTCTCCACATGATTTTTCAATTATCATGTATAAATCATTAGAAAATGTTCAAAATTAGAATAGCTTTTCAATTATCAAAATCATCCTTCAAATCTAGAAAATTTCTTCATATAAGAGAAATCAATAATTGGTTTCATGACACGTTGGCAGCTAGTATAAACTCTTTTCTTACTGCAGGCGCAGACAGTTCTCGATATGCTTTTTAACTCACCCATAATCATTCATAAATTAAGGATGTCATTAAAAAAAGATATACAAAACTAAGGTGTGGGTCCTATCATTGTATAGGTTCCACCACAATTAATTATTTTTATTTTTTTTAAAGATTTTTTGTGTCTTTATCTATAAATAGAATAAATGTGGAAGGTCATGGAGAAAATCTTAACTTATTTTGAATGCAATTTTAATTAAATGTGTTGGGAAGGGTAATATATAAAAATAATATCTTAATGTTTAAAATAATGGACAAAATTTATGAGACTTCTTAATACGTGTAATAATGATAAAAATATGGAGGAAGTCACAAATTGCTTTTTAAATCAGCCTTGTAAACAAAACCAATCATTATAATCATCCATAAAAATGAGGTAGAATCTTCTGCATTTAGGTTTTTCTCCATTTCATCCATTTATAAAGATAAATATTTCCTCTATGTAAGCACCATTTGGTTTTTTCACATTTCTTAAGAAAAGTAGTTAGTGCAATTAATATGTCTATTTTGCGTGTTAATATTACCAAATTGTCCTTTGTTTATATGTGTATTAAATTTGATTTTTCATATTTCTAAGCAATTTAGTAGTATTAATTAAGGGTATATTTAGGAAAAAATAATAATAAATGCATCTGGTAATTTAAAAAAGGGTTTAGATTTAGTGACAAATTTTTAGTCAAATAGATGCTTAGATATAAGGACGGAGGGAGTATACAATACAACTTAAAATAATTAATGATGGTGTAATCTATTTAATGATATGATCCCCCGTCAATATTTTGTGTATATCTCTTCCTTGATGACAACCTCCATTTATTTTGAAGGAAATACTAACATGTGTCTTTAAGGCAACTGTTAAGGAGTCTAAAGTGAAAATTTTATCTAAGAAATTGTTACAATTTATTTTTTTAGAGATTAAAAATTAATATTTTGTAATAGATGTTTATCATTTATTGAATCCTTAACATGTACCCTTAGAAGAGATGGTACCATGACCCTTATTTTTATAAATGGTGAGAATCCATTCTCCATAAAAACGAGCTAAACGAGCAAGTAATTATATAGGCACATCAATGGTAGTAGTTGCCACCCCAGCCATTATTAATGTAATAATATTACGATGGTTTGTTTCAAGTTATATTTATTGATTTTTGAGAATAAAATGATAGAAATATATATATGTATATGTTTGTTACAAGTTTACTAAATTTTATTACCGGGTATAAAATGTTTCTAGGAATAGAAAAAATTTCCCAAAAAAAAAAGTGGGAATAAAGTTTCCATTGAGATGAAATAAATTTTATCTATTATAATCCATATTTTAATAGCTCCTAAAAATATTATAAAGTTAATCAAACATATTTTTTCTAAGTATTTTAGAATAAAATTCTCATCTTTATATTTCAAAGAATGTTATTTCTGGAGAGAATTATTGCTTCATTAAAACGAGCTAAATGAGCTAGTAATTATATAGGCACATTAATGGTGGTAGTTGCCATCCCCAGCCATTTATTAATGTAATTATATTATATAGTAGTAATTTTTTTTTTTTAAAGAGAGATTATATTATATAGTAATACATATTGATAGTAGTTGCCACGCTATGAGACGAAATAGCAGAGTTCCCTATTACTAGTGATAGTGGTTGCAAAAGCAATTATACAGTAATATACTGCAATATTATATAGTAGCAATATATTGGCGCTATTACCAGAATGACTCTATAAATTCCTGCACGCAATAATGACCTGATGCAACAAGAAGCTAATAATAAGCTCTCATAACAAACAATTGTAGCTGGTTCTTTCTTTCCATCAAGCAATGACTTATCTTAAGCTCACTCCTTTAGCAGTGTTCTTTCTCGCTACATTGAGTATGTATTTTAACTGTCTTTGTTACCATTAACGTGCATTTCCAATCATATTTTAGAACTAAGAAATTAATCAATCATACGAGAAATAATATTTTTTAGATAACTTTTACACAACTGTCTCTTTAACATATTTTCATTGCTCTCACTATATTGTTTTTGTTCAATAAGAATAGAGAAGAAGAGATCCCAAAAGTATTTTAAAATAGTTGGACGAATATCATTACTCTTAAATTATTAAGGATCTGTCCCTGTGAACTTAACTCAGTTGGTAGCAATATTGCATATTTTATGTAGGGGTCGAGGTTCAAACCCGAAACTCCCTATTTCTCCGTATTTAAAATGTGTGAGCTCCAGCCATCGGTCTACTTGAAAAAAAAATTATTAAGGATCCACTGTCCTAGATCTATTATAAATAGGAATATTATGTTTTGGTCTACCTTACTTTCTTCTTCCAATTTTTCTTTTCACGGAAACTCTTTATTTACAATTTTATGTTCACCAAATTTAACAATTTAATGATCTAATTTAATTTAATTTCAAATGAATTTTGATTTAATGATAATTTAAATTTGATAGGGCTCCTTAAACATTAGTTAAGGAAACAAATATACTATGAATATTTTAAAACTTTTGTAGTCAAAAAAAGTCATGATGTTTTCAATGAAAGACTTCTTATTTCTTAATGTGCTACATCAAATTCTAATTTCTTAACCCTAATAAAGTTTGAATGGAAAATATAAAAGTAAAAGTAACAGTATTAAATGAAAGAGTTACATTCAAAAATATCAAGCTTATTTATTTTTCTTTATGATGGAGACCAACTATGATCTCTATTTCGAAAAAGAATATCCATTACTGAATTTCGCAACGAGAGTGACAAATATCAATTACCCTCTTTAATTGGCTTCTTCATTTGCAGTAATTCTCCCGATGAAAAAAGTAGAAGCAAGCCGTTGTTGGTTGGCTGTTTGTTCAGAGACATCCCAAACATGCGGTGTAGATTGTGTTTGTTTCCCCACTGATCCATGGCATAGTATATTTGATTGCCAACCTGCATCATATAAAGATCTTGTGAAGATACCTGGGAAAAATCATAACTTTTGTCAGTCTCATGTGGAATGCAAAGAGAAGGGACGTGGGAGCTTCTGCGCTCGTTATCCTACTCCTAATGTTGATTATGGTTTGTGTGTTGCCTCTTTATCTGAGGGAGAAGATTTCTTCAAGATTGCCTCTAAATCTACACTCCCAAAAGACTTATTGACAATGCTTGAGATAGCTTGATATTGATATGTCCATAAAATCTACATCGATGCATCATCTACTTTAAATAAATATCTTCATTTCCAATCGATGAGTTGGATTTCTTAGATATAACTAATGCATGTAAATGGGTGTGGAACTTTAATATATGTTTATGTTGTTACATTCCTAGTAATATTATGAATCATCCATTACCCAGTTCTCTAATTCTTTCGATATACTCTATCCATTTCAAAATGCATGTCGCAGTCAACCACGTCACATATGTCAATATACAACTTTGATCATTATTATCTTTAAGTATATATAAAGAAAAATTATAAAAATTTGTTATTTTAAAAAATTTTATTGAGACAAATCAAACAACCCTTACATGCTAACATTTGTAATTATATATTAATTAAAAAATATGATCAAAGTAAATTTTGTGAATATGCACATTAAAAAATTGCGACATATATTATGAAATGAGGGAGTATTTTTATTGGCATTAATTCTTTTATTTTTAAAAGTCATTATGATATGTTGTAAAACATTGAAACAGATATATGCAAATATGGCAATACCATTACAAAACATAATAGACGTCATGAAAATTAGAATCATTCGAATGAAAATTAAATGAGCACAAGAGTGGTTATGTAAAGCTAGGTAATGATTCCTATCTATAAGAAATATATTCGATGATTATTATTTGATATGATCAAGTGATTATAAAAAGTACTGGTAAGTTAAGAAAGAGTAATTAGTCAGGGCTCATAAAAGCTAAACATTGACTAGTGCTACCTAATAACGACTAATGATATTTACATCAATAATAAAGGTATTTGGTTGATATTCTATCACACCTCCACAATCTGAGCAGGAGAATATCATACGCTAAGACTGTCCCCAATATCTTGAAAGAGTACCGAGGAAAGACCTTTGCTAAAGATATCTGCAATCTGATAATGCGAGGGGACATGAAGAACTCGAACCTGAACACATTCCACTTTTTCATGGACGAAAAGAATGTCCATCTCAATATGTTTGGTCAATGGATGCTAAACAGGATTACTAGATAGATATATTGCACTGAAATTATCACAACAAACCATGGTAGCTTCGTGAATCATGTAGTGTAGTTCAAGAAGCAAATTATGTAACCAACAATATCCAGATACCACATTTACAACACCACCATATTCACCCTTAAAACAGGAGTGGAATAATGTGGACTGACGTTTCGAGGACCATGAGAGTAAGTTGTCACCAAGGAAAACACAGTAACTGAAGGTGGAGTGTCGGGTCTCTGGGAAGCCGTCTTAATCATCGTCAGTGTATGAGATTAATGATATGGTAGGCGATGGATACAAATGTAGTCCACAGTTACTAGTGCCTTCGATGTAACACAAGATGCTCTTGAAAGCCTGCATGTGAACTTCCATTGGATTGTGCACAAATAAACATATATATCAGACCATGTATGAAATATATGGTCTTGTAAAAGTGAGATACCGGAGATTATTTGTAAGGATGTGATACAAGGATAGATCCACATTTTGAGTTCCGGTTGTGGTGCTAAGTTTTGATTTCATTTCAACTAGGGTAGGAAATGACTTACAAGAAGACATACCAACACGTTCAAGGACCTCTACTACATATTTATTCCCATATAAGAATATACCACTTGAATGTCGCGTTACTGAAATGCCAAGATAATAAGTGAGTGGTTTCAAGTCATTCATTGTAAATTCAGAGCTGAAAAGGTATATAATAGATGTGTGAGAAGCATCAGTAGAAGTGCTAAGAACAATGTGTTGGAATATTTTATTATTTAATTATATTCCAATATCATTATGTGGGCAAATATCATAATAATAATTATATTAGTTATTTATCAATTGTGAGTCTTAATTGATTAGTGATCAAATTAAGTAATAAGGCTATTAGATTTCTAATTGGATAATTAATTAAATATTTAATTAGTTGATATGGACTCAATGAGTGGATGTCCGGAT
>Ga0228710_1011436_pt1 | contig 11453 bp, 7 predicted proteins | sample MedpolnodulmetaG_FD_177995 | JGI IMG/M metagenome (GOLD analysis project Ga0228710, IMG submission 177995) | Root nodule microbial communities from Medicago polymorpha collected in Santa Monica, California, United States - pink nodules | ecosystem: Host-associated > Plants > Roots > Nodule... | reverse complement strand
CTGGAGCATAGCTCCTAACTTTATATGAGTATGCATGGACTCAACAACTTAATCAACATCAACGTACAACTTCAACGACTAGACAACATCAACAACTTGATGACAACCACAACAACAACAACAACAACAACAACGTATAACATCAACAACAATGACAACATCATATAAATCATCATGTTAATTCAACATATACATTAACATCGTAAATCATCAACATATATACATACCTTCATGTAAAATTCCATCTACAAGTTATTCATATAATAGACCATCAATTATCTATGAATTCTACGGACTTTCTACACTCTTAACATCCAATTCTACATGTTCTATCATCAAAATCCGGTTTTAAACCCTAACTCTCAATTTTACATGAACAACAACCAAACTACATGCTAAATTCAATTTCAAAATTATACCACTTAAGATTAGAGAATATTAGTCCCACCCTTACCTTAGATTGGTGATTGCAAGACTCTACAGGTTCTCTCTTCTCTTGGTTCTCCTCTTTTCTTCTCCAAAAGCTTCTCAACCTAATTTGTGTCTGGCTCCTAACTTTTATATCTCACACCATGAACATATTTTCTAACTAAATCCAAACCACATATTTTCTTACTAAATCCAAACCACATATTTTCTTACTAAATCCAAACCACGTATTTTCAAACTAAATCCAAGCCAGCCCCTCAAATACATTTATTCTAATTTTCCAACATATTCTACTAAATAATAATATAAAGCCACATAATAAAATATTAAAACATCACAACACGTCATAAATCAACATAAATCATATAAGTCATATAAAAGACTCTAAACTCAACAAAAATAATTAAATACAAAAATAGGGCGTTACAGGGGGGGGGGTGGGTGGTGAGGATTCTAGGAAAATAAATTGGATAAATTGGGAGTCGATTTGTACTCCTAAGGAGGATGGTGGGTTGGGAGCTTTTAACGTTGCATTGGTAGACAAGTGGTGTTGGAGGATGTTGATGGAACTGGAGGGTTTGTGGTACCGAGTTTTAAAGGCTCGTTACAGAGAGTCTGGGGGGCGGTTACAAGAGGGAGGTAGATTTAGTTCGTCTTGGTGGCAGATGTTGTGTAGGGTGCGTGAAGGGGTTGTTGAGGGTGTCGGTAGGTGGTTCGATAATAATATTCGGAGGGAGGTGGTAAACGGGAGGAATACATTGTTTTGGTACGACACTTGGGTAGGGGAAGTTTCTCTGTGTATTAAATTTCCCCGCCTCTTTGATTTGGCCATGAACAAATATAGTATGGTGGAGGAGATATGGAGGTTAGGGTGGTCGGAGGGGGGTGGAGCTTGGAGTTGGCGCCGCAGGTTGTTAGCTTGGGAGGAGGAAAGTGTGAGGGAGTGTTCATTATTATTACTTAATGTTGTTTTACAGGAAAATGTCACTGATACTTGGAGGTGGCTTCTAGACCCTATTAAGGGTTATACGGTGAGGGAAGCTTATCGCTTTCTTACTACTCCAGAGGTTATACCAGACATGTATCTTGTTGACAACGTTTGGCATCAGTGTATCCCCTCAAAAGTGTCTCTGTTTGTTTGGTGCCTTCTTCGCAATAGATTGCCCACTAAAGACAATTTGGTTCGAAGGCGCGTGCTCCATTTAGATGACTCGGCTTGCATTTCAGGATGTCAATAGTCGGAAACAGCTAATCATTTATTCTTGGATTGTGCTATTTTTGGTTCGCTTTGGCATCAGGTGTGGAATTGGTTGGGCATTTCTTCGGTTCATCCTCGTGATCTACAACATCACTTCCATCAGTTTACTAACTTGGCAGGATTACCTCGAGCTAGTTATGTTTTCTTTAAAATTATTTGGTTTACTTCCGTGTGAGTGATTTGGAAGGAGAGGAACAATCGAATATTCCAAAATACGGTAACAAATCCTTCTATTCTCATCGACAAAGTTAAGCAACATTCTTTTCTTTGGTTGAAAGCAAAGCAAGTGAATTTTAATTATAGTTACTACGATTGGTGGAAACATCCGCTTCTTTGTATGTGTGTCCTCGTGTAATTGTTATCTGTTTTGGATTGTGCCTCTTTATTATGGCACTTTGACTTTGTAAATACTCTTAGAGGGTTCCCCTTTTGCATTACTTGTGAGGGGTGAATCTTGTCTGTTTATAATACATCATTTTAGCTTGTTAAAAAAAAATAAATAAACTACTTTTAACTAAACTATATCTCTTCCTTCAAAAAAACTAAACTATATCTCTAATAAACTTGGTGTGCTTTAATAACATATATGTATTACTATATGATTAATACTACTTTTAACTAAACTATATCTCTTCCTTCAAAATAACTAAACTATATCTCTAATAAACTTGGTGTGCTTTAATAACATTATTGTGAAATTAATAAGTGCCTCTATACCAAAAATAAAATAAAATAACAAGTGTCTAGTATTTTGACTTGTCATAACCAGGAGTGCTCTGCCCGTAATATATATGTTGTGGACTCAAATATGTTGCCATGTGTTACTTTGTCCAAGTCAAGGATGACTTTGTACGCTTATTTTATACTAGTATTTTTTTCATCGGACTTGTATTTTACGTCAGTCTTACAACAACGTTATAATCATTATTCCTTGAAGAAAAAAATAATTTAATATAGGTCATTTCTGGTTTAACATCCGTATTTTTTTTTTGATTTACCCCCTCTAATTTTTTTTTTGATTTACCCCTTTCTAGGTCATAAAAAAACAAAAATTACTGCAAAAAAATGGTTTTTTATGACCTATAAAGGTTTTTTTACAGGGGGTAAATAAAAACAATTGCAGGGTTTAAAATCGGAAATGACCTATATTACAGGGGGTAAAATCCTATTAATTTATTGTTCTAAATTGACAAAAATATATTGTTACATCCAAAATTTCATTATATTTTATTATAATACCCATTTAGCCTTTTATCTCATTAATTTTACAACCTTATCACAACTAAAAAGAAATTTTACAACCTTATAAGAAAAAGTTTATGTTTTATCTCTACGGATCAAGAGTGAAAATAGAGTTGTTAGACACATTTTTGGCAGCTGCCCAAAGCTTTAATTGATTTCACTTTTCTCCTTTAAACTCAGCAGAATGTACCCAGAACGTTTTGTACGATCAACTTGCCTTTGCTTGCTTTACTTGCGAGAGAGATAACCAGTTGTAGTGAGCTGTTGCTTGCTGTGTTTAGAAGTGACATTGATTATGTCATCCTATTTTGCTTTAGTGATGTCATGATGTTAAACCCATCTTCTTTTTCTCCATAAATGAGATATTTTATTCTTTATGTGCCTTTTGCTTCAAATGGGTCGAAACTTTCTTAGGGTCCAAGACAACATCTTTGAATTAAATATTTTGCCATGCTTTCTTCTTATGCTGACTTTTATACTTTTGATGTAATGTTTTATTTGCCTTGTGTAACCAGAACGTTCTTAGATTGTTCTCATGAAACAATTCTCACAAAACAAATTAGTAGATAACAAGATTAAATAAATTTAACATGTTTGTAATCTTTAAAATATCAAATAAGTAATTTGTTCAACAACATAGGGATTGACGAACTAGGATAGTTTCAAGGAACTCTTGTAAATACAATGTAATTCAACATTGTTACTATTAGTGGAAGTCCATGGTGGAGGCGTTTTCCACCAAGAAGAGTAGACGTAGCATGAAGTGAGAACGATAAGAGCGAAATACTATAAAAACATCAGTGTCATCTCTCTTTCTTATCCTATTTTATTTTGATAATTGTATATGCATGAATTGATTAATTGTTATAATAGAAATTGATTTTGATCTAAGCTCTTTTGTTAAAATTGGCCTAATTCTTTGAATTAGGTTTTCACTAATTCACTTGGATCATTTAGTTTCAATTCTTAATCAATTCATCAGTTCCATATACATTGTGTTCTAGTTATTTTTATTGCTTATAGGTTTGACTTTGAAATTGTCTTGTTTAGCAATTTGTTCAAGTACTATTAATATTTGATTGAATTAAGATTTGACTTGTGAATCACTCAATTCCCTTGTGAATCTTATCATAGCATAGTTTTGACTTTTGTTATAGTTTGTGAATGCTCAAAGCTTAATTTCGAATAATCGATAACTTGTTTAAAACGATTTTATCAAAACTCTGTTAAATTTTGTAAAAACGATATTCACCCATCCTTTAGCGCGCGTCCTTATTGGCCATATCGACCAACAAGTGGTATCATAGAGCTTGGTCCTCTTCTTCAACAGCTAACTACATGAAGAGTTGATCCATATGGCAAATAAGGAACCCAATGGGGCTTATAATAGAGCACCTATTTTCGACGGAGAAAATTACGACTATGAAAGAATGCATGACCGTTCATATCCAATCGTTTGACATGGACGTTTGGGATGCCGTGGTCAACGGGCGGTTTCAACCGTAAGTTGTTGCCAATGACTAGAAAAGCCTAAAGCCGATTGGAGTGATGATGATAAAAGGAAGGTTCAATATGATTTGAAGGCGCGAAACATTCTCATTTCCTCCCTTAGGGTGAATGAGTATCATTCTGTCTCTCATTGTAAGGCCACTAAGGCTATGTGGGATGCGTTGGAAAACCTTCATGTAGGAACCGACGACGTCAAATAATCAAAAATTAATATGCTTGTGCAACAATATGATCTTTTTCACATGGAGGAAAGTGAATCCATCACCTCCATGCAAATGAGATTTATTCATATTGTCAACAAATTGCAAAACCTTGGTAAGGACATTTCAAACGAAGATTGCACTAACAAAATTTTGAGATGTATGATAAGAGAATGGCAGCCCAAGGTTACCGCTATCAAGGAATCGCAAAATTTCAATGTCCTTAGTATGATCACACTCTTTGGTAAACTAAAGGAACATGAACATGAAATTATCCGGTTGAAATCTAGTGAGGATGACTCAACGAAGAAGGAAAGGAAGTCCATTGCTTTAAACACCATTTTGTTCATGCCCACCTCTTCTATTCAAAATGAAGAAAAATCCGATGAATATTCTATCAATGAAGAAGAGATGAGATTGTTTGTGAGAAGATACAACTGTTTCATTAAAAGAAATCGGCTAAAGCACAATGACAAGAATCTTGTCAACTTTATGAAGGCTTCACGAAGAGGAAAGGAATCAGAAAAGGATGAGAAAGTTGTTAGTTGCTATGGTTGTGGAAATATAGGCCACTATAAGAATGAATGCCCGAAACTAACTAAGGACAAAGTAAGATTAAGATCCAACCGTAAGTTAAGAGGATGAAAGGCCTATATTGCTTGGGAAGAAGATGAAGTAACCTCTAATACTAGTGACCCCGAGAACAATGAAGATGACTTATGCTTCATGGGTCACATGAAGAAAGCTAAAAATGAGGTAACCCTCTCCGACTCCTATTCTAACTATAAACCCACTTATAAGGACTTACAAGACTTTTTTGAGGAAATGCATGTAGAATCCTTAAATGCTTTTGAAAAATTGATTGCTCAAAAGAAAACCATTTTGAAACTAGAATCGGAAATTTATGAACTTAAGGAAGCTATTGAAAACTTAAGAGATGAGCATGCATTACTTGTCAATGAGAAAATTGTAAATCCTACAATTGAGTCACCTAAAGAAAATTCACCAAAATACGATAGTAATTGGATGGATTTTGCTAGTTGTGAGACTTGCCCTAGTTTGCATGAAGAGATTAAAACTCTAAATAAGAAACTAGAACAAGCCTCTAAAGGTTCCATGACTTTTGCTATGAGTTCAAAAGATGAAAGAATTCCTTTTAAAAGACCTTAACAAAACACTTTTATGTAAGAAGAAACCAAAATCATAACAAATCTCATGCACCTAATATTAGGTGTCACTATTGTGGGAAAAGTGGTCACACCACACCTCATTGCCACATTAGGAAAGTTGAAGTTCCTAAGGGGGTAATGATGTGGGTGCCTAAAGTTACTTGTAGTGAAATTCATCCCAAGGCTCCAACTTTTGTTGGAAGCCTAAGGATTCCTAACTGATTTATGTAAATGTGTCTTGCTACCTTGAAGAACTTTTCTTCTAGGTGGAATAATGCACTTAGTTTAGATGTGTCTCTCTCTAACTTTCACATTTTTTTGAAAACATCTAAATGTTCATAAATCAACTATGGAATTCCTTGTTTTCATTCTTACTTCCAAAAGATTGGGAAATGTATGTTTGTTTTAGTGTGTGTAGGATTAATGACGAAGGAAGTAAGTCAAGGATGATACTCCATTATAAGCTCCTTGTTTTTAAAGGACATAATGAGTAAAAGTGTGATGAAGACGTACTCGAGGACTCAAAATTCTCAACCATTCCATTGTCTTATCAGGTTGGATGATCACAACAGGTTTCTCAAGTATCATGTTTTTTTGAAGCACTCTAATAAGGGAGTAAGGTTTTCTTCGGTTATAGGTAAATTTTTTCTTGGAGGATCAAATGAGTTTTGACCACTCCTTGAAAATCACCTCTTACCCTTCTCTATGTGTTCGATATATCTTCTCATGTTTCAATTGTGATTATTTCATGAATATTTGTTCTTTTGATATTATTTCATCCTTCATGCATGTTTCAATTGATCTTCTATATTTGAATATTTGTTCTTTTGTCACTATTTTATGATAAGTCATTAAAATAATAATCACTTGTATGCATTCACGACTCACTATTATTTTCAACACATTTAAAATTTCCTTAAAAAAAACTTCTGAATCGATTCATTGTTTGTTAAGCATGAAAATGAATCGATTCATTTGACATAATTCATTAAAACTGTGAATCGTTTCATATGCGCAAAAATCAGATAAATCCATTGCATCCTGACCATCCATTACAAAATACAACTTTCCCTCTCCCTCTTCTCTCATCTGCGAACCATCAGAAACAAAATCTCCCATTCACCCTTCCAAACCTTTCCCTCTCACTAATTTTGCACCATAAAACTCAATCTAAATGGGTCCTAAACCTACCACGAGAGCCAGAAACAGCAAGGGAAGATCAAGACGGGGAGGAGGAGTCTCAGTTGCTCCTAAACAGAACAATGGTGTCACTGGAATTATGGTTGAAGATTTACTCTTGGAGGAAGCTTATGACATGTATCTTAATTCGGTCCACTCCGCTAAGTTAACCGGTAGTCAATTTTACTGCAACATAGATGAAATTGATAGATTAGGGTTTGGATTCAAAAATCTGCTCGAATTTCAAAACTTAGGAAGGTTTTTAGGCCTTAAGAACTCTTATGACTCATCACAAGTTAAGGCCTTCTATTGTGTTGCTGAAAGACAAGAGGACAAAGTTAGTTTTGTTTATCCTTTCAAAAACAATGTGGTAACTTTAACTCATGTCAGGGGGTCTAGCTTAGTAGGTCTTGGATGTGATGGTATAGATGTTGAAAATGACAATGCATTCACTAGGTATGACAAATATGGTTTTGTGGATAGAATCTCAAAAACTTGTGTAGGTGCTTTGGAATACTCTAACTTTAGTGATATGCAACTTAAATGTGCTGACAAAATACTTCACTGGATTATTGCTAAAATCATTATGTGCAAGAAACAGAACTTTGGTAGGATTGACGACCTTGATTTGAGATTGATGTGGCTAATCAAAAGTAGGATTAAAGTAAATTGGCCTCTGTTTTTCTGCAATAGAATGATATCATATAAGCTGGATACCTCAAAGAAACTATCATAACCTTCCTTTCTAGCATGTGTTCTTAAATATAACGGGGTTAATAGTGCGGACACCTTGCTTACAAAACCTAACCCAAAGAGCGGTCTTGATAAAGGTGCTGTCAATAAGATGCACTACTATCAAGATAGTACACACAAGTGGTTTTTGTAATACCCTAAACTCTAAAAGCGATAACACATACAAATGATACAATCATATAAACAATTTAGATTTTACTTCTTCTATAAGTTCACAACATGCATACTAAATTTTTCAAAATATCGAACTGGAATAATCATCTCAACAATTCATCAATAATAAATTGCATCTCGAAGTAGCCACGTCATCATACTACATATATCATCATCAATACATTGTCTCAAAAATCCTCAACAGTCATAATAAATAGACACCGACAACTAACACCTAATCATAAACCCAAAAACTACGACTCCAAAAGCAATAGACGAGGTAGCATCTATGTTATCCTCAAGCAAAATCACCAATGCAAAGCAACTACTCCTGCACACCGTATACCCATTCATAAGAATAAGGCAAGCGGTCAACCAAACGACCATTGAGGGTTAGATTCCACAAATAAAAGAAAAATCAAATTGAAGTAAAACAACATAATTAATTTCACATGATTAATGATACTCAATTATAAATCATTCACAACAACCCCACAGTTATTCAAGCATCAAGTATACAAGTATAACATTGCAACATGTACACATTCATATAATCACATATTCACCAATTTCACCAAGTTCACCAAATGCATATAAGCACCAAGCACATATCCAAACAAGACATATACATCAAACATCAATGTATGCTATGTTCCTAGACACGCCTCTATATGCATGTGGTATCGGTCATCACCAAGGTCGTCACCTCAAGATACAACTGTATCATAATCATCGTCATTTGAATACAAGGTATTTTGGTCATTGTCGTTGGATATAAATATCCTAATCACCTTCGATAGATTCAAAGTATCCTACTTATGAATGAATGAACATATGACTCAATAATACATACGTTCACACCATAATTCACCGTCATTAGCATCTTCATTTTTCATACATGCGATCACCATAAATATCATCGTCATTTTGCATGTAAGAATTCACCATCAATTAATATATATATTCATCATCAACATCATCATCATAATCATCAACGAGCATCATCATAAACAATTATCAACTTAAGGAAACACTATCGTTTCAATTTCATCTTTTACATCAAAGACGAATAAACAACAATCATCACGACATCTATCTTATTAATCACATATTCATCATTGATTCATCATCATTTCACTATATAAACATGAATACAATCCATTTACAAGTTTTGGAAACCAAAAACCCAATTTCGGTAATGTCCGTCTTTTTTTTTTCCTAAAATTGTCTACGTTCGATTTTACTCACAAAATAGAGTTCCATGAACTTTCCAATTCTTAAAAACATCTGTACATACTATCATATACCTCAGTTAATCAATCAAAGAAAATCAGTTTCACAAAGTTCGATTAATTCCACAAAAACTCAAAGTTCATCTCATTTTAAACTTGATTCAAAACCACATTCATTCACAATTCAAAATCAAGTAAAACTACTCATAAAATTCCAATTATACTTCAATTAGATAAGGTTAGGTGTTTGGAATAGATACAGATACTCAAAAGATCGCAAAACGAGAAAAAAATTGGTTTTCGGAGCACAAGGAGGGGCGCACGGCCATGCCTAAAGGGCACACGACAATGTGTCCCAATGTCATGAAAAAGCGCACGGCCATGCCACAGGGGCGCACAATCGTGCTCGTGTGACAGTTCAGATTTTCCTATTCTTGTCGTTTCGCCGTTTCGCGCATAAAATTCTGATCGTTTATCCAATTTTGATTATGTTTTCTCCTACGCGTTCAAATCACTTAAACCTATCACATTATACAGAAAAATCAAGTTTTCCCCATCCCAAAACAGCTTACTCAAAAATTCTCTTAATCATTTATATTCGAAACCCAAGTTTTCTCCCAACCAATCTTATATTCAAAACTCATGAATCAAAACGGAAAATCTTCTCATATAATTTCATCACAACAATATCACCATTTCACATCTAATTCACCAAGATCAACATTTCCATTTGTGGCCCATTTTCTCAAAATTTCATCAAACAACAACAACTTGATCACAACTTCATATAAGTCAAAATTCATCAATAATCACTTATGCACATAATTGAAAACATGAAGGTTTTAGCTTATTTCAGAGAATTCTAACCACCCTTACCTTAAGCTTTGAAAATCTGAATTATGGCTTCACTTTAGCTCCCCAAGTATCTAGCCTCTTCTCCTTTTCAAGCTTTTCTTCTCTCTAACCCTTTCCCTCTATTTTCCTCTTGTGATCTACTTTCTCTCTCTACCTCTCCAAATATTTTGTGAAGTGAATAATGAATGATGTTAACCTAATTCTAAAAAATATCATCTATTTATATCACCAAGTGGGATAGGTTAACTCTCATTCTAATTGGGCCTTAAAACTCTTACAAACTATTTCTAAGAAGTTACTACTCATTAAACCGTTAAAATGTCGAACAATCACAGTCTATAAATAATTAGCCCAATTCACTAGTAACTTAATAAAAATAATGATTCTCACTAAAACGCTAAACATAATCCTTCTAATGAAATTAGTAATTTACCCTTACTTACCAAATGACCAAAATACCCTTAGCCTCCAAAATGACTAAAATACCCTTTTAGGCTAAAAATCCACTAATTCCCTCACAAATACACACAAAGGCAAATAAGCACATATAAACACACATAAAACATATATAAATAATAATAAAAATAATTCTAGCTAAAAACGGGCTATTACAGTTTTATAATGATAGAGATGAAACATGGTATTATGATCATATTGTTGTGCTTGCAGGTAGCCCTGCTGAAATGGTTGAACAAGTGCTCGCAAATATGCAAAATGAGGAAGCTGGTTTAGATGGTGATGATGAGATGGAGGATGTGGAAGACGATGATAGTGATTCGGACTATAATCCGGAATATGTTGAAGGTAATCAAGGGGCTAATATGACAGAAGTGTTGACAAGCATTCAAGACTTGAGGGTTTATATGACACAAAGATTTGACACTCAAGAGACATTCAAGACTTAAGGGTTTATATGACACTCAAGATCATCAATTTCAGGAGATAAACCACAAGTTTGACACTCAAGAGACCCAATTCCAAGAGATGCGGGGCCAATTCTGTAGGTGGAACACAAACCTTGCTACCTCACCTAGTGAATTATTTCCAAATGATGATGCTACTACCTTGCCTAACCATGATGATCCTGATGCATTAGGAGTTTATCTTTTATTTTGCACTTTTTTTTTAAAACTTTCGTAAAATGGGTTGTAGTATGTTGGAACGAAATGTAACTAACATTACCCTTTAAGTTTTGATGATAACAAGGTATTAAAAATTGTCAATTGGATATGCTAATATTTGTTCAAGTGTGCAGGACAATAGACAAAAAGATAGTGTCTCTTTTAAAGCATAGGTTCTGGAAGAACAAATGAGAGCAATGGAATCAACAAGAAGGAAGCTTGAAACTGTTGGAACAAAGGGTGTTTCACAAGTCACCTATTGAGTTTTGACAATAACAAGGTATTAAAAATAATCAATTGGATATGCTAAACAATTTGTTCAAGTGTACAGGATCCATAATCAAAGTACTATT
>Ga0228710_1011433_pt1 | contig 11458 bp, 8 predicted proteins | sample MedpolnodulmetaG_FD_177995 | JGI IMG/M metagenome (GOLD analysis project Ga0228710, IMG submission 177995) | Root nodule microbial communities from Medicago polymorpha collected in Santa Monica, California, United States - pink nodules | ecosystem: Host-associated > Plants > Roots > Nodule... | reverse complement strand
CCTTTACCATGAGAATTAGAGGGTTAGCAAAAAAAAATGAGATATATCATTGTGGTTAATTTTATTTAAAATGTGTTGTGGAAATAGCCATATTTATATATTTTATGAAATATGAGACAATTTAAAATAATATGAAGTATAAAACTAATGATATTAGTTGTCAATTAATCTAGTAATATGGTAAAAAAAAATACATTTTTTTGGTAGTAAAAATAAACATTTTAATTAGATTAATTGGGGGGACCATGACCTAACAATACTTGATGAAACATTTTAATATACTTTATTTGTAGGGTAAAAAAAAAAATTGAAAATGTGGGGGGGACCATGGCCCCTATAGGCCCCCCCAATGCATCCGCCACTACATGCAAGACTACATGCGTCTTGATGAGAAGGAAGACAAGACGATGGATGCAATAGTAGAAAAATAGTGTTTTGCATCCATCCCCTTGTCTTCTTTCTCATCAAGACGCATGGAGTCTTGCATGCATTGGCTAATTGCTTTAGCCTCCTTGAATTCATGCACCGTTCACATGAATGGTTTAAATTATTTTTTAGACTTGCACATAGTTCTTCTAGAACACTTGGTCTATAGTTCATCATTTGCTTGTTAATTGTGTCCAATAACTTATGAGATAACTTTGGTTCTCTCTCTAGTTGAAAATTAAAAAATTGACTTCTTTGGTTCTCTCTCTAATCAGAGGTTGTTAATATGTTACTCCCTCCGGTTTTGAATATAAGCAACAAAATAAAATAAAAAATGATGGTTTTGAATATAAGAAAATGTCAACAACTTCTATCATATTTAAATTTATTATTCCTAAATTATCCTTCAATAAATGTGATTTTTTTTTTTCTTTTCATGGAACAAGTTCCCATGAAGGGTAATTTAGAAATTGCAATTGTATTTTTTATAACTTTGAAAGAAATAAATGACATCAACTAATTTTCTTAAAGAATGTGACTTTTTTATAGCTTATATTCAAGACCGGAGGGAGAACAACACAAATAGTTGTTACTTAAACAACCGTTTTTCGACAACCTATGTAACAACTAAAGATATACGATGCAATATAAATTTTGGCATGAAAACCAAAGAAAATAAATAAATAAAAACTAAAATGACTTAACATAAAAAGTTATTCATTAAGTTGTCCTAAAATGCTATACACATAGTTCTAGTATTATTTTTTCTTGCTATGGTTGGAACATACTGAAGGGGCAGTTATTTAGTTTTCTATATTGGCCTATATTTTTGAATATTTATCCATTTCAAGTGGTACATAATATGAAATTTTAAATTAACTCTAAATACAAGTTGAATAAAAATTTATATTAAAATATCTATAAAAAAATAATTGGCCGAAAAATAACAAGTTTACAACTAAAACAACTTCAATTGTCAATTGAAAAAACAACTTCACTAATTTTAGTTCTCATGTATCTACAATAAACTGCACATGGCTTGAAAGACACATGCAAATATAAAACCTACCACAATTATATAATTACAATCCCAAACACCATAGCCTATGCTTTTTTATTTCGGTCTAGCAGTTAATTCCACACTCCTCAGCTTTAGGACCAGTGACTCTTGTAGTAAATGGATCAACTCGAACCCATAATAGAGAGAAAATGGACGCAAGAAGAATCGACCAGACCACAACAATGGTCGGCGTTCGATTCTGGCGTCCCATAAGACCTTTAAGGAAAGGGTAGAGATGAACAATAACCCAAAATGCAAAGAAAAGTTTACCAAAGAGTGGACCCCATGATTGGTAACCACTGTTGATAGCATAAGATATACCAGCAACAACTCCTACCAAGTTTATTATGAGAAGCGTTGTTGGAGGAATGAGAAGTGTTGTCCATTTGAACATGTAAAGTTCTGCGGAGTCTCCGTCTTCATCTGATGCTTTGGAGGTGACAGTGAAGTTTGTGTCGATTCCGGCAAGTACTTTTAGTAGACCTTGAAACACGGCAAAGAGATGCGCTGACACACCACCAATGACCCAAAATTGTTCGTTTCTCCACCACTCATCGATACCAACACCGCTCCATCTCATCTCTAAGATTCCGGTTGCAAAGATTGAAAGAAAGAGAGAGATAAACCATATACTAGCTAAGTTGCTAATCTGCAAGCAAAATAAAATTAGGTTAGATTGTTAAGTTCTGTTTTACATAAGATAAGAAGACGGATTTAGATTCTTGTCTCGCGCGCACAGTTGTTGAGCCCGGCCATTGGAATAAGATCAGACCGCTCATATTTCGGAATGTATTTTAGTCAAGATACAAGTAGTCCAATCATCATCCAAAGGTCAGGAACTCTAGATTTTGTGACTGCGTCTTTTCTTTGAGCTCAGCAGTCAAGGCGAGTCTACTAAGCACTGACATAAACACGAACATCTGACTGCCACTAACACATAGGCACCCGTAATAATTTAGAAGTGATTGGATGTAACCACATGTGTCAGTGTCATGTCGGTGCTACATAGATCTGAGTCCATAAAAAGACAGTTTCAGTTCACAAAGTCATGTTGGTTATGAAAATATTTTCTTGGAGTCCATAAAATATTTTCTTCAAAATTTCTCAATTACTTCATCCAAACACACTCTAAGGATATCCTACTTAATGCATTTCCATTTTAGGATAAATTCAACAAAAAAATTATTTACTAACTATATTAACATTAACTATATCTGCTTGTTTGTCCTTAATCACTTGTTTAGTTGCTGGATTTTGCATATGAAGAAAGAAAAAACAAACCTGAGGGATGATGAACTTGTTCGTGAGAAGACAGACAGCTGGCAAGGTACAATACATGAGAAGGGGAATAGCAGTGACCGGATAGATTGTGGTGTTGATGTATGCAAACCTTTCAAGCCACTTTAGTCGTCCACCATAACCATACCAGATGGGACAATGTCGGCTAAAAAGAATTTCAACAGAACCTAAAGCCCATCGAAGCACTTGGTTTAGACGATCCGAAAGATTGATAGGTGCAGAACCTTTAAATGCTGGCCGCTTAGGCATGCAGTATATAGACCGCCAACCACGGGCATGCATCTTGAATCCAGTAAGAATATCTTCTGTGACGGAACCATAAATCCATCCTATCTGTAGAACAGAAAACAAATAGTGATTTACTTTTTCAAATCATTGTTAGTTTGTAGTTTAATTTATTGGATCAGTAATCACTAAATGAACTATAAGTTAGAAATAATCTGCTCAGTTGATGGTATTAGAATGTGGCTGAGAACAAAAGCAAACATCAAATATTATCTATGAAGCAATGACACAGACAAGGACACTGAACAAGACATGAACCTCCTTTGGTCTTTTTTATTCATTCACGTATCACCAATAACAATTTTAAGAAAATGAAAGTGATTGAATGTAACCGCATTGTCGATCCCCAGACAAACTTTCGATCTGAAGTGCCGCGCTATATAAAATATAATTTAACATAAGATAACAACGCACCTCTGTTCCCCATTCTGATTTATCCTCATAACCACAGCTGATAACATGAATAGCCTCCTTCAGAAGAGTTTCTGGAGTAGCACTCTGAGGAACACCACCATTCTCCATCATCGTAGAATCAATAAAAACAGCTGATTGGCCGAATCTTTTCTCACGGTCCTCTCGTGACATACGTTGTGCTCTCTCATCATCAAATCCAGAACCTGAAAAAATATCCATAACAATTGCTGAATAAAATACCTAAATCATATTTTAGGAAAACTGTACATGTATGACTAGGTTAACACAATTTTAACATGAGATACAACACTTCAAAGAAGCAAGAAAGCAAGCTACATTTCTTTCCAGCAATTGAAAATGACAACGTTAAATATGGCAAAAATAGTTTGAACTATGGAACTATTATGCAACGAATGCAGGCCTACCTTCTACTCCTTCTTCAATATCCTCCAGACTGAAGATCGGCACAGTTGGATCGACGTGCTTGTTATAATTTTTCTTGTCTGATCCTTTCTTACTAGATTTTGAACTCTTCTTTCTACTTCCACCACAGAGTGATGACAGAAACCCAGGCTTTTTATGTTTCAGTTTAAGAGGAGGTTCTTCGCCGTATAAAGCCGTCCTATTGAAGACACATCCAGTACCGACATAAACAGGACCTTGAATGCCATCCAAACCTCTCAGATTTATCTGTTCAAGAAGTGTAAAGTTTGATGAAAATAAGTTCTCAGAAAAATAAATAAATGGTTAAGAAAACATCAACAATAGAAAACAGTCAGAGAAATCATACAACATCAAAAAAATCATAGCAACATGGTTAAGATGCTTACGTCAAAGAAAACAGTATTACGATTGGCATATCGATCGTTCCTATCAATACCATCAAACCTCTGTGGAAACTGGACATAGCAAACATGTTTACCGAGGTTGGGATCCATCATAAAGCACATAGCCTCCCTCAAGGCCTTGCTGTTGTTTATGTAGTGATCACAATCAAGATTCAATAAGAAAGGTCCATTAGTAAGGACAGCAGATACTCGAACCTGCACAAATTAGATTAACCACAACCAGTGAAATAACTATGTCCAGATACCGAATTCCATGTTGTCTATTGAATTAAAATGATACTCACAAGTGCATTCATGGCACCAGCTTTCTTGTGATGTTGGAAACCTGGACGCTTTTCACGAGAAACATAGACTAAACGGGGAAGTTCATTGCCATCAGTGTCAAGTCCTCCACTTTGGCCTAAGAAAACCTGCAGAAGATATCAAATGTAACAGTCGTAAATGACATGTTTGCACTTCTGTTTACTCATACGCAATCCGGTACAAATTAGAAATTTACACAATTGGTCCAAAAGGTCAAGGGTAACATGTAGAAGTAATTTTCTACACTCATCAAAAGAACTCAACAAACCTGGATCATTCCCGGATGGTCTCTGACGTTATTTCCAGGCCACGGTGTACCATCTTGCATTACCCACCCTTCTTCCGGAACTTTTGTTGCCTTCGCAACAAGTCCATTAATACGAATTTTAAATTCTTCGTATTCTCTCTGAAAAGTAAAAGGGAAGTAAAATTATAAGATACACTTATAAAATCCAATACGTGTGCAAGTAGCATGGGCGAATGTCGAGCCAACAGAATATCTATTTGTACGTCAACCTCTTACCTTCATTGCTCTACGATCCTTGACAAATGATGTCTGAACCTTATCCTTCAAGTAATCAATCTTCTGCGCAAAGTACCACTCGGGTGCACGGGGTTCAATATTATACTTCTTGGTGAAAGGAACCCATTTTCTTGCAAACTCTGATGTTTCAGCAAGAGCTTCAAATGTCAACATAGCGGCACCATCATCAGATACATAGCAGGAAACCTTATCCACAGGATAGTCAACCGAAAGAATAGAGAGTACGGTATTGGCAGTCACGAGTGGAGGCTCCTTTAACGGGTCAACGGTACTGACAAAAATGTCGACAGCCGCCAGTTGAGACGGTTCTCCTTCCCGATCATATCTATACAACACACAGATTGTGTATCAAAAAAATATCAGAATGAAAGAGAAAAAATACAAATAGTGATGAAATTTAAAAGGCTGTACCTCAGTGCAAGTCTGTCAAGATATGTTTCGCGGTTGACAGGAAGCCACTTAGGGAATTGATCCAATATCCAGGATATGGCAAACCAAATCTCGCATATAACTGATACCAACCATAATGCATATGCATTGCGGACTGGATTTGTTAACCGATAATGCAAGAAAATGCAAAGGACAACCAGTCGCAGAACAATGACCAATCGATATGGATTTATCCTAGATGATGGAATAGAAACCTTCCTGGAAAGAGGCTGCCGAGCTTCATCATTCCTGCATAACAAAGAAAACTGAGCTCATGCATGAAAAGTTTAATTGAAAAGTTTAATTGAAAGATTTAGGTTAAACAATAACGAAAAGCTAAAAAGTTTCTACAAGACTACATCTGGTCACTATTATAAGCAAAAAAAAAAAACATGTTTTAGGTTCAATAAATAACTGATGTATTTGGTCAATATTGACCATATACGACGTCAGTTCTTCAATGAACCTAAGTGACTTTTTGCTTATAATAGTGAAGGGACGGTGGATAACAGTGTCGATTACCAAACCTCCTAGAATGAGTCTTGAATATGATATAATATTACAACAGATTATTAACAACAGAAGAATGATCAATATTGTCTCAGTCACACGTGCCGTTGAAATAGGCACTTGATGCCAATAGACCAATGGGTCAGGAGGAGGCTGCCAATAGTGACCATCATGGTTTCTAGCGATTAAATGCTACCTCTGTCCCTAAATCTAAGCACTCTATTGGAAAAAATTGTCCCTAAATACAAGTCCTACTTCAAATTACTAGATAGTAGATACTAATAACTTGGGAGACAAGAAGTTAGAGTTGAACACATCATATATATATATATATAAATGAGCCTCTATATATATTTTTTTTGAAATGGCTAATTTTATTCTTGTCGAGTGTATGCAAGACGCACAACAAACTCGCGGCAAGTAAAGGAAAAGAACAGCAAGGTGCCGCCTATAAACGATACACCACCACCAAAGCCAAACAATGAGCCTCTATATATGAAATGAACACATTAAATACAGTATCTACTTTTCTTGATATATGTGAAAATTGGAAAAGGGGCATATAATAAATGACAGAGATGGTAAAGGAAATACTCACAACAATGAATCATCAAGGACATCAGATCTGCCATCAATATCTCCAGCCCCTCTTTCAGAAGCAGCTTGGCCTGTGCTCATTGGAGCAGCATTCTTTTCTGGCTTCATCTTCCAGCCGTCCACTCTTTCTCTCCATGCTACATTGCCCAATTTTGCGTCCACAATCCTGGTATTTGCTGCAAAAGAATATAACCAAACATCTCAAATCACAATCATACAGCTAAAGAAAGAAAAACAGCTATCATATGAAATGAAAATGAGCATAGTAAGAAGGGGTAGTAAGATACGAGATTGATTAACATCAGATGAATATGGAAGACTATGGACACGCTTCCCCCCACCAACTACGGGTGATGACATTGAGAGCCTCTCAGGGGAGCCAGCAGAAAACTCTCCAGACACCTGAAATTGAAAACATGCCAAATTTCATTCAGAGGCCCGAAGTTGAAGGAGAAAGACTGTCATTTAGGCAACTAATTGAATGACCTCTTGTCCACTTGTCAGCCGTGGAATGTGATTGTGAGAAACTTCCTTATCATAATTTGGAGTGCCAAGCTCTCCTGATCGCCCGAGTGTCAACTGCCACCCCAACATGTGCTCTGAAATCTTCTGCTTTTGGTTTTGGTTTTCCAAATCATAACTGAATTCAAGAGCAACATCATCACCGCCTACCTCCTCTTCACTATCTCCAATAACTGCAGGACTACCTGTAATCAATAAGTGAACTAATTACCAACGGGAAATATCACACGAGTATATAAATGACATCTTCTGTAAACCATCTAGTAATCAGTAACAATAGTGCTAGTGTGGTGTGATCTACTCCTGACCAACAACACTCCCGTGTTTGTTCATTCGCTGAGTCAATTTAAAGGTATACGCTTTGTCTTTGTCTAGTCTCTAGAGATTATCTATAGGGATAGAATATCCTTTTCAGTGGTTCATTGAGTAAATAGCCTTTAAGCTTAAAGGATATACTGTCCTTTGGTTCACTGGAAATTGGTCAATTAGCTTCAAAGCAAAGGTCATAATTTTTAAATGTATTACAATGTTCCTTTGTTTTTATAAAATATGATCTCATAGAGAAGATAACTACAATTACGAAGAATTAAATACTAATAAGGAATCCTCTTTCAAATAACCATTTCATCATTCAACATGTTTATAAGGGAAAGCCCCTTTTAAAAGACATTGTACTACACACCAACTAAAATCTTAACACCTGATTAGTATTGAACCATACTTTACCGTAGTCTTGTTTCTGATTTAATTCAGATACACTGCTGATGTATTTTTACACCATCGATCAATCATAACTATTAAATCGTTAAAACTTTTGATTTTTATTACAACTACTTCTAAAATCACAAACATGATTGTAACGATTTAGATTTTGTTTACCTTTATGCCTCTTGTATCGGGTTTTACACTGAAGACAAGATTGTTTCCCATCTTTCCTTTCATACTCATAGCAAAGACGACAAACAGGAAAAGCACAAGCATCACATGCAATGAATGGTTCACCATCAACCGTCTTCCCAATATTTTCCCCACAAATCTTGCATACTTGATCACTCAATGTTGTCATTGGCTCTCCCTAAGTAATTAAAAATGACATTAAAAAAAAATCACAGATCAAATAGTACAATTCATTCATCAACTACACCCTAATAGCATACCATCATCAAACATTTGCAAGAAATCAAAATCATCAAATCAAATAAAAAGATTCTTGCTTTACTAATAATTACTCACCCCAGCTTCCCCTTCTGGCTCCATCATTGTGATAAACTCTACTTAAACTTTTCCCAGATATCAACAGATCAAATAGTAAGTTCCCTATTCTCTGTATAAATTGAAGCTCATATCAGTCCAATAGAAGAAAAAACACTTTCACCATCAAAGACAATAAAAATAATTTTAAAAAAATAATTAAGTTCCTTGATATCATCGCATTGTAATTAATTTAGAAACAATAGTCATTGATAATATAAGTGTATATTTGGTCCGCTGTATCAGAATCACGTTGAGTCATCCTGATTTTGAATGCAGCTTTTGCAAAATCATGATGGCTCACCGTGATTCTGACATATTCACTGCGATATCAAACACGCATAGAAAATACAGTCATTTCTAATTTTTCTCCACGATGGCTCACAGAACATATCTACCATGATACCAAAGGTACAGATAAAAATAGACCCGTTTTTCTTTTCTTTTTCAGAGCAACAAAAAAAAAATTGCACGTGTGTACATGAAACTTTACCTTAAAAAACAGCCTTTTCAGCAGTTTGCCTTGAAAACAAACAGATTACTCAAAATCTAAAAAAAAAAAAACAGATGGGTTTTTGAGTTTTTGATTAATGAAACCAAATAAACACAAAAAAAATCTAAACTTTATACCTCCCAGAAAGTGAGAAAAACAAAGTAACTCACCCAAGGAACAACACAGTGATGAAGGTGATGATGATGATGTGTGAGTGTGTGAAAGAATCATGAGAGAGAGAGAAGCTTTGTGAAGAAGGAAGAGACAAATGTCACTCATCCGGAGTTCACAACTGACAGGTTTCAGGTATACGCAGAGAGACACACTTGTTTGTGTTGAAACGGCTTTGTTGTGTTGTGAATGTGTAACGCACACACATCACACACACATAAAACATTTTATTTATTTATCCCCAACATTTATTCTCCAAAATCTTATGTTAATATAAATCAAAATATATATTTCTGACTTATCTGACAAAAAAAGAATAAATAATGTTTATCTTATTTCATATTCCTTTATTTACAGTAGAGATATTATATTTCTGAAAGAAAGAAAAAAAAAATAGAGATGTATTTTTTGTATTTTATATTTTGTTTTCCATGTTCTTAGTTTTTCAAACAATTTTGTAGAACTAAGAGCACCTCAAATTGAATGAAGATCTCTACAAATGGTCATTTTATAGGTTTTATTTGTGACACATTATGTTGAAGCAACTTGCTTATTTTTTAACTTTAATCGTGAACTCTAAAGAAGTAATATTACATGAGATGAATAATTGAATAAACAATATTATCAAAGACCAAAGTGATGAAATTGTGTGTTAAAACTACAAGACAAATCATTGTGTAAAAATAAGAGCAAAGACATAAATTTGTGAGAAAAAATTGAGTGTAATTTATTATTCAACCAGTCATTTATTTTTAGTTATTTATGTAAGTGTTAAAAAAAAAAAAGCAGTATCATCTTAAAATTTAAACAAGAAGGATAAAAATTTCAAAATTACTAGAGTAACACGTGGAGAAGTTTTTGTTGGTAAAACGTATAGAGAATTTTAAGCTAAGATAGTGTCTGTAGTAAAGTCAAGTGTTGCAGTTCCAAAGCGGGTGTTGTACTTTGGTATACTTGTGTTGTTGTGTTCGATTATGGACCCTCCCACATTGCTTTTCGTTACTTCTTCTATCTTATGTATGTAACTTGTATGGTGTATTTTGGAATCTCCTCAAAAACAAAAAATGCTCACTCTGTCTCATTTTAGTGGTCGTTTTAAAATTGTACGCAATTTATAGAGAAATAATTAGATGATTTTAATGGTAAAATTAATATTATTTATTAAAATACCTCTGTACTGGAGTAGTTGAGTGGAGTGAAATTCAATAAATAAAGGTATATAGTGAAAAATAATAATAAATGTTGCATTGATATTTTTAAGTGACAATTATTTTAAAACATGAAAAAAAATGTTAAAATGACAATCAAAATGTGACGAGGGAGTGACTATTTTAAAATATGCGTAACTAATCAACTTTCTAAAGTATAAAAATAGTTATTTTCAATACAAAATTTACTTACGTGGTTTCATTAACTATGGTCCAAAAACATTAGTTAGTATGACTCATTTAATATAAGAAGAATTCTTACTTATCTTAGGAGTTAGGATGATTGTTTAATATAAGAAAAATTCTTACTACGACTCATTCAAAATTTTATTTTATTTTTAAATAAATTAATAGAAAAATGTGACCTTATATAATTGGATGATTGGAACCATTGATGGAATAAGAATCTAGTCGAGGTTGGGCTAAATGTCATCAATTGTGATTTCATTTGGTTTGGCCACCATGTCCATATTCATATTTCTTCTATCATATTTTTCTCGCAAAACATTGCGCCAAAAAGATTGTTTCCCGCTTCTTAATTTCCATTTTGTACTCGTTTGGTTGGGTGGTGGGGATCTTAAAACGTGAGTTTAGAGGTGATAAAAGTGAGTCTGGTGAAAAACAAGTGCTTGGGTCATTATTTTCAAAATTGATTTTGGTATCCAAAAGCGATTTCAGCCGAAGCTGGTATTTCAAGCTTCTGGCGTTCGCGGTGAGAACCACTGCAATTGTTTTGTTATTTTATACCAATGGATTCTCTCTATTTTACATATTTATCTCTTGCTTCTAATGCATACATGAAGAGTATATATTCCTTTTCACTCAACAAATTATTTTGGTGTTGCAGTAGTTTTTGTCCAGATTAACATAAATTGCATCGAAAGGAGAAATTTCCAATTTATATATTTTTTGGTAGAAAAAATTGTTAATTTATTTTGTACTATTAAACCGTAGTCCTATTTATTTTGACCGTGTACATAGTAAAAGTCTCTTTTATTATTTTTTGATCAGTTATTAATATATATGTAAATAAATAGGATTTGATAATCTATAAATAATTTTGTCAAAACAATTCTATAAATAACTAATTTATTTTGA
>Ga0228710_1011432_pt1 | contig 11459 bp, 4 predicted proteins | sample MedpolnodulmetaG_FD_177995 | JGI IMG/M metagenome (GOLD analysis project Ga0228710, IMG submission 177995) | Root nodule microbial communities from Medicago polymorpha collected in Santa Monica, California, United States - pink nodules | ecosystem: Host-associated > Plants > Roots > Nodule... | reverse complement strand
TATTTAATTTGTTTATCCCAGTGTAAGATTGGTCATGTAGGGTTGCTATGATGTTGAAAGACTTGAAAATAACAAATTGTAGTTTAAACTCTTGCTATTTTGACCAAAGGTTGCATCTCTCAAAATGTAATCTTAAATGGATATATTATACTTGAAAATTTTATATTTTTTAATTATTTAAATGAAGATTTTCGAATCTGATACTCATTATTTACTCTAATATATGATAGTTTTAGACAATATTTACGTTGATGAATTATATAACCTCAATATATTTTCATATAAATTAAAAATTATGAAAGATAAAGACATCACCAATTTATTATAATTTTAAATAAAAGCATAAATGTCAAGAATGTGGTTTGGTTTAGTTTTTGGAGAAACAAAATTCAAACCAATGAAAATAGTTGGTTTGGTTTAGTTATTACAATAGCTTTTCACAAAAATTTAACCGATGAAGAACAAGTTTTTTTGGTTTGAGCCTCTTCAAAAAAAAAGTTTTTTTTTGGTTTGACATTTTTAAAAACTGAAGAAATTTATTTTAAAAATCTAGAATAGTAATTTTTCAAGAACCAAAGACTTTTTAGACAATTAAAACTAACACATAAGGTAAACCAAGAAAATAATTTATTTTTTTTAAGAAGTTAAAATGAAATTTATTAAAATCACAATGAGTCCTGACCAACACAAGAGGTGCCAGGACATGAGTCGTAAAATAGAAAAATACAAATGAAAGATGGGGAGCACCCGATTGTAAACCCTGTGCATCTAAGACAAAATCGAAAAAAACCCACAAGAAACATTAACAAAGGACTATCTTCGAAAGCAGTGAAATTACACCTAAATCGAAGACAACCCTCCGCACAACAATATAAACAAAATCCAAGCCTACCCCATCCATACCACCACACAAAAACCACACCTCCCAAAAACCCCAACCATCACGCAAGCAACTATCTCCATCACACCACGCAAACACCAATAACCTCGCTAACCCTCCAGTTGGCCACCACCCATTTTGCCACCGTTTAGACATCACCGAAAACAACAGTAAGAAACGATTCCGATGCTCCGTCTCCATACTGCATCACCGCCACCACACACCACAAAGCCTCCACCACACACACAACCCGAAACCCAGTTCATCTCACCACCAATCCACCAAAACACTGATCCACCAAAACAACATATGAGGTCACCAAAAATGGACCGCGAAACACAAGAAAACAATCTTGTGAACCACGAAACTGTTGAAAGAAAATTCAAACAACGACTAAAGAACTAAAGCATCTTCCCATTAAAACCCTCCCTCTCCAACATCACCAACCAATAACCCTTCTACAAAAAACGAAAACTACCCCCATGCTCATCATCATCACCAAAATTGTCACCACCACACAAAAACACATAAACAAACCTACTCCCAATTCACCACCAACAACCACCATCTATCTTCTCAGCAGCCACCACAAAACGGATCTAGATCTAGGTCCAAATCCGGATCTAAAAACTACCACCACAAGCCACCACTTGATCCACCGCGAAATCACCACCAGCAACCACGAAAACCACCACGAACCGAAAACCAACACCTCCATGAAAACAAGCCGCTGGGAGAATAACTAGAAGTCACCGGCGCGAGCTGTGTGCTATAACCTCCTAAAACCACACTGGTGCAATGGTCGCCGGAGGTGAGGTGATGCGGAGGTCGTGCCTCGTCGCACCGTCGTTATAAAGGTCTACATCTTGAAGGAGAGAGTTTGGATTTTCAAGAAAATAATATTTAATGATTAAAATATTTTCGGAGCCAATTTTGGGTTAGTTTGACTTCTTAAAAAAAAGTCATTAGAAAATACATGAATACAACATTTTTTTTTTTAAAATTGTCACTATTAATATAGTGTGAAATAAATGTAATAATAAAAAACTATAATAGTTTAGTTTGAATTTTGGGTGATCAATTTTGAATTAGGTGAAACTGATAATCGATCGAAATCAGGTTTGATTGGTTTGAACCCAAACATAGAAAAAAAATAAACCCATAAATTTACGGGCAATGCTATAGTGTACGAAATAAAAGCCACATGAATAGCAAGAATGTATTGCGCACTGCTTAAAAAAAAAACTATCAATTCTTTATGTATAGAAATCATGGTCGTGTGTGTTGAAATATGAACGGCTTAAGATACAATCGTGTATTTCGTGTTTTTTGGTTCTCGTAATAACTATCTTTATCCATAATTTACACGGTTCAATTCAGATCTTTGAGTTCATCAAATCATTGATTTAGTTCTTACACTACAATTGAGATCTCTGTTTATATATAAAGATCTCGATTGTAAAAGAGAGTAAAACTAATAATATTAGGGTTTTATTTTTATTTTTTTACCAAAAAAGAGTTCTTACACTACAATCTAGATCTCTGTGAAAATTTAGTCGGTTCTTATAACGGTGCTATTCCAACTCACTTGGTATGTGTATGGTTAAACGAAAGAATGTGATGAATAGAGTTTTAGGACTATATTATCTACAACTACAACTAAAGGAGAGTCCAATTAAATCCGTACTTTAATTGTGTGGATTGTTACACTTGAGAAATATGATAAATTTCTCACGAAGGAGATCGATCGATTATAAGGAAGTTAAAGCTTACGGCACATTCAAAGGACGCATCGAACTCCTTCACATATTATTTCGATCTCCACAAAGTTTTTGTTTGGTGGGGGTCAAAACTCCACAATGCTTAAAGTAAACTAACATGTGATAGTCTGCTTCATTGTGTATGTAAATTTGGAAATGAAATTAACTGAATACAAGAGTTGTACATTTTTTTTAATGAGTTTCCATTGGTCGTTGACATTAATATAATAACCTATACAATCATAATTTGCAACCCAACTAAGCGCCACCATTTTCTTGTACGAACAAAAGCACCACTCAGTTACTCCGCGAAATAGCCACGGCATCACCTTTATTGCGCGCATTCTACTACTCATGCTCATGCATATATCTACTCTTACTATCTTCACTCAAACCATTATCTTCCAATCCCTTCTTCATGTATTAATTTCTATCATTCTTGCATGCACACTCCAAATTACATTCTTATCACCCTTTTACTCTAAGTATATAATTTAAGTTTCATTAATTCTAACAAACATGGCTTCTTCATCATCATCATCTTCTTCTTCCAAAAGACATCCAACATACCATGGAATTCGAAGCCGAGGAGGAAAATGGGTGACTGAAATCCGCGAGCCTCGTAAGACCAACCGCATATGGCTAGGCACATTTCCCACCCCTGAGATGGCAGCCGCGGCTTATGATGTCGCGGCTTTGGCCCTCAAAGGCGGGGACGCTGTTCTAAACTTCCCTAATTCAGCTAGCAAGTACCCCGTGCCGCTGTCCAATTCACCGGATGATATCCGCAGTGCTGCCACTGCTGCTGCCAAATTAATGACGGCTGAAGCCGTTAATAATGATGCTGACTTTAATGGTAGGCCTTGGTATGAAACTGAGTTTCTTGATGAAGAAGCTATATTCTCAATGCCAAGATTGATGGTAGAAATGGCTGAGGGTATGTTGCTTTCTCCTCCCAGAATGAATCCACCACCGTCTGAGTACTTGCCTGAATACTACACTTCGGGAGAAAGTTTGTGGAACTACTATTGATCATCTTTATATAATATATCATATAATTATAAGCTCGATCCTTTTTTCTTTCCTAATCCTATAAACCAATCAAAGTAATTAAATTACTATATATATAATGGAGTAGGGAAATGCATGTATGATTAATGATGTTCAAATAGTAATCAAATTATATATTTCTAAGCTCTTAATTTAATTATTTATTTTTATTATACATGCCTGATTAATGATGTTCAAAGTAAAGTGTGTAAGTAAAGTGTACCCGACAAAAAGTGGAGACAAAAAGTAGAAGCTTGAGACAAAAGATCAAACCGTCAACACCAAGACAAAACCAATTACTATAATGGATATGCATAGAGATCATCAAGACTATTGATTGCGATGCAAATGTTATCAAAAGCGTGTTGGTTGCGGAATGATAATATGTACTGAAGCAACGTTTTGTTTTTGACTTTTATCATTACTTTTATTATATTGATTGATAACGAAGGTTTTAGTTTTGGATTTGCCTCCTGTTGGAATCCAACAATGAGTGAGTGCGTCATTTTTGTGTGTTCTCACATTTAAAGATATTTGTTAACTAAGAAACCCATAAAAAAAAAAAAAACATCTTCTTTTTACTAAAGAAAAAGTTACTTGACAAATATATATGTGTGTGTATTAAAGGAGCATACATCATAATTGTCCCCGTGAACAAATGTCAATTGGTAGCAACAATGTATGATAACAATATACAAGAATTGAGATTTAAATCATTGATTCCTCACTTATTCACTTTAAAAGGTGAAACTATAACGATTAAACAACTTAGTATATATATATATAAAAAAAGGAGCATACATGATTTAGTGTGTGAATAATTTTCGTGCAAATGCTTGACTTTAATTATCATCATTTTTATATTAAATTCACAATCATTTATTTTTAACAACACATACACAAGTTCTTTAAAAAAACACATACACTAATTCAATTATTTTAAAAGAAAAAGTTAGGTGTTAGGATTCATAAGAAATTAATCCCTAAAGTGTACATCTACCTAACTCTAGAACTACTTAGGTAAAGGTTTCATTGTAATTTAATCAAGAGTACTCACAATCCCAAATAAGAAATATGTGGTCACAACAAAAAAAGAAATACTTATCATGAAATTATTTTAAAACTACACATAATTTAATTCTTTCTTCTTTTATACTATTTTTCTTTTTTATGTACGTATCTGACTCTTTTGACCACATAAGACTACTTCAACAATATTTGTTTAAGAGTTGTGAGTCCAATTTGACTTGATTAGATGTAATGTTGGTTAGAATTTCATCATCAATATGCAAAAAAGAAAAGAAAAAAACAGAGAAGAATTTCATCATTAATTAAGTTGCATACATTCTTATCGCCAGAGTAGTGTAAAGAAAATTTCAAAAAAATGTGCAACCGTATTATTATTCATCTGAAAATGTACTAGTGAATATCATTATAGCCATGCTAAATTCAAAATTATGATTAGGAAAAAAGACCTAATGTGGTCCCGTTTATAATTGGAGAAAAGATAAAGTAAGAAGTTTAGTCAAAAATTAGTGTGATTGATGTTGATTAAACCTTTCAACTGTTTGATGGTTTTGGTTGCAATCGTGGATTTTCCTCTTTCTTTTGAACACATGGGAGTTATATGAAGGGCTTTTATTTAGGCTAGTGGGGAATACATGGCAAGAGAGTTAACTTACAACCAAACAACCGTGTTATAATGTTGTGGTTTACCTGGTGATCCAAATTCAATTCGGAAATGCTACTTCTCCCGAAAAATAATTTTCCGAGAACATCACGACCTTCCGTTTATCCACCTTATTATTTGCCGGCTACCCATGTATTGTATTAAGGAAAATGCTAAATGGTACGGGTAATGTTTTCACAAAATTTCACCGATGATTAATTTCAATAAAATCAGAACACTGGCCCACATATTATATTACTAAGTGTTTTTTCAAACTTCTCAAACTCCATAATAAATCCATCTATCCTGCTGCATCACAGATTAATGTTGGTCCATATAAATTCCATCACAAATTCCTTTTGGTTTTATGATTAATTAACATCTAATTGATTCTCATCTCAATCCATTACCATGTATAAAATCACCCCATTAGATGATAAAGCTAGGTGGAATCATATCAAACAAGCTCATAAGTTTTATGCAGTTTTGGAACGGTCCCCTAATAAATCACCACCTGTGTGCATGAATGAGATCTAGAGTTCTAAATAGAAACAGTGACGAGAAAAGAAACGCATCATTTGATTTTTCTCTTTTTATGACTCAGTATGTAAAAGAATAGAGTCAGTTTAATATTTTCTTTATTTATTATTTAATATGAAAATCTCCCGTTACTTTTACATAGCACGCATGGGAGTAGCGTTCGTGAATTTTCGTAGGCGAGAGATCCATACTGTATAGCATCACTCTTGTATTAAAGGCCATCTGAAGGTTCCAAACCATTCGTGATAATTTCTTGATGTTTTCTTTCCCATTAAATAGCACCGCTCAATTCAAATTTATATATCCATTGAATAATGATATTTATACCATCATTTTTGTATAAATATCTCGTTTCATTGTATTTTTATTGTTTTTTAAAAGAAGAAAAATGAAATATTGTTCCAAATACCCTTGTATAAATATCATTTTTGTTATTAGTTTACTTTTAAAGATACGGTGCATGCACAAAAAAGGTGAGAACGTACGTGGTCTTTGTAACACCCCAAATTTTAAATATTAATTTATTAGTATTATTATTAAATAATATTAGCACTGTTATTATTTTTAGTATTGGTTGTTAGGTAGTATTAAGTTAAATATTCGTATTTATTGGAATAATATGTAAGGAGAAAGTAGATTAGTTCGTTAGTCAGTAAAAGAGTGAGAGAAAATAATGTTTAGGGAGAAAATGGAGTTTTTAGAGAGAATAAGAAAGTAGAGCGCTAACGGGGGTGGATTAGTAAAATTGGATAGAAAAGAAGTGTAGTTAGTGAGCTGAGTAGTGTTTTAATGATTTAAGCAGAGGGATGTGTGAATAGAAAAGTAGTGTAGTTACAGAAAGATTAATAACAAACTTAGAGAACATATAGTAATATGAAAAGATTGGTAACAAACTCAATTAGAGCTTATAAATAGATAAGAGAATTAGAAAAGAAGAGTTACCGAGAAAGAGAGAAACAAAACTGCAGAAGAAAAACTAGGGTTGTGGAGGGAAGAGGCAAGGAGGCATAGTGAGAAGAACCTAGAGAAAGATTTCACCGTAGAAAATCATCAATTTCGCAAAACTAGAGGTAGGGAGAGTCTCTATTCACCTCACCATAAGGGTTGTATAATTATATGGTAGTGAAAGGCTTTTGTTTTCTATTTGCTTTCATGATGTTTTGAGGAATCTTTGTTAAATTCGTATTCTTTTATGTGGTTGTGTTATATGTTTATTTTCGGTTCTAATTAAATCACCAATTTGAATCTGATTGACGTATAGTTAGTGATGCTTATATGTTTATATTCATGTACATCCTTTTGATTACGCTTGTTTAATTGATATCGTATTCTGTTTTCCTATATTCGATTGGTGTTCATGTTTTTAAGAATTGATTTAAGATCAATGTTATACATCAAGAAAGATTTTATCAAGAAAAATTCAAGAATGACTTGGCAGAATAATCACCCTTAGATTTTATCAAGAAATTGTCCTGAAATTAATGTTAGCCAATAAAATTTTTGTCTGGCCGGAAATCATGGGGTGATGGGTGTTATGTATTTTTTTTTATGAAAGGTTAATAAATGAGACTGAAATCTAAGGGTGATTATTGTGCCATGTCATTCTTGAATCTTTCTTGATAAAATTATTCTTGATATCTACCATTTTCCTTGATTTAATAATCCTAAGAGTAACCGGTTACATGAAGCCACGGATATGAAGATTGTTTTTCAAAATCAGTATATGAATTTGCAAATAATAGAACCGTGATTGTGGTTTAGCATTCAAACAAAATTTATTAGCAATTGATAATTACCAATTGATTCCAAAGCTTCCTATACAATTAATAGAGATCAAATACGGTAGTCAGTTATAGATTTAAGTGCTGATTACTTTTATTTTTAATTGTTAAGAACCATGAGATATATTATCAATTGATTTTTGGATTTTTAAATGATGAGTTATTCGATGATAAATAGCTTATTTAATTCTTACATATTTGATGATGTGAAATTGATGTGTTATTTAACGATGTGTAATTGATGTGTTATTTAACGTTGATGCTATATAATGATGTGATATTTGAAGTTGTGATTTAAAGATGTATCATATAAATATGCGTTATTTGAAGGGTGTGTGATTTAAAGATGTGTTATATAAAGATGTGATATTTGACGATGATGCTATTTAAATATGTGTATTTGTCGAGTCATTTAAAGATGTGCATTCGTTGAGTCATTACTTGGTGTTAATGCATTTATGGTCAGTCCGATTTAAAGATGTGTTTAAAGATGGGGGATAAATCAGTAACATAACTCTGATATCCAAAACCGGTACCACATACATATAAAGTCGAATTAGGACATTGCATACATAATTGCAAGTATATTTGAACATGTGTAACTTAAAGATGTGATATTTAAAAATGTGTTACTATTTAAAGATCGTGTTGTTCAATGATGTGTTCCTATATGATTATCTGTGAATGATCTGTATTTTTTTAAATGTGTACTTGATATACTTAAATGGTGTTGATACTTGTATATTATATAAGATGTTGATTCTTGCCTATTGATTTTTATTAAACGAAGGTTTTTATTTAAATGTGAATATTATCCCTTTGTGATGTATACATGCCTAAATGTAAATGATGTATTCTTTGTTTTAGATCTATACATGTGTTTATGCATTTTTTACGTTGAATATATTCTCACCCTCTAATGGCGGGTTGGGCGCCTGCACTCTTATGATGTAGATTTGCAGGAAGAAGAAGTTTTGTAGCAGTGAGTCTCTGATGATGACTTTGAAGTCTACTCGTTTACTTATCGCTTTTGAGAGTCTTTATTGAGTCAATGCTCTGATCTGTGACACTAGGATTGAAGGTTTATTTTATTTTATTTTATTTTGAGTCGATCCTTTAATGAAGTGTTTTTGAATTGTAGAAGATGCGTGATATCCTTGAATGATTTATTATCGGTTGTATTTTATTTTAGAAATACATGTTGAGATTTTAGGGTGTTACAGTCTTGGATTCGTACCGTACGTGTACGTGTTTATACGAGAGAATCAAACAAGGTAGGGCCACTACGATTTTTGTCTAAGCTTGTACCTGTAAGGGAATCGATTTAATTAGAGATAGGAAGAAAATAAGTGCTGCAAACTTTGACAGTAACCAAAATATCATGAATGGTCGACATCTAGTACCTTTCAAACACATCGATGGCGTTTCTTCTTAGCTCCAATACGTGGGTTTGGTAAGCTCTTTCTTTAGGTAACTACTGGTGAAGGTGTATTTTCATTCTTGTTTTACTTGTTAAAAGTTAGTTACAAACTGTTACATTGACGGTGGTATAAACGTGTGACGTAAATAATAAAACTGAGTAGTGTTGTTGTACTAAGATCATAAATAAATTAAGTAGTGGGGTGAACATTCTCATCTCACACATTAAAACTTTTTTTATCTCTCTCATAGGGGTTTGTGTTCTAACTTTTAACATTTGATGTTGGGAATTCAATACCAACTAGATAATCTAGCAACCTAAGTGTATAGTAAATCCCAATCAAAACAAATAACAAAGATAAAAATAGTAGAAGAACAAACAAATCATGATTGTTTATCCAATTCGATCTAAATTGAGAGTTAAGTCTAGAGAATAACAATTCTTCAATCTATTATCAATTAATTTTTACAAATAGAAAGAAGCTACAAGAAATCATTTTCAACAATTCACCTTAATTTCTATCCTTTTGTGTTTCTTATCTCAACTCACGAGAAGATGCTCAAGAAGACAAGAGAGAAAATTTGAATCATTTAACTTCAAAAATCTCTCTATCCAAGATGTTTAATGTGTTTTCCGACCCCTAATTTCTCACCCAAAAGCTCCCAATCGTTAACGTTTAAGTTTCCCTAAAAGTTTATTCCTTTTGGTGATGTCAAACAACAAGGTAATAAACTCTATTTGTAAAAATTTGCTTATATACTAAACTACCCATATTCTAAAGTCAATATTTCATCACAATTTTGCACCTTGACTTCAATACAACGATGAAGCAAATTTATCCACTAAACACTTTGTTGCTCTCACCAATGCTACCGAGTATCCATAACACTCCGCTCGCAAACTAATGATGAGTATTGTTACCACTATCTTTTCAGAGTGTTGTTGGGTATTCTTTGCAGCACCTCTCCAAGATGAGGTTGAGTGTTCTTACTACCTCCTCTCCAGGATGAGATTGAATGTTCTTATCGCCGCCTCCCCAAGTTGAGGCTGAGTATTCTTACAACCGTCTCTCTAGGTTAAAATTTAGTATTCTTACCATTACCTCTCCAAATTGTTTATAACTCTTTGTGCTTGAAGATCCACTTGAATCCAACTATCCTTAATATTGCCATAAGATGTATCATTACCTCTTTAACCCATGGAATGCCTTCAATAATATTGAAAATTTTCTTGAATACAACTAGCCTAGATTTTTTTAAGATAGTCCCACAAATTTCAAGGTCTTACTTTCCTTGCTCTCAGTTGCTTCCTCGAAGGTCCTCCGTTATGAGTCTTCCACTTCTTCAGCCTCAGTTAGAGCATAACACATGAGGTCTCTATAGTTGTACCACTTTGGTGCAACAATATTCTTCCTTTCTCCATATATATAGGAGTCATCATTGGTTGTTTTCTCCTAGTCTCACTAGTGAAAGACTCCACCTCTTTTTGGTAATTAGCAATTCGATCACCACCTTTTTAGTTCGAAGTTGATTTATAAAAGCTTAAATGATCAAACTTGGAATATCATATGCAATCCTTCTCATTTGATACTACAACTTTAAAACGCTGAATTTCAACCAGATTCATGTTGATTTGAAAGGTCATGTTGTATAATAAACGAGACTTTTACGATCAATCACCGCTTCGTATACTTCAAAAAATAATGGCCTTGCAAAAAGGGTGAAAAGAACAACATTATACATGACAAAAAGTTCATTGAAAGAAAAGAGAGGATCCAGTCGGGGATAACGAACAAAAAAAATTAAAAGTAATTGAAGTTGTTCTATCAATTTAAGATAAACGAACAAAAAATGGTGATTTTAGGTCAAAGATAACTCAAAATCACATCTCTTTGTTAGATGAAGAAGAGATGAGTTAGAGAGAATGTGTAGTTTCTCTCTAAAAATTAGAGTCGCCTCATGTTTTACTAATTACTAGTATAAAATTTATTTTGAAAAATGTTATGTTATAAAGGCATGTTGACTTGCTCACTATATTTTTTTAATGGACTATCCTACAAATTTGGCATTGTATTTTGTACTTCTTTTCTAGTGACTATTTTTTTTCCTGGTAAAATATAGAAACACGTTTTCAGACTCTGAATCCTTGAGAGCCTGCTTTCCAAGAAATAGTTTTTTATTTTCTTTGATGAGAGTACTCCCAAGAAATGCTAGCAAGTTAGAAATTGGAACTAGCGAAAGAATTCTGCTCTTTACCCAAATGGTTATGCTCATTCCCAAAGTAAATGTCTGAATTGCCCCTGCGTAAGTTAACATGCGCTACGTGAGTTAAGTCACGTGACTTAACTCACACTGGGTAC
>Ga0228710_1011428_pt1 | contig 11464 bp, 11 predicted proteins | sample MedpolnodulmetaG_FD_177995 | JGI IMG/M metagenome (GOLD analysis project Ga0228710, IMG submission 177995) | Root nodule microbial communities from Medicago polymorpha collected in Santa Monica, California, United States - pink nodules | ecosystem: Host-associated > Plants > Roots > Nodule... | reverse complement strand
AATAAATATCACAATAAATCATATAATAAAATATAACACACCACATACTCAACAATAATTATTTAAAATCATATGAAAGACTCTAAACAAATCAGAAATAAATAATTAACAACTAGGGCGTTACACTATGCAGTATGCATGTGGTACCAATCAACGTGTTAGAGCATAGGCTCTCAAATCAACGTGTAGAGCATCGACTCTTAAATCAACGTGTAGAGCATAGGCTCTCAAATCAACGTGTAGAGCATCGACTCTTAAATCAACGTGTAGAGCATAGGCTCTCAAATCAACGTGGTATGAATGATTAAACATTCAACAGGGCATGAGCCCCCAACTTTATATGAGTATGCATGGACTCAACAACTTATTCAACAACAACGTACAACTTCAATGACATCAACGACAACGACAACAACAACAACGACGACGACTCCACATCATAATTCCATAATTCATCGTTTATGAGCAACATTATGTAACATCATATTAATCAACATATGCATTCATATAGTAATTCATCAATATATACATTCATATAATAATTCATCAATCAAAGTTATTCATGGCAAACCAAGTCATTTGAAAGCTGACAATACCTAAAACTTTCATGTTCACACCAAAGGCTAATTCAAAACAGAAACGTGTGAAAACGTCGCAAGAACATGAAAAGGTACACTGCTACTGGGTAACTCGCCTCGCGGGCTGGCTTACTCACTGGGGCGGGCTAGCCCACTCGCCGTGGCGAACTAGTGGCGAGCAAACACTGCTCTCTGTCACGATACAGCTCGTCGTGGCGAGCAGATTACTCGCTGTGGCGATCCGTGACAGACTTCTGTCGGGAAGAACGATTTTTCACCCCAAAAACCCAATTTTCATCTACCCCAATCCCAAATTTGATAGGGAACTCAACATGTGATAATTCTACAACCTGAACATCAATTATACACGAATTCAATGGATTTTCTACTCTATTAACAACCAATTTCTACCCCAAAACCTAATTCTCAAATTCACAAAACAACAACAACAACTACATGCTAAATTCAATTTCAGAATTATATAACCTAAGATTAGAGAATGATAGTCCCACCCTTACCTTAGATTAAGTGATTGCAAGATTCTACAAGCTCTCCCTTCTCTTGGTTCTCCTCTTTTCTCCCAAAAGCTTTTGTTAAACCTAAAACTTGTCTGACTCTTATTTTTTATATCTCTTAACCTCAACCTAATTCTAATTAACTCCACTTATTTCTAATTAATTCTAATTCAGCCCCCTTCAAGTCTAATTATTCTAATTTCCAACCTATCCTACTAAATAATAAATAAAGCCACTTAATAAAATAATAATACGCCACAACATGTCACTTATCAACATAAATCATATAAGTCATATAAAAAACTCTACACTCAACCAAAATAATCAAATAAATAAATAGGGCGTTACATAAGGACGTCTTTCTTGTCTCTTGTATGGTGCACGATCTCTGTTTGATGTTGGTTGATAATTTCTTCGCTCTGTGTTATTGGAAGTCTGCTCCTTCACATCTCTTGCCTTCTTCTCTGCATTGCTTTCTTCCCCCTTAATGTAACAATCAACTCTGGAAAGCTCCCACAAACACTTCTTGATTAGGGTTGATTACTTTGATGGTAGTATCATTGAACCTGGCCAAATATTCTCGTAGAGACTCGTTGTGCCGTTGACGTACATTGAAAAGATTGGTGGCGAGTACCTTGCGATGACAACTTGCGGAGAATTATTGGATAAGCTTTCTCATCATGTCTTGATAACTTTGGATGGAGAAGTGTGGAAGATTCATGTACCAACGCAAGGCCACGTCTGTGAGGGTACCTGCCAAAAGCTTGCATTTGAGAGAGTCTGCGGCTCCAACGACAGCCATGCGAGTATTAAAAGTTGTGGCATGCTCCATGGGGTCGCTCTTCCCGTCGAAGGAGGAGAGATGTGGTGGTTTGAAATTTTTTGGGACGGGAGCGCCCTAGATTTCGGCTGAAAGGGGTTGAGGCTCAGGATCGTCCATCTCGCCATGATGGAATTCGTCTTTTTCTTCTTGTTGTTTTCGTTGAATAGTTTCCATTGAAGCCTGAAGGGTCTCGTTGTGCTCCTTCAGTTGAGCGAGTTGGGTTCGCAGAGATTCGAATTCTTCTGGTGTTGCCATGTGGATGGCGCGATTGGTGAATCGAGGCGGTTTAAGCTAGGGGTGAAAGCCTTTTCTGAATCGCAGTTGTTGCGGTTATGATTCAGGCTTTCTTCCGATTTAAGGGTTTCCAAATCGCGATTTACGATTCAGAAACGTGGTCAAGGTTAGTTTCACCTTTTCCCACAAACGACGCCAACTGTACTTTCAAAAAGTACAATAAGGGATACTATGGTTAAGTATCGTATTCTAGGGTTTAGACTGATTATTGGATGCCTTGAGAATGCTCTCAAGGGTTGTATTTATAGCCTTCTATGGGCCTGATTGGTGATTGCTTAGGCAGCAAGCAATAGGGGTGTTTTAGGTATTTAGGCGCATTCTAGAGGCTTCTAGAAGCGAGTAAAGGCGGTGTCTTGTGAAGGACGCGCCTTTGAATCTGAGGACCCTTTTGAAGGGCGTTGAGGCCTCTACGAGGGCCTAAAAGCCTTTCTGAAGGTCCCCTAGGTCTTTAGGAATATTATGACAGTTCAGTACCCTTTATAATTTATTACAATTTAAACATGTTAGGTTTACAATGCTGAAACAATTTTTAAATCTCAATTTTTTTGTCACATGATTTTTTTTTTGTTTCATTTAGCATTACGAGTAGGTTTTTTATTGTTTACTGTAATTTGTAATGAAAGATTTTTTTTTTAAAGCAGACCTGGGCAGTGATGGCATCAAATGTTTTTATATGAAGTCATGTTCATCTAGTCTGGCTCCATAATGAAAGAGTTTTAAGTAGTATGAATGAAATTTCTTAGAAGAAAAAAAACATGAATTAAATAAGTAGTCAATTGTTTTTTTTTTTTTTTTTGACGAAAAAAAATATATCTAGCTGCTGTTGCATATGTTGTTATTAGATAACCTATTTTTGATTTTTTTTGTTATTGTTGTTCTTTTAACATTTTTGTTTTTAATCTTATGGATTCTTTATTTTTTGTTCTGGTTTTACAATAAAATTTTATACTTAAATATTAATGAAAAAAATATGATACACATAAAATTAAATTTAAAACTGAAATTTAATGAAAAATTGAAAGTAATGTATTTAATTGAAACTGAAATAAATTAAATTGAAAATAAAATTTAATTACAAAAATTAATGAAGTATTTTGACCAAAAAATAAAATACTAATTTATTAATATGTATGATATATATTAATCTGGATAATTTAATTTATTAAATATTAATTTATATGCATTTCATTAAGAATTAAGAATGTCTTTTTTATATCATTTTACATTTATCAGCAAGTTTAACAGCTGATTTTACCAAACACTTTAATTAGATTATCAATCATCAGTCATCAGTCAAAAGCTATAAGCTATCAGTTGTAAGTCAAGAACAAAATTTAAATCAAATTAAATTTGTATCGTATTTGAGTAGAAGAACTCGAGTTCGTTTCTTGGTGGAATAACTCTAGTTAGACTGTGCTTCCCTCTGATACAAACTTCATATTACTAAGGCTTTTTTTTTTCATAGCAATCTAACTTTTTCAAACGGAGAAGAAGTAGAAAATAATAATAATAACTTAAGACAAATAGAAATGTCACAAATTTTGTCCAATAGTACTAGTATTTTATCAATATCCAACTTAAAAGAAAAAAAAATGGAGGCAAGTTTTTTTGTTTTTTTTTAAGGAAACAGAGGCAAGTTTTTCAAATTTTCAAACAAACATATTTTTCATGTCTCATAGGAAAGAGAGACGGACTATTGTTCATACAATATTTATCTCTTTAGATTACAAATTGATGCCAAAAAAAAAATTACAAATTGATGCAACCATTAAATTTTTAATATATCTGATTTTATCCTCAAGTTATACACTTTACTATGCATTCATAATATGATTAATTAATGTTGTCAAAAAAATAATAAAATGATTAATTAATTAATAATAATATAACTCAGGTAATTAATAATAAAGACAAATTTCTTCAAAATAAAATAAAGATAAATTAATAATTCATTCAAAATAAAAACAAATTAATATACCAACGTGATATTGTGGGAGAATTGTCAATATAACTTTTTTTCCCGCTCTCTCTTTTACCTTTTTTCTCTTGTGAGTCGTCACTAAAATCCTAGTTTCTTCTACTTCAACCACCAAAGAGAGGTGATTTAGGTCAATTTTTGTCCCAAAATCACCTCTCTAACTCGTTTTTTCTCTTTCCTTTGTATTGAAATAAGTGATTTTCAGATCTATTTCATTTTTTATTTTGTGATTTCGTCGTCTTAGTGCGACGTTGGTTTGTTCGTCGTCTTTGTGCGGCATTTGTTCGTCGTCTTTCTTGTTTCATTCCGGTATTTGTTCGGTTCAGATTGTCAGATCAGCTTCGATCCAGTGCAGATCCAATCAATGACTTTGGCGTTGTCCACGTTGCAGATCCAGAGGCATGAGTATTCTGGAGACTTGAATATAGTCATATGTGTAGGCTTTTGTACTTTGTTGTTTTATGATATTAACATGAATGTTGTGAATTTGTTTGTAGATTCATCCTTTTTGTTTTTAGCGAATTTGCATTCTATTGATGTACTCTATCAATTTGAATGAATGAATATAATTTATTTTTGTCAAAAAAAAAAACTTTTTTCTAAGGGAAAAGAGTCAAACTCGATTTCTCGAGTTACTTATTAAGGAGTAATCCAACCCTAATAAAAAATAAATCAAATGTCTACTTGTAAATTCAGTTTTAGTTGGAGTCAATTCCACAGTCAAAATATTAATTACTATTGTTAAATAAAAATAATAATAAAATTATACCACATATGATTATTTAAGTTTCCTTAAAAAATGATTATTTATGTTTTTTTTAAACACATGATTATTTAAATTTTAATAATATTTTTTTAAAGGAATAATTTTTTTGTCAAATAGCATTCACCACTTTAGATAAATAAATGGAGTGTCTAAGGTTCGAGCTCAGCCTCTAAATAATCATATCAACTTAACTAAGCTCACAAGAACAGTTTTAATAATATATATAAAGCAATAATAATAAAATAATTTGCATATTTGTCAAAAAAATTGTATAATATTTTTCTTTTTGTGTCTAATATTTGGATACCTTAAATCTAAAAATTCAGATATGAAATGAAAGTCAAAAAGTAATGCTCAACAGATACGATAACAAGTCAGATATGATCCATCACATTGACTGAATTAAGGAAACATCAAAATCAACATTGAATGCATAGTTCCATAATACTAACACAATCACACCGACCAGCCAAATGGATAAGCATTGTTCATAATCCATTTATTTCCCAAACGACAATTTAATCCCATAGTCTTCTCAAGTTATAAATTCACAATAAATCTCATCCTCATCTTTCTTACAAGACACAATTTTTCTTTCTCTTTCTGTGTCATATTTTCAACTTTTTTCCCTAATGGATAATGCTGCCACCAATAACAACAACAATGGCTTCACTAGAACTCTGTCCCTTAATGTGGAAGCTGCTTCAAATCGGAAGTCCACCCCTTTACGTAAGATGGCCGCGGTCGCATCCATCGCGGCCGGTATTCAATTTGGGTGGGCCCTACAGCTTTCATTGCTAACACCATATGTCCAGTTGCTTGGCGTCCCACATCAGTGGGCTGCCAACATCTGGCTATGTGGTCCAATTTCAGGTATGATCATACAACCACTTGTAGGCTACTACAGTGACCGAAGTCATTCACGTTTTGGTCGTCGTCGCCCTTTCATCTTCTTTGGTGCCATAGCAGTCGCGATCGCGGTCTTCCTGATCGGCTATGCTGCTGATCTTGGCCACTCCATGGGTGATGACTTGACGAAGAAAACACGGCCTCGTGCGGTGGTCATCTTTGTTTTTGGATTTTGGATACTAGATGTCGCCAACAATATGCTTCAAGGACCTTGTCGTGCCTTCATCGGTGACCTCGCTGCTGGTGATCACCGTCGAATGAGAATTGGCAATGGGTTGTTCTCTTTTTTCATGGCCGTCGGTAACGTCCTTGGTTATGCTGCTGGCTCATACGACAAACTCTACACAAAGTTCCCTTTCACAAAAACCTTGGCTTGCAACGAGTTTTGTGCAAACCTCAAGACATGTTTCTTCTTTTCAATATTCCTCCTTGCATTAGTTTCCACATGTGCTCTACTTTATGTAGAAGATATTCCAATTACATCGGAATCACAATCAGAATCAGAACCACAGGTTTTTAATTTCATTTAAATTTTCAATTTTAGTTTTTTTTTTTTTTTATAGAACGAGAGTTGAATCCATAACTTTTTTATTGCTCTAATATTTATAACCCCTGAATCACAGGTTTCGTGCTTTGGGAATATGGTAGGAGCCTTCAATGGAATACAAAGACCGATGTGGATGTTGATGTTAGTCACGGCTATCAATTGGGTTGCATGGTTCCCGTTCTTTTTATTCGACACTGATTGGATGGGTCAAGAAGTGTACGGTGGCAAACCAGGAGATAATGCGTATAGCAAAGGAGTGCGTGCAGGAGCGTTAGGACTCATGCTCAATGCTTTTGTCCTTGCTTTTATGTCGTTGGCCGTGGAACCATTAGGGCGTTTAGTTGGGGGTGCGAAGAGACTTTGGGGGGTTGTGAATATCATTCTTGCTGTTGGTCTCGCTATGACGGTACTCATCACCAAGATGGCGGAACATGAACGACACATAAGCAATGTCGTCGGAAAACCCTCTAATAGTGTTAAGGCTGCCGCATTATCTTTCTTCGGCGTCCTTGGCATCCCTCTAGCGGTATACAAATTTCCTTACTAGATTATTATTTTTATTTAATAATTTCCTATTCTTTCATTTTGACTATTGAAAATACACACATAGATAAAAACGTTTCAGGTTTTTTTTTTTTGTGTTATAGTTTCAGTTTGGTTTAAAATCGTCATAATACTATTAACATAATTCATGAAGAGAATACTTTTTTATATAAGAATTAATAGAATACTTTTAAATTATGGTATTGTCCAGTCAAAAAATAATTATGGTATATATTACAATGCTATAAGATAATATATATGTCATCAATATTTTTTTTTTTTTAAGGAATGTCATCAATACTATACAACACTTCTCTTCAAAAATATTAAACCACACTTGTTTTGTGTAAAATATTTTTGTGAAATGTTATTATGACACATAAGATACGATATATACTGTTCATCGTATTTATATGATAAAAGGTATTTTTTTTGTCAAATATTTCTAAAAAAACAAAACAAAAATATAGAGAAGTATTTTTTTTAAGATAAACACAAGATTGTGTCACCGATCAATTTCAGTATTTCACTATTTCGTAGGTTATAAGCCACTTATATGATATATATCATTATATGTTCACGAAAAAACAATATTTTCCCCCTCAAAAAGAAAAACAATACTTTCATAAAATTAAATGATATAGTAAATGATACACCAAAAAAAATGATATAGTAAATGAAATAACTTTTGTCTTTGTCTTTGACTGAAAATAAATAAATGACTCATTCATATAAATAGTGTCGAACTCTATTCATTCTTTAACTGAAAATAAATGAATGACTCATTCATATAAATAGTCTTTAACTCTATTAATATTTTAAATAGTACATGTGTTTGTCAAAAGTTTCTTAATTAAATATTTAATTGAAATTTTTTTGACAAAGACAGACTGATATTTTTTTTTAGAAGATATAACTAATACACTTTTATGCTACTTGGCAAAATATGATTCAACAGAATATTTACTTATTAACTAAAACACTTTTTATGAACATTTGTGTAGATTAATTTCAGTGTCCCTTTTGCTTTAGCATCAATTTACTCCAGCTCATCAGGGGCCGGCCAAGGTAAAGCAACTCATATAACCTAGTCTTTTTTTTTTTTGTTAACTACTATTATTACATTTTTCTAATAATGCTTCAAAATTTTCAGGTTTATCTTTGGGAGTTCTCAATATTTCAATTGTCGTACCACAAGTGAGATTCCATTAACCTTTTATATATTTGTCCCTTCATTATTTTTTTTATGTTCGAAAGAGCAATAACAATCAAATTCACACGCACTAAATGTTCAAAAATGAAACACTACGGATCTGAACTTGTGCACCTACATAGTAAAGGTCTTTATGATCTTTTATCGTATAAGTTGTACTTATGAGATGGTCACGTCATTGCTTTATTTCATATTTATGAATATATGTACACACATTTTCAGATGATTGTATCAGCATTAAGTGGACAATGGGACTCTTTGTTTGGTGGTGGCAACTTGCCTGCGTTCGTGGTCGGTGCGGTGGCGGCAGTCATCAGTGCTACATTGGCAATTATCCTTCTGCCTACTCCAAAGCCAGACGAGATGGCCAAGGCTTCAATTGGAGGTGGTTTCCATTAATTAACATAGTTTAATTAATTTATATTTGTTTGCATGGATAATATTATTGAACATTTTGATTCAATTGTATTGTGTATTGGATATATTATGTCCCACCAAATCTCATTTTGTATCATGCACTAGCAAAAATTACATTTAAATTATAAAGGTTTGTGTGGTCGTACAAGGTCGTCCAATCTTAAAGTAATAATGAAAATGGTTTAAAATTAAGTTTTTTAGTTTATAATTTTAATCGTTTGAGATCAAACGACGACCGAGATCACCTGTTGTATATAACCGTGTAAACATATCTAGATATCCATTTGTTTAGGAGGCAGCTTTGTATGGTCACAAGATTAAATATAGTGTTTAGATTTACATACAAATAGATATTTTTATTAATAATAAAACAAAACAAATTGATTTAACATTTTGGGTGATAAGTGTATGTGTCTAACCACTATATATTAATCTTATGATCATATAAGACTATCACTTTTTCTATAATTTGGTTTCGCGTCCGTATGTGGATTTGCTATATTGTGTATTTTGACTGGGGTGTGTGGGTGTCTAGCTCTAAATTTGGACCTTCTTTATTTTAAGGAAGCTCTAAATTTGGATTTGGTTATCTGGTTTTATTTTGCACCATTTAGGTTTGTGCTATATTATCCATTTGGAATGTGCACTTCTTGTTTTTATTGGGTCAGACTCTACGTCCATCCATTCTTTTCTTTTTTTTTAGGGAATGTCCATCCATTCTTTTGTACTGTTTCTTTTTATTTAATCTACATGGGGTGTTGCAAATCCATCAACACCCCGTTTACTAAAAAAATATATATGAGGGTGATGGATAAAAGTATTGTATTCCCCAATTCCAATCTAGTTTTTTTTTTTTTTAATACTTTGATTTTTAATGAAATTACACAACTTTTTACCTGTTAATAATAAAAATAAAAATAAACCACCTTCCCAAATTCAAATGTGAGTTGTTCAACAAAAATAAAAATAAACCACCTTCCCAAATTCAAATGTGAGTTGTTCAACAAATCTCAGAAGGTTTTACCATTCTTTTTCTATAAAAAATATAAGTTAAGTAATAAATATTTATTGTAAGATTTTGTTTTTGTTTTGTTTGTTTGACGGAGATTTTTTTCTGGTTTCTTTTTCAATAATACGAAGAACGTTAGTTTTGCCATGAAATGGCTCTACCTGATGTTGTATCTAAATGATAAGTGATTTATTTTATAATCGGTAAGTGATCGTTATTATTATTTTAACCGTTAGTAGAGGCTATATAAGTATTAGTCATTAAAGAAAGTAGGGTTGTATAATCATTCTACAAGTTTGAGAAGAGGAAGAAAGAGAAAGGGGGCAAGAGGAAGAAAGAAGGGTTAGAGAGAAGGATTGAAGAACCCATAGGAGCTCAATTGAAGCTTGTGCTAGTGTTGTTGCTCATTGAGGTAAGGGGGTTAGTTTTCAATTATAATCAATTAGTTGTAACTTCTTCCCTAATTCTATGCATAAGTGCTTATTTGTATAAAGTGATTATTATGATTTTAATTGATGAAATTCGTGCTTATGTTTTGATGCAATGTTTGGGTATGTGAATTTGATGTTAATTAAGTTGTTGATGGTGAATTTACATGCTCAAGTTATGTATATATGTATACTTGTGTTTTTGCTCAAAATTGGTGAAGTATAATGTTGTTGATGAATTCACTTCTGATTATTGTTGTTGTTGTTATGAGATGTTGTTGTTGATGATTGAAGCCTTGGGTAATCATAATCATAGAGCTTGTTGTGAAATTGTGTTGTTCTTGAGGAATTTTATAAAAATGGGTCAAATGGTGATTTTTATTAAAAGGATGTTTTGGTTCAAGTTTTATATGGTTTTAAGTCTCTTTTGGTGTTTATAAACGTTTGGACAAACCATGGGATCAAATTTGGGCTTAAGGAATTCAAAATTGGGATTTTGGGGTGAAAAATAGGTTTTTCACGACAGCAGTCTGTCATTACTCGCCATGGTGAGTGATCTACTCGCGAGGCGAGCTGCATAGTGACAGCATCCCCTGTTTCACGATCTTGCATCTTTTTTGCTTGTTTCTGTTTTGAATTGGCCTTATGTGTAAAGATGAAAGTTTTAGATAATTGAATTACCTTTCCAACGGATTTAGTTTGACATCAAAATGATTTTTAGATTTTGAGTTATGATGAAAACACTCCAAGTAGGTCTTGGAGAAATCTCAAGTAAACTTAGCATGACTATTTCCAAGTTAACCCAAAACTTATGGTTGGTTTCCAAACTTCAAAACTTGAGTGTTAAGGGGTTCAATTAAGGTGTTTAAGATTATTTAACCTATGTTGTGATGGATCTAACTTGGTTTTGTTTTGAAAATAATTCGGTTTTGCAATATAGAAGAAATGATACGAACTTGTCGTAACTTTATGATTTTGATGATTTTATCGTAGTCAGCCGGTGAAATGCACAAGTATATTCAACTACACTCATATGTGATCTAAGTGTATACATAGTCTAGGCCTAGAGTTTATTTACTTGGTTTTGGTTCAATTGTCTCAATTATTTTAAAGTTGCAAGATGAGAGACGAACTTTGTCGAAAATGATTCCTTAAAGTCGATTACCTTATAAATCTTTAGTGAATGACCTTATATGATTAAATGAAGATATTTGGATGATTGTTAGGGTTGAATATGAGGTTTATCATAGTGTGGTGTATTTTCTCCCTTACTTGGAATGTGAGAAATCGTATGTTGTTATTGAATTATGTGGAAAGGTTGATATGGTTGGTGAATACATATATGTTGATTGATTATGATATTGTTGGAGAATACATATATGTTAATTGATTGTGATATTGTCGGTGAATGCATATATGCTAAGTGATGGTGATTTTGTTGGTG
>Ga0228710_1011426_pt1 | contig 11467 bp, 4 predicted proteins | sample MedpolnodulmetaG_FD_177995 | JGI IMG/M metagenome (GOLD analysis project Ga0228710, IMG submission 177995) | Root nodule microbial communities from Medicago polymorpha collected in Santa Monica, California, United States - pink nodules | ecosystem: Host-associated > Plants > Roots > Nodule... | reverse complement strand
GGAGTGAGGGACATAGGAAAATATCGTGGATAGGTTGGTCTTCTGTCTGTTTGAGGAAAGAGTATGGAAGGTTGGGAGTTAGGAAGTTGAGGGAGTTTAATACCGCTCTCTTGGGGAAATGGTGTTGGCGTCTGTTAGTGGATAGTGATAGTTTTTTGTGTAGGGTGTTAGTAGCTACATATGGCGCGAAGGATGGAAGGTTGGAGGTTGGGGGCCAGAGTTGTTCTTCTTGGTGGAGGGAGATATTGAGAATCCGAGATGGAGCAGGAGGTAGTGGTGATGGGTGGTCTGCAAAGTGACTGTCGCAGAAGGTGAGGGATGGGGCGGACACCGCGTTTTGGCATGATTGTTGGTGTGGCAATGTGGCTTTCCGTAACCTCTTTTGTCGTCTGTACGATTTGGCAGACAACAAAGTGAATATGGTTCGGAATATGGTTTTGTTGGGTTAGGAGGAAGAGGGAGCAATGTAACGCCCCATATTTTGATCCAAGACATTACTTAAAAATATTTACTCTTTAAAAAAATGAGGCTTTTAAAAGATAAAATATGTGTTTACTCTAATTCTTAATGGAATAAATATCAACTCTATAGTAAATTTCCAAAAATATTGAAATTACAACTAAATAAAAACTTGTCAAAAAAAAAAAACTAAATAAAAACTAGTCTTCTTTTTCATTGAACAAACCCAATTTGCCCCGTAAGCGTTACATCACACATCAAGCTTCATATTTCATCTTTGGTACCTACAACATTATATTAATGTAAAAGTCAATTTTCTTATCTAAATTGGTTCATACTCAAAGCACAAGAAACAATGCTCTAAAATAGATAGTACAAAATCTTCTCGATCAAAAAGAAATAAAATTACACTAGAGCCATATTATAAGAAAAGAACTCAAATAAAATTATTCATGAGATGCATGCTCTTAAGTACTACATGATTCGGATATAAACAAGCGACACAGGCTAAACAAGCTACACAAGCTATGCAAATGTCATGATAATGAAACAAGCCACACATGCTATGCATATGCTAGGAAAATGCAAAATAAAACCCAGCCACTAAGGCAACCACACAATCAAATCTTAAACAAAGTACATCTTTTTATTCTCAAATATCACAAAGCATATAAGACATAATAAAAATCGATAACACATTCTCATAAATAATTTTAATAAATATATATATTTTAATTATTATTATTATTTTTCTTTCAAATGATAAGAATTTCTACCACTATTTCAAAACATAGTCCTAGCACTTAGTAAGAACGTATGGGTAAAAAGCCCTTACGTTAGGCGCTTTCCTTCCTAGTTGAAACTCTAGAACCCAGAAGAAATTCACAGACGAAAAGGAACAAAAGACTTATAATGGACAAGATGAATTGTTAAGGGTGGATTGATCGACTTAGAAAATTATCTTAGATTAGCAAGAATGGATGCGTATGGTTTGCAAGGTTACTCTACTGGTTTTGTTGGACTCTCCAATTTCGATTGAGGGAAACAAGGGTCTCTATATTCAGGGTGAATGGAGAGTCAATATTATTATTTGTATTAAAGGACAATGGCGAACTATAAAGTATTTGACCAGAAATAAGGAAAGAGAATAAAAGGAATTGAAATTAATCGATAAATGACATGTTATTAGATTTTGATTATTGTTGGCAGAACGAAGTGCATGAAACGTTATAGAGATGTTCAAAATTGGTCAAAGAGGTTAATGGGGGTAATATAGTGATATCTATATTGATTTAGCCTAGCAAATGGTACAAAGGGGGCTAGGAAATAATTTCTCTTGACAACCGTGTGAGCATTTAAAAGGAAAAGAATCATACTTAAATAAAATTACTATAATATTATGTTCATAAATACTATATAAGGGAAATTAAGAGGAATTAAGATATTTAGCACAAATAAGAAGTACTAAAGTGGACTCCTATAACCGATTTAATGAAAGTAAAGTCTTGTTCCTTGTGGTGGCTGAAAGCTAAACATTTTCTTTTATTTTTGGCACTCAGATGTGGTGGTCGAACCCCCTTATGTGTTTGGGTATTAGCTAGCACCGTTGTAATGTTTCTTGTCTGACTGTTTGTATATTTAGTAGTATCTTCGGTACGCCTTGTGCTGAAGGAATTATTTTGGTAGTGTTAATATAATTCATTTTGGCTTGTTAAAAAAATAAATAAATAAGTTGCAATAAATATGCGTTACTTCATGAGTGATTAAATGGAGATTAATTTTTTAAAAGAATTAAATATAGGATTTAAATGGTCAAATTCTTATAACTCTTATAATATGCAAAGTCAAAAATTTAAAGTCTAAAACCATAGCACGAAAGTACGAAATTTTTATCTCCTATTTGATTTGAACAAAAGTACTTTATCAGATTACATTTATAAGTAAATATTGCTTTTTTAGATTCATTGGACAATTAGTGTATCTCAACTATAATAGTTTAGATACATCAATTATTTAATGAATCTGAAAAAATTATATTTGTTTATAAATGTGAACATAGAGATTAAGAATGTTTAAGATTGCAAGAAATAAATACATCAAATTTAATATTTAATTTTTTTTAAATCTTAAATATTAGTCAAAGTCAAATTTACTAGTATGCAAAGTCAAAACATTTAAAATTATAACTAAAAATAGAATCAAAATTTCAAATTTTACAAAATAAGATAAATAAATTTGGCGGAACCCAAACAAATTTTAACAAATAAAAAACGATTATGGTCCTATAGTATTATTCTTATTTATAGTTTAGATTTAGATCTAATATAAAATTTCAACGTGGGTGAAATAACATATAAAAAAGGCAAAAAAAGAATCATTCAAATACATTCAAAATTATAATAACTCAAATTTTTATTGTATGTATTATTTCAATTTAAAAGGATTGGGAGCAATTCAAGTGTCATAAAAACAAATACAATAGTTTTTGTTAACGATATTAGTACATTTCCCATAAGGATTTTTGTAGACTCTTTCTGCGGAAGTACACTTTGAATCGCAACAGTTTGAATCACAATTAGCATCGCAAAGTCCATACCCTAGACTGCACATTGGTATTCCTTCAATTTTTGGGGGTAGTGACAAATTGTAAAAACAAGTGCATAGGTTGTAGTAACGACAATGTGAATCACCACTGATTGTAAGCTTTCTACAATAACTTTTACAATCCATAGCAGCACAACTACCCACAATTCTTGCACATGTAGCTTCTACCTGAATTGATTTCACTGTGCTCCCACACAAATTAGGGGAAAAAATATAAACAATGAAACAAAGATTAGCGAGATTATATGCTAATTAGGTCTAGCAAGACCGGATTGCTTGAAATTCAAAAGTTGACTAATTCACGCAATCTACTCATGTCGTAGTTGGATCAAACAATCAAGATTTCAAGTTGGTTACTGTTTATTGAAACCTGAATAGTCTGATTTCGACCCAACAACCACGAATATGTTGAATGCTTGAATGCATCATACTTTTTTATTGCAAGGAATCAGATTTGAGTATAGCTAATGTGGTTGATGCACATGAATGTGTGTAATGTTATAAACTCTGGGATATCGAATTTGATTGTTAAAAACAAATATAGAATTTGAATGATGGAGAAACTTACTTGCGAACACAGAAGCTAGGACAACAAAGATATATAAAGCGTTTGAGTTTGAGGTGTACTTTGCCATTAGACAAATATTTTATGCCCAAGTTTCTTTGGATTTGTTGTTACTCCAGTATGTTTTTGTTGTTAAGTGAATCAAATTAAGCTACGCATTTATAAGGTTTTAGGTTAACAAGAAACTGATTCCGTCAAAAACAAGGTTAACAAAAGGAGATAGAAACAAATTAATAGTCGCATTTTAAAATTTGAATATTATGTTTATATATTTATTATGTTATGCGTATTTTTTTTTTGGTCAAAAAAATGTGTATGCGTATTTTTTGGTCAAAAAATGTGTAGGCGTATTTATTAATGTCATTAAATATATTACCCCTGAAAGAAAGAAAAAAAGTGACATGTTATACTAATACCTTCATGAGAGAGAATTTTTTTTTTTTTTTTTATAGCATTCTCTCAATTTCATAATACTTATCGCATTTGACTATTTTAAACATATAAAAAAACATGATGAATAAAAGAATCAGAGTGACTATTTTATCTCACTACCCACATTAACTTCTTTTTTTTAAAGGTGATACTAACTATTTTCTTTTACAAAAACGATATTCATTCATTCAAATTGATAGCGTACATTAGATACAATAACATGTTCAACGCCGTTAAAAACGTAAAGGATGGATCTGCGAACAAACTCACAACACGCAAGTTAATAGCATACAACAGTAAAATGCATACAAATAATATTATAAAACCCTAGTCACTAGAACATCTATGTTTCCTGATATGCAACGTTGATGCCCAAATCATTGATTGAATTTGTAATTTACTGAAGTTGTTATTTCAATAGGAAACAAATGAACATCGCAACAAGACACGAATCAAACAACGCCATACAAGACGACGAACATTAAAACGTCGCCCTCAGACGACGAAATCTCGACAAAAAAAGAAAAAAACTTGATATATGTGAAAATCATTTATTTATTATAGAACAAGAGAGGGGGTATTATATATGCAGCTTCACCTAAAACTTTCATAGAAAAGAAATTCACTTTATTATAGGACAGAGGGGATAATATATATGCAGCTTCACCTAAAACTTTCATAGAAAAGAAATTCACTTTATTATAGGACAGAGGGGATAATATATATGCAGCTTCACCTAAAACTTTCACAGAAAAGAAATTCATGAACCTAGTCTAAAACTTGTTGCAAGGTAGGGATGTCATTTAATTTCCAATGAGCAATATGTCGTCTGTATATAACACTAGGAACACAATGATGGTCGGTTTAACAAGTGTACTAAATTGTCGTCAAGTAATAAAATTTATAAAGTTCGTGTCCACATGAATTGTGAAATTCTTACTTTACGACTACGAATTTATGAGTAGGATTATGTGACTTGAGGGATTACAATTGGCAATGGTTGTTTGACTTAACGAAAGAAAATGGATAAAGCGGTGATTAGATCATGTTGAATTTCTCTCTCTTTCACTGCTTGATAATTGGGTCCGGTGTCTACAATTGCTTATTTTGTTTCACGACATTTGAACAAAATAACTATGTCAATGTCTTGGTCACAAGCATTCTTCTCTGTTACAACCCCTTAATGTCTTAAATGAGTCTATAACATTTGAAGGTTTAAATGAGCACCAAATTACTGTCACAAAGGAATTAATATAATATCTCTAAAATTACTACAGATTGAATAATTATGACTAGGGAAAATCCCAATGCTAGGATAATAGTAAGTCACGTTTAATCATGTTATGAACATTCGTAAACACAGAAAAACATTAAGAACAAGTTACAATTGAATAAAAGTAAACATAACAATTGTATTCAAAGTCAACGCAACAGATTACGTGGTTCAAGCAATTAAAGAGAGGGTCATATACATGATCTAACCTAAAAGATTAGCAACTCATTCTAACTAACCATAAAACATAAGAATATTTAAATAAATAAATGAATTTGTATCACCGTTGATTGATTTCTCACCTCCAAGATACCTTCGATCGATGTTAACTTCTTAGTTCATGAATTCACCTTCTCCTCGACAGAGTGTGTCATTAAAGTGAGGCAAGGTCTCTATTTATATGCGAGTAATTTCCAAAAAAAATATGGAACAATCATTGTGCGACCGCACAGCTTCCTGTGAATCGCACATTAGGCCGTGGCTAACACCTTCGATTTTGCTTTAATTTTCCCGATGCATAGCTCTTCTTCTAGTGGTTGGACACTACTCCCTCCGGTCACTATTATAAGCAAAAGTTGACTTTTCAGGTTCATTCAATAAATGATGTATGTGGTCTATATATAGACCACATACATAATTTATTGAATGAATCTTAAAAGTGAATTTTTATTTATAATAGTGACTGGAGGGAGTACTTCTTAATTTCCTTCAACTGTATATCACATGGATCGTAGTAGGCATCATCCATGTACCAATAACTAATCCTTTATCTCATCCCTTGTCTCAATTCTCATCACTGAAATACTCATAGTGACTACCCCATGGGATACTTCGATAATCTTGAGAAAATCATAACCAACCACAAAATTGTCTAATTTAGGGGATTTAACATGTTCCAAGGCCTTATGCTACAATTTGCACTCGCATGTTTATCTGTCTATTTATTTACAAAAATTCAACTAAAACATTTGATAATTTACAAAGAAGACTCTAAAATAGCTCCTAAATTATGCTAAAACTATTATACGATTAACTATCATCATATACCTAAACTTGAATTTGAATTGTCCTCAAGAAATAAACTTGTGAACTAAAATTAGCACTAAATGATGAAAATACCAAAAGTTTATATCTGATATGGTAATGGAATTATCGACATTTGACGTAATCTTTTGTTGGAAAGATTTCGGTTCTGAAGACTTCAATTCATTAGGTCCAAAAAAACTCACCACATAAATGGCAGCTAAAACACAACATTTTTCTACCTAATTAATCTGTTTAATAATTAAAGGCTTAAATATTGCACTCGTCTCTGCAAATATGCCTCGTTTAAGTTTTGGTCCCTGTAAAAAAAAAATTATTTTTGGTCCCTACAAAATTTTTTGTTTTTTAAAATAGTCCCTTACCCCATTTTTGTGATGATTTGCATGCGTGGCACATGATGACTGGACCCATTTTGTAGTAACTTTTTTTTTGTTTTTGGTCCCTACAAAATTTTTTGTTTCTGAAAATAGTCCCTGGAGGGACTATTTTAAAAAACAAAAAATTTTGCAGGGACCAAAACAAAAAAAAATTTTACCGGGACCAAAACTTAAACGAGACATATTTGCAGGGACGAGTACCATATTTTAGCCATAATTAAATTAGGGTGATAACAAATCTTTTTAAATATGTTTTAATGATAACAAATCTTATGAAATAAATGTTAAGTTTTATGAATGGTGATCTAATGATGTTTGCTCTTAAGTCTTTTCAAAGAAGTAGACAAGAAATAAGTCTCTTACAAGTGCATATATAAACTCAATGAAAGAATACCAAAATAGTAGCATCATAAGCTCAAAGAAGATATATAAAGAATATTGTTTGCATCAAATGAGTGTTGTTTGAAGATTCAACAAGAAGATGTATTTTATGATCAATTGACTCATCCTCGTCACCACATGGTTTTCAACCAAGTTTTAAAAGATTTGAGGAATAAAGGGTTAATATTTGAAAGATACTCAATGAAGAAGAAACATTGTGTGGAGTCACTAAGAGGAATTATTAGAAGAATTGCATCATCAAACAATTCAAAGTTAATTCACCAAGAAAATATTGTCTTCTCATATAAAAGAGAACATTATCAACTTTGATGAAAATAATGTTCTCATTATAAAGATGATTGTTACACTCGAAATTATTTTTATTACTTCATCAAAATGATTAGAATCAGCTATGAAGAGAAACCAATCTATGAATGAATTATTCATTAAGTCATTCATTAATTGGAGACTCATCAAGGAAGAAAATTCATGATCAATAATATGGAAAAAAATTCATGACCATATGCACGAAGATTCTATCATAAAAGATTTCGGATGATCCAAGAATCTTCCATCATTATTTAAGATATGATTTGGGAGAATAGAGATCAATCAAATGAATTTTTACTTTGAGCAAGGTTTCTCAGGTTCTTACAAAGAACATTCTGGTCATACAAAGTGAAGAGAACATCCTCACTTAATGTTTTTAAAGATAACAAACATATTTTACATTTATTATCTTGTTATCTACTAATGTGTTTTGTGAGATTGTTTCATAAGATTGTTCATGAGAATGTTCTTAGTTCACAAAGATAACAAAACATCTTCATCAAAGCAAAGGACAAACATGATCTTTTAATAAATGTTAAGAATGTGTAGAATCAAAGATCAAGAATAATTGTTATTGTCTTTGTCTCACCAAAAGAAACCTATAAAGGAATAAAATCAGCAAAAGGCCTCATGCATTTTTATGACCCATTAAGGAATAAATCATTCAAACATTGATCACAAAGTATTCCTTGGAAATAAAGCATATGACAACATATTTTGACATCAAGATGACATATACACATCTTAACAAGTGACCAGCAAGCTTCTACACCCCTTCTCCAACTCATGACAACTTGTAAAACATGTTTCTTCTTTGCTCAAGTTTTGCTGTACAGAGAGAACGTTCTAGACAAGCAAAACCATCAAAGAAAGATCTCAAAGTTGTTCTTTGTGATAAAATCATATGACATCAAGATGTCATCAACACATCTTAACAAGGGACCAACTAGCTTTATACAGCAAGATTACAGCTCATATCAACTTGCAAAACGTGTAAACACTTTGCACAAATCTGGTTGGAATAGAGAGAACGTTCTCAATGAACAGTTTTCTTGCTTTCTTTCCAAGCATCAAGTGGAGTCAAATTTTTCCGTTTGAATTGAGTTCCAACAACTCTTTTTTGGCTTGTTTTCCAAGACTCGTCATGTTCTATAAATAGAGGAAGTTATTGAAGGTTAAAAGCAAGAGTTTGAGATACAAAAGCTTCCATCTCTCTAAACAATCATTCTATCAATCAAGCTTTTCACTATATTTTAGGATCATAATCTTTTGTGTTTGGCTTGTAAAATCTCAAACATTTGTTGAGTAACCACGATCCAAAAAAACCATCATCATACAAAGTGTAATCTAGGTCTGAAGTCTATTGGGTTTAATAGTTTGAGATAGAAAAGTTCCAACCTTTCTTGTGCGAAAACAAAGAATTGAATGAGTCTGCAGAGGTTGATAATACAATTGTTCCAGACTGATCTGGTGTGATCAAGACCTTATAGTGTTAGTCATAAGTTTCTGTTAGCAGGATAAATCTCATGTGTTATCTCTCTCTCTCTCTCTCTCCCCCTTCCCCCTCTCTCTCCCTCCCTCCCTCCTCTCGAGTTTTTATATTACACACATACACTATCACAAACGTTTTTTAATCATTCACCAGAACATTCTTCTGGACGTTTTGGTTATATTTTTAATCGGTAAAATATATTCAGAGTTATCTGTTCCATAACTAATCATTGATTTTATTTTATTAATCATTTTATAATCACTCTCCAGAATATTCTGGTCTCTGAAAATAATCTAACTTAATTTCATAGTTTATTAAGTCTTTATCAATCCTAAAAGAAAACTTAATCACTTGAACATTCTCCAGAACATTATGTTCTAAACATATTGCATTATTTTATTGAACTAACTACGACCAAAAATTTTCTCAAGTACTTAAATCTTGTTTAAGACTTTCAGGGCAAATTTATAAAGTGACACAATTCAAACATCACTTTTCTTGTGACTATTTCTTTCACTTCACCTTTCACCATACAACTAATTGTGCCTTTCCCCACTAAGATATTCAATGAAGGTGTTATACCATTGGTTTCCATTGGTCTTGTGACTATTTTTGTTAATTGTGCCTTCCCATACTTCCACGTTAGTCTTAACTCCCTTCGTTTAATGCTTTTTTAATTGCACCATGGTATTAACTTGCACTTGATTCTCCATTGATTAATGTTTAATGTCATTTAATTCCCTTCCGTAAGATCCCTGCATTTTCTGCTTCTGGAAAAGCAACCGGCGTCTGAGTGAAGCTGGTTACGCCATGGCGAATGCCATAGCAAGCAAGAAGCTCTCATCGTAGTAAACTAGGGTACCGTTTAACCCGATTATTTTTTAGCTTCCCTACATTTTTAAGGAGAAGTTAGGCCAAACACAATATCAATAGAGTGCCTTCTAAAAAATGTACTTTTTTTAGAATGCATAAAATTGAATGGAATGAGCTTTGACCAAAAGTTGTTGAATGCTACTTCAAAAAACTATTTCTCGACAATTTATTTCACAAGCACCTCTCTCCAACTCACGCTGGCAACATTTTCTTTTATTTTTTCAATATGTTTTTTTCTTCCATTTTATTTTATTTTATTTTTTTGAACCGGTCCATTTAATTTTTTTTAAGGAGGGGTCCATTTAATTTTATTATCAATTTCTGAAGGAATTTTATTATCTTTTTATCACTTATATATTAATTTCAATATCTTTTAATTATCACAACCTCGCAAATATTTTTATTCACGCTGTCATTGAATAGCACCGAATATTTTTATTCCCTCTCTTCAACCTCGGAAATACACACACACATTAGCGTTTAGAGTAATACTTTATATCTGTCTGTCTGTTTTTTTGTTACGCTAATGCGTATAATTATTTTAGTGTTGCATAATACGTATAATTAATTTTATAAAATTTTGATTTTAATTAAAAGTACAAGTGTAGTTGCCTAAAAATTTATACTTATATATATATTTTACACATTTGTATTGTAACAAACAATGCATATCTTTTTCTTATTAAAAAAACTAAACATCTCTTTTTCAATGACACAGCTATGTAACAAATATAATAGTATATAATATAAATTCTTATCTTTTTGATTGACACTAAAAATATGGTATTCTTATAACAAAATTTGTTATAGAGTATAATTGGAAAAGAAAAAACCAACTATTCTCATTATATATACACACACATATACATATTATAGATATATTCTTCAGCTCCACAATTCTTTCACGTTACACAAAATAAACATCATTGAGTAAATATAGTATTTGTAAAAATATATCTTTTATATTTTAAACATTTTTTCCCTTCAAAAAATATTTTAAACATTTTTTTATTTAGTATGTTAATTCATAATAAATTCAAAATTTTGTCCTTGTGAGCTTATCTCAGTTGATAAAGATAACGCATAAATATATGCAAGGTTCGGGGTTCGAACCCCGGACACCACCAAAAAAATAATAAATTCAAAGTTTTGTACAATATTTTGCCAAACAGCTTTTAAGTTAAAAACAACTTTAAAACTAAAAAACAATAAAGAAACCAAACAACTTTATCTTCTTCCTTAAAGAGCTTTATTTGAACTTTGTTTTAAAGTAGCTTTTAGACCGAAAAAAAGTCTGACCAAACGGTACCTAGATTGAGTCGAGACCAATGTTTTATTACCTCCTATGTGGAATAGCATTTACACGACTCCCTCTAAAAAAAAGCGTTTACATGACTGTCTATATGAAGAATGCTATAACTTTTTTTGGCTTAAATGCACTTTTGGCCCTCTATGTTTGGTGTCGTAGCAATTTTGACCCCCTAACAAAAAAAATGCAATTTTGACCCCATAATTTTCGCAACTATGTTGAGAAGCCGCCACGTGTCCCAAAAAAGGGGCCAAAATCACAACTTTTTGTAAAAATAAAGGGCCAAAAGAGCATATTTCCCTAAACATGGCAAAATTAGGGGGTCAAA
>Ga0228710_1011424_pt1 | contig 11468 bp, 8 predicted proteins | sample MedpolnodulmetaG_FD_177995 | JGI IMG/M metagenome (GOLD analysis project Ga0228710, IMG submission 177995) | Root nodule microbial communities from Medicago polymorpha collected in Santa Monica, California, United States - pink nodules | ecosystem: Host-associated > Plants > Roots > Nodule... | reverse complement strand
ACCCAAAAAAAAAAAAAAAAAGATTCTAAAGTCGTCTCCTCCGTAACATAACACTCCCATTAAACCCTCACGTTTGACTCTTAAACCTTTGACTAAATATTCCAAACAATGTTGAAGAAATTGTTTCTTTCCCAGAATGTTGCTTTAGGCATCATCACCACAAAATCAACAACCCCAAAATTCAATAACTCTCTTCTGCACCAATACTTCTCGTTCCCATTTTCACTCACAAGATTCTGCACCACAACATCTGAATCAGAATCAGAATCAGTCACACATCCATTCGCTGTATCATATCTTATCAACAATTTCTGTTTCTCACCTCAATCTGCTCTCAAAGCTTTCAACAACAATCAGCTTCTTTTCAAATCCGCAGAAAATCCTAATTCAGTTATCAATTTCTTCACAAATCGTGATTTTTCACACTCCGACATACGAATCATCATTAGAAAAGCACCATTGTTACTTTCATTACAACCCCACAATATAATTTTGCCCAAGTTTGAATTTTTTCTATCCAAAGGTGCTACTTCATCTGATATTGTTTCATTCATAACCGCAAACCCTCGAATTTTGCGAAGTAGCTTGGAGAAACGAATAATCCCTCTTTTTGAATTGTTCAGTAGGTTCTTGAAAACCAACAAGGATATCATTCTTTGCTTACTTCGACATTCGACTTATGTTACTTTTAATTCCTATCACCTTATTGTGGCTAATATCAGTTTGATGACTGATTTTGGAGTTTCTGATTCTGTCATTGCTAGCTTGCTTCAAAAAAGGCCATCTATATTTGGTTCAACTGATTTGATTAAGTCGTTGGAAGAAGTTCATGGTTTAGGGTTTGATCCTTCAATGGCTACTTTTGGGGCTGCTTTGTTCGCCAAGAAATGTATGAGTAAAACACGATGGGATGAGAAAGTTGACGTCTTTAAGAAATGGGGTTGGTCTGATGAAGCTTTTTTTCAAGCATTTAGGTTGCATCCTAGTTTGATGTTGGCTTCAATTGAAAAGATTAATTTTGTGATGTATTTTTGGGTCAACCAATTGGGTTGGGATTCCTTGGAACTTACTAAATGTCCACATATGTTTGGTTATAGTTTACATCAAAGGATCATTCCAAGGGCCTCAGTTTTGCAATTTCTTTTGATGGAAGGTTTGCGAGATAAGAATGAAAGCTTAGTTACACCATTTACTCATTCTGAGAAATTTTTCTTGAGCGAGTTTGTCTTTAAGGAGGACTGTGATTATCTATTAAAGCTATATGTGGAAAAAATGAAACCTGCATACACAAAGGAGAACAATGGCATGCCATTCACTAATTAGGTGATTTCATAATCTTCTTTTGTAGTATAACCATAGCTTGTTACTTCTTAAAATGTAAGTGCTTATTATTTCCAGGCCAACATAGAAGATGATCTAGCTGACTTGTTTTATTGGGTAACTTGGACCAAAGTGCCATAGTTGGTCAAAATAATACCTTGTGATTCATCTTATGCCTTGTACCTAGTATATATAGAAAAGCTTAAATGGTCTTGCATTTATTTGGTCAGGGATAGTTTTCTCGTGGTGTTAGTTTGCCTTCCATGTTTGTTCAATCTAGAGCTGTAGAAGTATAAACAAACTACGTATGCGAGTCTACTCAATTTAATGATTGAAATTTGAAACTTTAAGATTATTCAATACTTCGCTTGTCTGCTTTTCATTTGGTTCTATACACATTATAATTTTTAAGTGAACTTTTAATTAAGGACTTTTCTATTATTACGCATACAGTGATATTAAAAAGTTTGCGGCCTTTTTGAATTTTGACTAACTATGGTTCCCCATGTTCTTTCATTTTCCAGTTTCTAGAATATTTATCTATTCTTTAGCAATTTGTGTAAACGGATCCTTTCCTTTTGGAAAAACAGGCCTGTTGTTCTAGTCTTGGGGAAATTTTGACTGTCTGTCTATATGTAGGAGAGGAGAACAAGCCCGGGTGGTTGTTTAATTGATTTTGTGCAGAAATAGTATTGGCATCATCTAATTTCATCCTTACTGATCTCACACGGTCATGCTTTTGCTAATGTGTTGTGAAAATGGAAGGGATGTATTTCTTGGGAAGCTTTTTCAGGTTTCAGCATGCATTTATCTGATGTTTCATTGAGAGTAATGAGTTAGTAATTCCTTTGTCAGCCATAGAGGCAAATTCGACCAAATCTAACACAACTTATACCGAACAATTTTGATTTGTTTGATAATAGATTTGGTCAAACCCGACTTAAAGTTAACCTGAACACTCTTAGAGTGTGGGATGGAACAATATATGGTGATTGATGAATATTGTAAGTTGACTACATAGCTGTGATGCAGCGACATATTTATGAGCGACAAAAAGCGGTAACAAGCTAGTATAATGTTATTCTTGGAAAAGGCAGAGTGAGCAGGGGTATCATCAGCAATCATGACTGGCACAGATGAAGTAGGATGTAAAGATACAAAAGATTTAAAATCAGACAAGATGTGATTGGGAGGCTACAAAGTCAATGATCCATATAGGTGAGAGTACGGCTGATGAGTTAGAGGAAGACAAACCTTTATTGAAGGCTGCACACATGACATGTATATCGCGTTCGGTTTCACGTTTACGATGATGGACATGCATCTAGAGCCATTTGTGCCATGAATTTAATAAGGTAGAAATCATAGCTTTTGGTGGACGTGCGCCTAGAACAGTTTCTACCTTGGAAATAAACATAGCTTTTGGTGGATGTGTGGCAAGAAAGTTTTGAGAATGGGATTGAAAGTAGAGACAAATGTCGAAGACAAAAAGTAGAAACAAATGTAACATGTAAAAAGTTTATTTAATGGTGCCTATATGTATTTGCATTTAAAATATTAGTTCATACACAGTTTAGGAAGGTTTCTGTATTTAAATTAAGTATATATTGACCACAATTTCAACTTGATGTGATGCAATTGTTCTTCGAGATTTACATGTATTTACAAGCATGATATTTGTGAATTGGGAGGCTACAGGATTGGATGACAGGGATTATATGTAGTTGTGTTATTTGTTGATTGTCTCGTCATCGGTAGCTAACAGAATTAAAAGACAATTTATATTCTCAGAGTTTTTGTAGGAGGTCTGCCACTCCTTTTTTTTAATGGGCAAAATAGGATTTTTCATCTTTTTTTTTGTTGACAATTATGTGAAGGCTTCTTCATAAGAGGCCAATAGAGAAAGCATTATAATTATAATTGTTATTAATTTTTTTTTTGGGTACAATATAACTGTTGTTATTATTTCATCTTCTTGAAGACATTACTAAGTTTCTTTTGTCGAAGAAAAATTGATAGACACATGTATACATCCGCTTTCTCTTCCAGTCATGCTTCCCTAACACCATGGACGTGGCAAAACTATATGACTGGAACACATGTAACATGTTTATCCAAACATGTTCACCCAAAGTGTGCAAATTGAGCGTTATTCAGAGCCTTTGATAGCATCATTGATCGCTACTGCCAAGATTGTAAATTGTTTTTGAATGCATGTTTCTTACCTTTTATTGAGTCTGTGAATTTTTCTTTCAGAGTAGTAACATGAGTGACTGAAAATTCTCTTATGTTTTATAAATAGGATCAAACCCCTCTCTTGTGAAGTTAGAAATTCATTTGTTGAAGTTTGTGTAAACCAGAGAATGCTCCAGGGAATTAGAATCCTTTGTGTACCTTTGTAAGAAAATGGATATGAGCTAGATATATAGATACATTGAGAAATAGAGGCGAAAATGTTTTAGAGATGACACTTCATAAAGATTATGACATGGTCAAAATATACTTTCATGGCATGAGATTAGCTTAAATGTCATTGTATTGTGTGGGGGTTTTGTTTTTATTAATTATAAATAAATAGATGAGGTTCAAGATGTTAGAACCAATTTTTTTTTCCGTAAACCAAATGTATCCTCCGTGTGCAATAGTAAAGATTATTCCTCTTGAGTTGACTTTGATCCATTTAAGGGGTTTTTCTTTCCGACGTCATCCATTTAAGGGGTTGACATCTGCCAATGGATATTTTTTCACATGCATCGACCATAAATCAAACCTTGTACCTAATGGTTAAGGTTAGAATCAAATTTTGATAGCACTCAAGTGTGCACAATTTCGCTGTTAGAATTGGGACATAAGCTTCATTTGGAGGTTAGGGTGGAAGAGTTAAAAAGTTCGGGGATAAGGAGGTTGAGGGTTTTATCCCCACCCACAACAATAACACTAACATTGTGACATTTTCAATTTAAAAAAAGAAAAGAAAAATAAATTAGGTGATATTGAGGATATGGTGTAAATTGTGCTTAACCATGCTATGAAGTGCATTACGTGAAATGGTAGTAAGATGGGTGTTCATGGACTAAGTGCATCACTCCTTGAGAAACGATAATTGGATGGACATATGTGTGCTTATAGAAGAAAATATAAGGAACATATACATACACACTAGAAAATGAAGGAAAACAATGAGCCATGGAAGGTGATATATTTTCATTAAAAGGCCACAAGTCTGTTTACTCTCGTTGTATATGACAAATGACAGACTATTAGATAAAAGCTCTCCTACAGTGACAATTTGCAGAGAACAATGTGTAGTGAATAAAAGTTTCATCTTCATATCATGAAATTGTGCCAACGTACACACTATATAATTTGTATATACTACAGATTTGAATTAAGAAACACCATAAGAAAAACATTGTCTGACCAAATGCAAGACCATTTGAACTTTTACAAATCGCAACTAAAATGTACAAGATGCAAAACCTCTGCATCAAAATTGTAAGTAGAATTGATGATAACAACAAACCAACGGTAGTCCAAGTTAGCAAATGAATCAAGTCAACATTACTGACCCCCTACTTTGTCCTAGACAGATTAAGTACTTCAAAATCAAAGGAACAAGCTATGATTAAATCACAAAAGAAGATTATTAGTAAATTTCACATTTTGTGGATGGCATCATTGGCATGTTACTATTCTCTTTTGTGCTTGCAAGTTTCATTTTTTCTTCACATAACTTCAATAGATAATCAGACTCCTCATTAAAGGAGAAAACAAACTTGCTAAAAAATAATTCCTCGCGATAAGTAAGTGGTGCCACTAAGTTACCATTCTTTTCTCGCAATCCTTTCGTCAAAAGAAATTGCAAAACAGAGGCCCTTGGAATGATCCTTTTCTCCAAACTGTAACTAAAAATATGTGGCCTTTTAGTAAGTGCCAAGGAATTCCAACCCAATTGGTTGACCCAAAAACTCATCACCAAATTAATCTTATCAATTGAAACCAAAAACAATTCAAGACGACATCTAAACGCTCGAATAACAGCTTCATCAGACCAACCCCATTTCTTAAAGACATCTACTTTCTCATCCCAAAGTTTATTACTCATAACTTTCTTGGCCAACAAAGCAACGCCAAAATTAGTCATTGAAGGATGAAACCCCAAACCCTTAACTTCCTCTAATGACTTGATCAAATCAGTTGAACCAAATATAGATGGCCTTGTTTGAAGCAATTTAAAGATGGTAGAATTGCAAACTCCAAAATCAGTAGTCAAATTGATATTAGCCATTATAAGATGATAGAGATTGGTAGAAAATACAGTCGAATATCGAATTAAAAAGGCAATGGTATCGTAGTTGGTTTTCAAAATCCTACTTAACAATTCAAAAAGATGGATTATTCGTTTCTCCAAACTACTTTGTAAAATTTTAGGATTTGCATTTAACAAGCTAATAATATCAGAGGAAGAAGCACCTTTGGAGAGTAAAAATTGAAACTTTGACAATAAACTTTTGTGGGGTCGTGATGAAAGTAACCAAGGTGCTTTTGTGATGATGATGCGTGTGATGGAGTGTGAAAAGCCATGGTTTTGAAAGAAGGTGATAATCGAATTAGGTTTATCTGGGGTAATGAAACGAACCTGTCTGTTGTTGAAAGCTTTGAGAGCGGATTCATGTGAGAACCCAAAGTTGTTGACGAGGTATGATACAGAGAATGGATGTGTGTTTTGATTCTGATTCAGAAGTGGCTGTTATGGACCCATATTGTCCTAGGCACTGATTTTTACACAAGAGGTTGTTTCCAGGACCTAGAGCCATGACCTTTCAGTCACATGACAACAACTTTACCAGTTGCGCCAAGGTTACCCCTAGATATAAAGAAATTGTAACTAAAAATACTAGATTCAAGACCTATGCACCAAAACTGTAACTAAAACTGATGAAAAGATAAACAAATAGTAGTCCAAGTTAGCAAACGAAACAAGACAACTACACTAACCACTATCTTGTCCTAGGCATAATAAATACTTCAAATCAAGGAAGGAGCAATCTAAGGTTGAATTCCAAAAGATGATTAACAAGTTACACATTCGGTAGATGGCATTGGCATGCCATTGTTCTCTTTTGTGTATGCAAGTTTCATTTTTTCCTCATATAGCTTTAATAGATAATCAGACTCCTCCTTAAAGCTGAAAACAAACTTGTTCAAGAACAATTTCTCGGAATAAGTAAATGGTGTCACTAAGCTAACATTATTTTTTGGCAAACCTTTCATCAAAAGAAATTGCAAAACTGAGGCCCTTGGAGTGATCCTTTTTTCCAAACTATAACTAAAAATATGTGGCCTTTTAGTAAGTGCCAAGGAATTCCAACCCAATTGGTTGACCCAAAAACTCATTAACGAATCAATCTTATCAATTGAAACCAACATTACATTAGGCTGAATCCGAAATGCACGAAAAACAGCTTCATCAGACCAACCCCATTTCTTAAAGGCGTGAACTTTCTCATCCCAAAGTTTTTTACTCAAACATTTCTTGGCTGCCAAAGCAACTACAAAAGTAGTCATTGAAGGGTCAAACCCTAAATTCTTAACTTCCTCCAATGACTTAATCAAATCCTTTGAACCAATTATAGATGGCCTGGACTGAAGCATACTAGCAATGACATTATCAGAAACTCCAAAATCAGACATCAAATTAACATTATCCACAATAAGGTGATAGGAATTCATAGAAAATGCAGTCGAATGCCGAATTAAGCAAATAATGATATCCTTGTTGGTTTTCAAGAACCTACTTAATAATTCAAAAAGAGGGATTATTCGTTTCTCCAAGCTACTTTGCAAAAATCTAGGGTTTGCAGTCAACAATAAAACAATATCAGATGAAGAAGCACCTTTGGATAGAAAAAATTGAAACTTTGGCAATAACATATTGTGGGGTTGTGATGAAAGGAATGAAGGTGCTTTTTTAATGATGATGCGTATGTTTTGGTGTGAAAAGCCATAGTTTTGAAAGAAGGTGATAACAGAATCAGGCTGATCTGGAGTATTAAAACGAACCTGTTTGTTGTTGAAAGCTTTGAGAGCAGATTCATGTGAGAAACCGAAATTGTTGATGAGGTATGATACAGCGAATGGATGTGTTGTTGTGGTGCTGAATCTTGTGATTGAAAAGTGTTGAAGAAGAGGATTGTTGAATTTTGGGGTTGTTGAGATGATACCGGAAACAGCATTTTGGGAGAAAAACCATTTGCTCAACATAATTCAAAAAAATGTTTGTAAGAAACAATTGTCAATTACTTTGATTTTGTTGTGGAACTGGGAAGTGGCCGGATACAGTACCTGAGTGTTATAGGGTGCAAGATTTTTATTTTTTATTTTTTGAAAGAAGAAAAAGGAGATTATTAGTAAAATTATAGGATGTATTATAAAAAGGAGATTATTCTTTAATAAAAACACACTTTATCACAGTGGTAAGTATGTCCATTTTATCAAACAAATAAAATATCGTGTTCGCAAAGACCATGCTTAGTTAATTTAAGGAGGGTGTATTGGATTAGGATTTTAAAGGACAATTTTTGTTTGAAAAAATCTTGAGGATTTTAAAAGACTTTGCAGGATTTTGATGTCTTTGAAGATTTTAAAAGACTGTTAAGGATTTTAATGGATTTAATTTATAAGATTTTAAAAGGATTTGAAATGATTTTATGGATTTCAAGAGATTTCAACAGATTTTATGAATTTTAAGAAATAATTAAAAAAATATTATAAGACACTCTCTTTCAAAAAATCTCAATAAAAACTCTTATTTATTTTACTTTATTCTTTACGGGAGAGCTAGAGAGAGAGAGGAAAAGAGAGAGTCTGAGAGAGAGAGAGAGAGAGAGGAAAAGAGAGAGGGAGAGATAGCAAAATTTTAAAAGAAAAAAAACAATCCTAAGAAATCTCATGTTTTCATGAAAGACTTTTTTATGCTAAAATTTCACTAGACAATCCCACAAAATCCATCAAAATCTGATTTATTAAACAATCCTTCCAAATTTGAATGATTTTGAATACCACTAGACTTTTTTTAAGTGATTAAGAGTCTTGATTGAATACCATAAGACTTTTTTAAATGACAAAGAATCTTGATTGAATAACACAAGACTTTTTTTTAAATTGAAAAGAGTCTTGATTGAATACCACAAGACTTTTTCGTGATAAAAAAGTCTTTTAAAATCCTTTAGAATCATGATCCAATACACAATACCACACTTACTTAATTTAAGTTCGTACCAATAAGTTTAAGGTAGTTAACTTGTAAAAAAAAAGTTTAAGGTAGTTAAAAGTTAGATAAAAATAAATGATATTCATTCATTTAAATTGATAGAGTATATGAATACAATGAAAATTCGCTAAAAACAAAAAACATGAATCTGTGAACAAACTCACAACATCAATGTTAATAGCATAAAACGACAAAGTACTAAAGGCTACACATATGACTATATTTAAGTCTCCGAAATACTCATGTCTCCGGGTCTGCAACGTTGACGACTCCAAAGTCATTGAATTGATCTGCACTAGATCGAAGTTAATCTGACAATCTAAACCAAACAAATACCTTAACGAAACAAGAAAGACAAACAACGTCGCACAAAGACGATGAACAAAACAACGTCGCACTAAGGCGACGAAATCACTAAAAAAGAAATAGATGTAAAAATCACTTATTTCAATAAAAGAGAATTAGAAAAATGAGTTAGAGGGGTGATTTTGGGTCAAAAATTGACTTTAAATCACCCCTCTTTTAATGGATGGAAGAGAAGAAACTAGGATTTTGGTGACGGCTCACGAGATAAGGGGAAGGGGTGAAAGTTTGTTATGTTGGTTAATTTAGGTTCATTATATAAAGGTGTATTATACCTAATTGAATTATTTCTCCACTCTATTAATTTGGGTCAACCATGCTTCTTACACTGCACCTTTGCTTTTCACTTTTCACTCACTTCTCACCGATGTACTTTTTTTCCATTTGGATTTTTATTTTCTATGTTTGTATATTTATGGCTAAGGTTATTTTTGGCTAAATTGAAAGGCGAGTAACAGTTCATAATTATTCACGATTAAATTCATAATTTTTTTAATTTTATGAGTCCAATTGTCATTTTGCAAAATAAAAAACTAATTTATTCAATTTTTGAAAATTAATATTTTTGTTTATGGCCCTATGTATCGACATTTTTCAGATTTATCACTTCCAACCCTAACTAATTCTCTATATTTTCATTTTTATATTTATCACTTTTGAGCCTCAATATCGTCATTTTGTAGATTTATCACTTCCAAGACTTATTATTTTGCATATACAAAAAATAAATAGATACACTACATTAATATTAATATTTTTTAAAATAATCATTAGTTTTCAAACTCCAAGCATATCAAATTTCTCATATTGTTATACATAAAATTTGATTTTGAAGATACAAACACATAAACTCTACAACGAGCGCAGTGTAAATATTTAGCAGTATTTTGGAGAAACACTACATTGATGTTGATATTTTGAAAATAGTCACGAGTTTCCAAAATTTTATCATATCGACTTTCTCATATATGTACACAGAAATTTGTTTATGCATATATAAGCACAAAAAATCTACAACGGATGCGGTGCAAACATTGAGCGGTGTTTTGCATATAAAATAAAAAATTATTCTATAGAACAGCTACATTAATATTTTTATTTTGACAATATTAATGAGTTTATACAATTATATATTTTCGACTTTCTCATATAATTACATAAAAATTGATATTTACTACGAAACACTACATTAATTTTGATATTTTAAAAATAATCATGAGTTTTTAAAATTTTATTGTATCGACTTTCTATATATACGTATTAAACTTTGTTTTCGCATAATAAACAAATAAAATCCACAACATGAAGTATTCAAATATTTAATAGATTTTTCTATATAAGAAAAAAATATTAAAAAAACATCTTATTAATGTTAACTTTTATTTAACATCTTTAATCATTTAACAATATCAACAATATAGTCCTCTGTCACTATATTTAAACACCCATTTGACTTTATTTTTGTCCTTAAATGTAAATCCTTTTTCAAATTACTAGATGCATTTATAATTTTTTTCCTAAACATACCCCTAATTAATATCACTAACTTGTCTTGAAATATGAAAAGTCAAATTTAATACACATACAAACAAATGACAATTTAGTAATATTATCACACAAAATAATCACATTAATTACACTAACAACTTTTCTTAAGAAATGTGAAAAAAAAACAAAAGGGGCTTACATATAAAGACAGAGGAAGTAATTATTTTTTATATAATTATCGCAATGTTATATGACCCGTGCAGAATCACGGGTCAATTACTAGTTTATTCTTATGTGTTAGACTATGGAGGATAGCTTAGAGAAATATTCTTAAAAAAAGCTTAGAGAAATATTTTGATTAAACTATAGTATAACTATGTTATGAATTTCAATATACGAGTTCAAAATATTGAAGAAGAGAATAATGGAGGACAGAAATTGGTGGACTTTGAAAATGTGTTTGATTTACCATTTATGTCCAATAAATACTTACGACAATCAACATGATTACTCACATATATTTTATCCTTTTAGTTTTCGCATTTAAACATAGGAAAATGTTAACTAGTGCCCCTAAACACTAGTTAAAGGCTTTAATTAGTACTACCTTCGTTCCTTTTTAATTGTCATTTTTTGACATTTTACACAAACTAAATCAATCAATAAATGTTACTACTTTTGATACAATTGTTTTTACTTTTACTATAATGACTTTATTAATTTAATATTTCATTTCATATGTTTCTCTCTCCGTCAAAAATATCTAAGGGTAATATTGGTAAAACAATATTTAATGTTGCATTGAACTTTGAAAGTGACAGTTGAATAGGAACAAAAATTTTATCTAAAAGTGACAATTAAATAGGAACGGAGGAAATAACTTTTTATGAAAGTTTGTGTAATAAAGTGTATTGGAAATTGAAACCTTTCACATTTTTAAAGAGTGCCATGGGGCACCGGTTAACCATAATTTTTCAGACAAGTAAACATTTTTAACCACCCTGTTCTGTTCTGTGCACGCCTC
>Ga0228710_1011422_pt1 | contig 11469 bp, 3 predicted proteins | sample MedpolnodulmetaG_FD_177995 | JGI IMG/M metagenome (GOLD analysis project Ga0228710, IMG submission 177995) | Root nodule microbial communities from Medicago polymorpha collected in Santa Monica, California, United States - pink nodules | ecosystem: Host-associated > Plants > Roots > Nodule... | reverse complement strand
AAAGACTGTACAAACTTAACTCAAAAATATACAACTGATTTATAATTAAGTTGATGATTACTTGGGCTTTGCAAATATTATTTAACATTAAAAAAATATGCACGAGTCGAGTTTTCTTTTTCTTCAGTACACACCCTCAAGCTCAATACTACCGGGGTTGATGCGTAAATAATGATGGTTAGCCCATTAACATCACATATAGGTTTTAATATTATCTTAGATTTTAAGTTTTAGGCTAGCTGAAGATTATCTACCGGTCTGATGTGAAGATTATCTACCATTTATGAGCTCTATTTAGGCATTTATCTAAGCCAATGTTAGAATTAAGTTTTCTTAATACTAACCTACATAAATAAATAAGTAAAAACTTTAGTGGAAAAATATACAATGCCATCACCATCAGTCCAATATCACATCTGGATCACAAACAGAATTGCTGGCATCATACCTAAGTGGATAGTAGATACAGACAACATAAACAGAAATTTTTCACGACAATTGCACTAAACTACGCTACATCATCACCAATTCAAAATAGCTACATGGTCAAGACAACATCCCTAGCTTTTATTCAGATGAAAATTTCCCTAAAATCTAGCAAATAAGTGAAATAACCAAGGGTAACAGCTAGCAATTTCTATCACCAATGCTTTTACGGCATTGAACTGCTAGTGCCCAAGAGTTTTTCTCTTCAATCATGTAAAATCATTTCTTTATTGCTTTTTGTCTTCTTATTCACGCTTTTTGATTGGACAACTTTTAGTCAGCTTTCTATGTTCTGAATAGTAAGGCTCTACATAGGCAGTAAGTTTCACGTCAATGCATGCCCATACATTGGTAGCTTGATAAACATGGAAAATCATTTTTCTGTAAAATATTTACTTAACAGTCATGTCTGCAACAATTCCACTGCTAAATAATAAATAGCATTACAAACATGACAAACAGAAGACTTCAAAAATGAAACATTAAGGATTTCAGTTAGGTCATAAGTGAGACATATTTGAGGAACTGAAAAACTTTCGTCCACTAAACAGTAAACACTAATAGGAAAAATTAAGAAATTGATTTTGTAATATAAAAAACACTAATAGGGAAATTGATTTTGTAAGACGCCCACATTTCCCTATTTGATACTAACTTGATACAAAAACTAAACACAAATCCTTATATATAGCGATTCGAGACTCTATTCATAAATAGGGAAATTAAGAGGAAAATCAAAATAATATCCATGTAACATAAAAAATAGTCCTAAGAAAATCTAAGAGACTCTGAAGTTATAGACTGATCCTACAAAAGAAAATAAGACAATCTAATACAAAATTTTGTAAGATATTGTATAGTAAGCTTTAAACTTGTTACAAATATACCCTTGAAAAGAGAAAACATAACAATCGATGCAACGACTTGAGGTACAAGATTCATAGAAATCTTCAACCTTCGGTCTTCTTCTAGTGTCACCAGGACACTCACTCCAAAAGAATCAAGCACCACAATTTGGGAACAAACAAATGCCAAAGCTTAACCACTTAATGAAAGCAAACACGCTTAACCACCACATAAGACAGAAGCTACCAGAGTTTAGTAAATCAAAAGAAGAAGGTGAAAGACGGGCTTTAACCCAAAAGATAGAAGCAAAAATATCAAATCTTAACAATAAGAAAAACACCAAAAACTGCAATGATGTTAAATAAGTGCTCATCTGATAGCTGAAGCCTTAATAGAAATGTGTCACCATGTCATACTAAACCGCAACGATATTGGACCAGTTCTAACTCCGGCAATTGAAACTCAAATTCAAAGGTGCAACTTCAAATGAAAAAGGTGGTAGGCCAACGCCCACTCATGTAAACTAAAACCTTAACTGGAAGTGTCAAAAATCTAAAACAAACTTAAACAATATAGACACTCACTTTGGAGGCTGAAACTCTAAACGGAAAGGATCATAGCGGAAAAACTTCCATCTATACAGAATATGCACAAACAAATACTTGCAGTACACATACTAGAAAGATGCGCAAACAAAGATGTTCACAAACAACATCAAGCAAAACCCCAAAACACAAGATGGCAAGCCACCAATAACAACATAGAGCAGTAGAGAATTAAGACCAAAATTAAGGCCTAAAAGAGAATACTGAAACAAGAAAGAGGAATAGCCGAAGAGAACAACAATGAAGTCGCCTTCGTCAACGACAACTTGTATAGCGGCACATGGTCTTCACGCACCTGCAAGAGTTGCTAGATGTAATGGCACATGAGGGCGTGTCTAATAGATGTTAGATTAGAAACTTAGGGGTTTTGTATATCGGCAGATTCTGGTCTTGATGGTGGTGGTTTTGTTGAAAAAGGTTGGTGGAATTTTTTTCCAACGACAGTAGAAAAATTCCAGGTGCATGAGAAAACGGTTTGAAATAAAAGAGGGTTCGACAAAGGTTTCCAAATATAAGTATACAACTAAAAAAATTATCCAAAATTTTCGAGAGCATGGCAGGAATAATGACAGTACAAATCAAGGAGGATCAAACCAGGGTCTGGATACCATGTTGAAGCTGTGGGATGTTAGATAAAAGGATGAAAAAGACTAATCAAAATACAAGTAAAAACTTGATAATAACTATCAATCTTATTGATAATAACTTGATACAGAAGACTAAACACCAACTCTTATATATAGGGATACACTACTTAGTCCTAACTAGGGAAATTAAGAAACAAATCAAAATAATATCTAAGTAAAATAAAACTAATCCTAAGAGAATATCCACAATACTCAAAAATTATATACAGGTACTAGAAAATAAAATAAAATATTCTAATATATGATATAAAAGATATTATAAGATGTTTTATAATATTCTAATATGCTGTGCTGTTCATCTTCCACAGGTGCTGAATACTTTTGATGATGAAGCTCTTGGCATGTGTCTGGAATTTTTCTGAATCACAATGCTACTGTGCAGCGCAGGAGAATCTGCGTTTTGGAGAGTAGGAAAAACATGTGGCGGAAGTGGCCGACTGCATTACCAAACACACTTAGTCAATACAGGCAGTAGATTGTAGAGGGGGGAAATTACTGCTACCAATCAAAGATGAGAATTTACCAATTCATCATTCCCCAAATATAAAAATAAAACCATTTTCTTCAACATTTACATAAAATGAAGACCACAAACCACAAGTGAATTCTCATCGAAAGATACATAAATAAATAGATTCGAGGAAAATAAGTCCAAGCCAATTCTAGCAGCTATGCAGCAACATATTTAATCAAGTCATGCGCCAAATGATGGCAAAACAGCATAGTTAATAGCAAAAGCATGTTTTTGCAACAAAACAAAAAAAAATAAAGAAGCAGAAACATGAAACCTAAATATCTGAATTGAAGCCAATAGATATACATGAAACAAATAGGGATTTGATTCAAGTTCTGCTGCACAAACAAATAGGGATTTGATTCAAGTTCTGCTGCACACCGTCGTTCTCTGAAGGTCCTCTATACACCTCGAGAAAAAAAATCAGTTCATGATCGAAAAAGCAAATCTGTACATAAAATACAGAGAGTGCATGCTTAGTTTATTTTTTCTATACACTAATTCTTAATAAGGAATTTTGCAGGGACGCTTAGAGCCCAGAATATCATATTATGAGTTTCTTGTCTACGAGGATTCAGTCAAAAAAAAGTCTATGAACAGGTGTCAATTGTCATTGGTGACAGTAAGATGCATTTTGTACTGATTTTTCAATGCATACTTCAGCTGTACTTGAAAAGTAATGCACAAATATAAAAATCAGGGAATTGAACAATCACACTGATCATGATGCAGAACAATGGCGGAAAAGAATAGGATCAGGAAGTCCTATGTGTCCCTTCATTGGCAAAAAAATGTTCAGTATTTTGAATTGACATTAGACACTGTATTGATAGAACAATAGACTGCAGTAACCATTTAAGTACTGAAATAATCACCATCTTGACACAGAATAACTTCCTTCATCAAGAAATTAATATCACAGATTCGACAAAGTTTTTTTCATTAAATTATATATGCAGTAACACAGCTCCAACCATCATCTCATTTTATTTTTAAGTGATAAAAACAAACTAATTATCTGCATTGATTAGTTATATATCTGCATAGCTTATGGCACACTCTAGAGTTCTGGGTCATCTTTCACCGCACTAAGTGGGAAACTTATAAAACAAAACAGAAAGATAGCAATGAAGCCAGATATTGGTAAATGAGAGGAGAAAAACAGAATATAACCTGTTAGTTTTAACTTTTAAAGAACCCTAAAATGCTTGACTCGCAGCTATGACCAAGTCTACAAGACCCTCCAATCATCTCATCTCGGAGTCACTATTCCATCTGGCAAAAATAGAAAGACGAACATATAATATGTTAAGGATACTCAAAACGAAATACAGTGTCATGCTTACTGTGAGGATTTGAAATATCACCTAACTACTAATAGGGTTAACATCAAAATGTAATAAGCTTGGCTTTTGGTTGAAAGGAAAAAAGTAATATCATGAGAGATATAAATTGTCTAGCAATGCATCATCCTTACAGCTTTATATATAAGGTCCAGGTCTAGGAATGGTATATATTAATACACTGCCCAAAATAAAAATGAAATTGCTTTGGAGGTTAACATTTGGACAAAGCACATATGACATGACCACTTTGCCTTTGTGCTAACAATTCAATAGAGATAGAAGTATTAAACGATTAGTTACTTAGAAAACAACGAAGAAGAAAATTTGCATCGAGCGTATTTTTGCCTTGTTTCCATAATTCTAACTCTGTCACATTCCATCCTTTTGTCATTCTATCCAGCTACTAATCATCCACCAAATAGGAATTCATAATTCTTATTCAAAGCACATTGGACTTCTCACATAAAATATGGCTCCAAATGAGTTTAATAGTCTTCTCTCGATCAATTTATTTATCCATGTTACTAGCATTCCACCTAACGATCTAATTGTAAATGATCTGTCAAACAGGAATTTTACAATTCTAAATTGCAACCAGATGATAATCTAAGTTAAATTGTTTATTGTCGAGGGGGCATCTACACTGGTTTGTCTATGTCTCTCCCTATCAGTCTCTCTACATTGATCTTTCAGTTTTTCTAAGTACTCAACTATAGGTCCAACATATGGTGTACGAGAATAAGGTTAACTCTAAGTTGTGATCTTATAATTATGAAACATGTTTAAGCTATGTTACATAGGATGACATTGTGTTGATAAAACCTAAAATTAAAGACAAGATTATCTTAAACCAAACATAAGCACTTGTGTAAGACTGTCTGTAAAATCTTACAAAAAACAGTTTATGACATGTGTGTAAGTTGTTTTCCATTTAAGTTCTATGTGATAGCTAATGAAAACAGCTTATAACTTATATGAAAACAGTTAAGCTTTATTCTATCTTTTCTTATAGAAATAGCTTATATGATGAGCCTATATGTTATAAGCGCGTAATTTAGGTATTTCGACGGCAATTTGAACAGAGTTTAGTTGAATTGCAATTATCCTTTCAAACTAGTACTGGATAAAAATCTGAAATATTACCAAAAGATCCTCAAATTACATAGTAGATACCAAAAGAGATGAATATATGATGAATGTACGTAACAGGGAAAATTTGCGAACCTCGTCTCCGTTCATTAGCCATTGAACAGAATGCGGAACAGTCAACGATCTTGTGAGAAAGAAAACCTAAACCCGCATTTCGTTATTACCTCGCTTATGAGTTTATACATTGTCCCTTACAAAATGAGACAAAACACATTTCATTTGGCAACTAGATATAGATATGGTTCATTCTTTTTTATTTTTAGTACAAGATCTTTGTTAAAATAATATGGTTTTCATGCTAACAAATACTAGCGACTATAAATGTTTATCGTCAAATAAATTTAACAACTAAATTTTATTTTATTTTTATTATTTATTTAAATTTTTTTTTCTTTCTCATTTTTATAATATTGTTTAAAATATTTATTAAAGAATTAGTTAAATCTCATTAAAATTTAAACAATTCACAACGATAAGATTAATATTAAACATTATCCCTGTGAGCTTAGGTCAGTTGGTAAAGACAATGCATAATATATGTATGGTCGGGAGTTCGAACCCCAACACCATTAAAAAAACACTGATAAGATTAAAATATTGAACACTAAAAAAACTTAGTTTGACCTTCGTAACAAAATCTTGTGTTTTATTGTAATATTTTTTCTTTCAATTTTAACTTGAATTTAATAATGCCCCTGTGAGCTTACATCAGTTGGTAAGAACAATGCATAACATATGCAAAGTCTAGAATTCGAACTCCATACACCAAAAAAAAACTTGAATTTAATAATTTTTTTCATTTCTTGCTCATTGTTATTGAGGTCGTCCCAATCTACTTACGGTTTTGTAACTAATGGAAATGTTGAATGAGGAATGCTAACAACACTCACTTTTGAACACTCTCTCTAGCACTCACTCTTCTATTGGATGAAATCAATGTATGTCCCACCGTTTTGTGTGGGTTCTATTTTCAATGTGTAGACCCACATTGATTTAAACCAATAAAAGAGTGAGTATTAAAGGGAGTGTTCAAAAGAGATTGTTGCTAGCACTCCTAAACGTTGAATACAACAAAAAAAAATTCTCCAAGAATGAATAGAGAATACTCCTGATTGGCTGCTTATCACCCTCTGGCCCACGTTTTAGCCACAAAACCAGAAATTGCAACCGCTCTCCTGTTTTTCAAATCAAACACGTAAGCTTCTTGAAATTTCACAACAAAGAATTCGCGTTAAATAATATCACTCTGTAACTAAACAAGAAAATGATAACTCTTTTATTTTATCGTATTTACAATTTAAACTGAGGATGACTATAAAAAAATTTGTTTTTTTTTATTAAGGAATCGTTTTTTAATTTTTTTTTTAATAATTTAAGAGAACTATTTTTAATATGAGCAATGTTATATCTCTAGAAAAATAACATCAAGAATTCTTCAAGAATAAAGAGCAGTAATCACAATGCACTATTTGCCACAATTCAATGATGTGTGGCTGAAAAATAAGAAGAATTGAACAAATAGATCATGCAATTAAAAATTGCCAACTGTGTTTTGAAAAATTCTTGATGTTATTTTTCCCTTGAGAAATAGCATTTCCCTTTTAATATTTGAACATGACTCTAATTTGATCGGGTATTTTCAGTTAGTATGAGCGTGTGTTTGTACATTTTTGTTAGTTAGTATAAATATTGGTATGGGCACGTGTCCCTTGAAATGGTTTCCGACCCCCTTCTCCAAGGGATTTAAACATTTTGAGGGGTTTTACTCTTAGGAAAGTAGCATATTTTATTTTTTTTGTGTAGTGAACATTGAATAGCTCCAATGATTAACTTGGTCTCCAATGGAAGATGATCTCTGCACAACCGTCGTGTTTTATCTTCTTCCCATATTATTTCATACTAAGTAGTAAGTACTAAGCCCATTGTTCAATTCCAAGGATTTGCCTCACTGTCAGATGGGTGGAGAACGTGCTGAATAAGGTTATATGACAACCTCAATATAAAGGGAAAGATGCAGAGGATATGTCTTTAACTAAATTCTTTGGACCACTAATGGTGTTCAAAGAAGGAAATTGTAGTTGTTTTATCCTCACGTGAGGTTGAATACATAGCAGTCTCACATGTTGAATGTCAAGTTGGCTTCAATCTCCGATGAATGAAATCCAACTGAGAATTAGAGATCCGATGCAATGCAACTGATGGTGGATAACAAATCTACAATAAGGAAAATACATACTTATATGGTCATAATGATTTGGGCACAACATTTGGACACACACACCAAAATACATATCACATAATTATCTTAGAAATACAATTTTTTTTTTGCCTGCATTTTTTTCAAATATGTGAATGTGCCCAAATTGTTGTGACCATACAAGACTTCCTCGTGCTATAAACTTAGCAAAACATTGTATTGATCATGCTAGAATCAAGCATATAAGTTTCATTTTCTGTGTGATCAAGTCAATTATTGGAAGCTGGAGATGCGCTTCTGAAGCTCACAAGTACAATTGGCTAACATCTTAACTAAGTCATTGAAGAATGAAGACTGGCAAATTTTATTGAAATGAGGAAGTTGCTGAATGTGACCTCATGGAAGAGAAATCTAAGGGGTGCGTTAAAACTTAAAAGTAATTAGTTTTCTATTAGTATGGTAGTTGAGTCAATTAGAGTTAGTTATATTGACTAACCATATTATAATTAGAAGTGAGTTTACTATAGTGATGAATAAATAACATCATATGTGTGAAACTAAAACAAGTGCAATATTCTACAATTCTTTGATACACTCTTTCTTTTGTTTTGCTGAGTGTGAGTTCACCATTTTGTTCTCTAACAACTTATATGTTCAACGCAACAGTTCAAGAAGAAGAGAAATTACCTATGGTTCATGCAAGAAGAAAATTGAGTAAACTGGCTTAACTTTGAAGGACAAATAGGTCCAACAGAATATGAATATTTCAGAAAAGTCTCTAACTCGTCAAATTTTTACTTATATTAATCATTCTCAGAGTCAAGGACCAAATTTGTTAGTATTATATAACTGTTGCTTAATATAACGATCAAATTGATAGTAAGTGGTTAAAATATAAAACTAATTGATAATAAGTGGTTAAATAAGATGATCAACTTAATGGTGTAATATTGCGTCAAAAAATAAACTTAACAGCATAATAGATGTTTTTCTATTGACAGGGTAATATAAATTCATACACTAGCTAGTTTGGTGGTTTACTCAGAAAATTTAATCAACGTTTTTGCAAAACATACAGAGATGAGTAAAGCTAATCCTGGGTGGCCACTTTTGGTTAGTTCCAAGTTGCTGTATTGAAGCCTGATAAATTATAATTGTCAAAACAACTTTTTTTTTTTTTGTTCAAAGCAATGAAAATAAAATTCAAACCAGGATTAAGGCCTAAACCTGTTTACAAAAGAGAGAAAGGAAGCCAAAGGCTATCCTATAGCAACAAAACAAAGTGTAGCCTGCCAAGAAAGCATAGGGCTGCACATGCCCCTAAAGAATTCTAATCAGATATAGCATTTGTTATGCAAAATAGATGAGTATCAAAATTTCCTAATCCTCTAATCACCATATTTGGGATTGCTTTTGATAACATCATGTTTGGAACTTGTATTCACAGTATCAGAGCCAGTCTCAGTAAGATCTGTAGAGGTTTTGTGTTATTAATTCCGACTATAGTTTGAAAATTGGTTTCTAATCATGGTAGTGTTTCTCTTCTATTTCAATTAAAATACAAAGCAGAATCATCTCACCTAAATCGAAATTAGAGACCAAGGGAAATAAAAAAAGTCACAGCAGCACTACAACGATTCCTTGACAGAAAAGTGAGCACTACAGTATTATCAACAAGAATTAAAATACAAAGCATGAGGAATCAAATGGTGATGATGTTGGTGATGGTGATGATAGGGTGTGGATTCTTTTTCAATTCGCCAGCGAACGTGAAGAAAGTCATCAACGGAACAAGGAAGCTTGAGGGGACCATCAGTGTTGTAGCCATAAATCTCATAAGCTTTATCAAGAAGGCGTTTGAAAAGAGGATGGTAAAGATATGAAATAGGGATGAGAAATCTTTGAGAATCACTCACACCATCTTCTTGAGAGTGTTCTTCCTCTGAACCTACTTGAACTGCTAACCATCCCTTCTTCACCTTCATTTTTAGTCTCTTCTTATTGTTTGTTACTTTCCAAATTGAGAGTAATGAAGAAAAGAAACGGTAAGGTGGAGGCTGGTATACTTTCCTTTTTAAACAGAGATGGAGTAACAACTTTATTAGTATATGCTATTTAAATATATTTTTTTAGAATAATGTTCGTACGTACGTGATACATACGGAATCATTGAATTGCATTTGCATGGTGGGGTCTGCAGGCGGTTAGTGGAGAGTGAGGATTGTCCCAGTGCCGTCCCATTCCGGAATTCAAGGGATTTCTGAGTCAGATCAAAATGACTGGACATTATAGATTTCCAAATCCAAAACCAAATTCTATTCTTAGTAATTGGTTTTATTTTTTGTTTTTAATCATGTCAAGAAATAATCTAGATATTTAGATAGAACTAATAGAGGGGAACATTAATAATTATTCAAGTTAGCATTAGGAAGTTAGCCACTGATCATTCCACAAACTTGAAAACAAATTGTGAGATAAGAAAATATCACTTAAGTTGAAAGGAAAGTTCTATCGGACAGCAGTCAGATCGGCGATGTTGTATGGTACGAAGTGGAGCCTTGGGTGTTTTGTGCGATAAGAAAGTACCACTTAAGTTGAAAGGAAAGTTTTATCGGACAGCAGTCAGACCGACGATGTTGTATGGTACGAAGTGGAGCCTTAGGTGTTTTGTGCGATAAGAAATACCACTTAAGTTGAAAGGAAAGTTCTACCGGACAGCAGTCAGATCGGCGATGTTGTATGGTACGAAGTGGAGCCTCATGTGTTTTGTGCGATAAGAAAGTACCACTTAAGTTGAAAGAAGAGTTATATCGGACAACAGTCAGACCGACGATGTTGTATGGAACGGAGTTGGATGGTTAAGAGTCAACACGAGAATCAAGTAAGTGTAGCATAGATGAGAATGTTGCGCTGGATGAGTGGTAAGGCTAGACATGATAGGATTAGGAAGGACACCATTAGAGAGAGAGTGGGGGTAACACTTATAGTAGAAAAGTTGGTAGAAAATAGGCTTAGATGGTTTGAAGACGCGTAAATGTCGTGGTAAGAAGAGTAGATTAAATGAAGGAGAGTCAAGTTAAAAGAGGTAGAGGAAGACCTAGGAAAACTATTAGAGAAACCATTAGAAAAAATTTAGAGGTTAATGAGTTGGATCCAAATTTGGTTTATAATAAAAAAAAACTGTGGTGTCATTTGATCCATGTAGCCAACCCCACTTAATAGGATAAGACTTGGTTGTTGTTGTTTGTGAGATCTAAATAGCAAATTCTCCCTATGATATCTTAGTATAAAACTACAAGAATTTTGTGTCATTTCATATAAGCAATTTTGACCTAAATCAGTATATTGATGCCGGTGAGTTACTCATTTGACAAAAACAATTTTTTTTATCTAAAAGTCAATTTTATTCTATCAATTACCATAATTTTCCCCTAATCCTTCAAAAAACACAGATCTCTGGATGTTCATGTCACATATAGGCAGAGACACAGTGCTTAATCGATGCCTAGCAACTGGTTATTTCTCACACTAGAAAAATAAGAGTTTATTTGAAGAATTTATTTATTTGTTTAAAAAAATAAACTTACATTACGGAAATCCTGCCATCATGCATAACTTTCTCTGTTTATTTTTGTTCACGTCAACATTATCTTTTTCTGTTGGATTTTTCATTTTTTTT
>Ga0228710_1011421_pt1 | contig 11469 bp, 9 predicted proteins | sample MedpolnodulmetaG_FD_177995 | JGI IMG/M metagenome (GOLD analysis project Ga0228710, IMG submission 177995) | Root nodule microbial communities from Medicago polymorpha collected in Santa Monica, California, United States - pink nodules | ecosystem: Host-associated > Plants > Roots > Nodule... | reverse complement strand
TAAAAAAAAAAAAAAAAAAATTTTAAAAAAAAAAAAAAAAAAAAAAAAAAAAAAAAAAAAAAGGTTTTTTTTTGGATAAATCAAGAGTGTAATGGCATCAAAAAGACCGTAAGACATCTCAACTAGGTTGACACCCCTTATACTCATTTATCCTATGTCAAGCATTCATAAAAAAATAAAAGTTTAAGCAATCAAGTAATATTCTTTTAAATGAAGAGGAGCAATGACTCAAGGTGGAGAGATATCATAAATATATTGAAGTTCAAGACAAAGAAAAGGAGAACTTTATTGGAGAAATGTAAAACTTTATCAAGCCCAATAACAACCCATTACTTCCATGAACAGGAGGCATTTATGTATTATAAACTTTAATGTGGAGGTTTCATATCACTACTAAGAAAACAAAAATTAGTGAGGGATATTTAGTGAGGGAAAACATGAAATCCCTCTCTAATTCCCTCACTAAATTTTGCGACCAAGGAATTTGTGAGGAATTTTATTTTTTCCGTCACTAATTTCCCTTGCTAATTTTGCTTTTTCTAGTAGTGTATGAATGGTTTCTTGATTGCAAGAATATTGGTAATAGTGTTACTAACTGTCGCTGGATGCATCCCCAAAAGAGCAACAATACTGAGAAAGAGATTACTGAACACGGTGACAAAGGCAAGAGAATTGAGAAACCTCATAGGCAAGCAATGAATGTTTGGCAAGATAAGGATAATCCTTCAGGCATAGGTTCTTCCAAAGCATTTGAAAGTCCAGGATATGTGGCGAGTCCTACGGCCATTGCTAGATATTGTGCAACCCGAAACCTAAGAGAAACTATCGGTGCCTGATACTGTTGTCATGCAAGATCTGGTTGAAATAATTGAGCAACTTGTCAACAAGGCTGATCCTCCGCCACCAGATAAGTCTGACACCTATTTACATATGTCGTTACATAATGTAGTTGATGTTATTGAAAGGACGTATATTGTTGAGAAGCAACAAATTTTGGAAGAAGTAACAAAATCGCTTCCTACACATACACACATCAGCGTTACTAATAACAACAATGTTACAAATGTTATTGTTGCGCATGTTCCTCCTAAAGAAATTGACCCGAACGTCCAAAAGGAACTTGATCTTGTTGAGCATATGTTGATTGCGGGACAAAATGTGGACGTACCATCCACGCCTTATTTAGCCAAATTTCAAAGGAGATATGGCTTGTCATACAGCCATTGCTAAATAGTATGCACCCCAAAACCCATGAAAAACAACCAGTGTCTGATATTGTTGTCATGCAAGATCTTGTTGAAACATTATAGCAACCTGTCAATGAGGTTGATCCTCCACCATCAGATAAGTCTAGCACCTCTTTCCATATGTCGTTGCATAACGTAATTCACTACTAGAAAAAGAAAAATTAGCGAGGGAAATTAGTGACGGAAAAAATGAAATTCCTCACAAATTCCTTGGTCGGAAAATTTAGTGACGGAATTAGAGAGGAATTTCACGTTTTCCCTCACTAAATATCCCTCACTAATTTTTGTTTTTTTAGTAGTGATTGATGTTATTTTAAGGACATATATTCTTTAGCAACAACCAATTTTGGAAGAAGTAACATAAACGCTTCCTACGGATACTAATAACAACACTGTTACAAATGTTATTGTTACACATGTTCCTCTTGAAGAAGTTGACCCGAACATCCAAAAAGAACTTGATTTTGTTGAGTATATGATGATTGCAAGAAAAAAAATGCTTAAATACCATTTACGCCTTATTTAACCAAATGTCAAAGAATTTTTTTACTAAAGCAGTTGCATATCAAATCTATTCAATGGTTCCCCCCTCCATCTCTTCCCCAATGAAGATTTTATATTGGAATATTTGAGGTATAGGGAATTTCAAATTAAGAATTTCCCTTGGTGAATTTTGCAACACTCATATGCCTTTGATTTTTATTGTAGAGCCTATGATTCCTTTTTCGAATGTTCCTAACTTGTTTTGGAAGAAAACTCATGTAAATAAGCTTTGTTTGAATAAAAGAGACCCTCTGATGCCTAATCTTTGGGCATTATGGGGGAAAGACGTAGCCTTTACTTTGGTTTTTGTTTCTACCAATTGTATTGTTTTTGAGTTAGATTATAATCAAACCAAAATGTACATTGCTAATATTTATGCTAGCACTTCTTACCTTCAACTTCGTCTCGGATTCTCCTTAATGCATTTGATGACAGGTCATCTTACATTATTTTTTGCATGTTTTTCAGTCATTTTATTTAGGTTTTGATCCAATTTATAGGATTTTAGAACAATTATCTATGATTTTCAGGACATTTTGTAATGTTTTCATTTCAAGTAACGTAACTCTAGTTTTCCCGAAACCAAGTAGCTCTTAGGTATTTTTGATGTAATTCATTGCAAAATAATACAAATCGTCAAAGCAAAGCATCTTAGGATGATTTAGGAAGACAATGAATGAAGATTCAAGAGGCATCTAAAGACATCACAAAGAGGGTAAATTCTATTACAATTCCTAAGACAAGTTTCATAGAAGAAAACACTTAAAGGCGAAGAAAAAGGCGAAAACACACTGCCAAGCTGAGTGGATGCACCTTGGGTGTGCAGATGTGCTCCCCGCGTTTGTACAATTGCACTGGCGCACCCTTGTGTGTCTCTCTAAGCGTGGTGCGCGTGTGAGTCTGGAAAATATAGCTTTTTGTTGTTTTTCCATGTTGGTTGGTGGAAAGCCTAGTTTTTTAGCCTAAAGTCACTTGGAAATTAGCCTATAAATACAACTCCTCTCATTCAAAATTATTCATTCAACAAGAAGACATACACTAGAAGCTTTAAGACATGAGTCTCTCCCCTCACCCGTAGTCTTTAAGATATGTTTTATATCTTTTGTAATTTGTCTTTAGTTACCATGAGTAGTTAAACCCTAATTGGGCAGGGTTATAAGATGAACCTCTATTTTATTTTACCGGATTAATTTTAATTAAGTATTTTATTTAGTTATTTTATATGTCATGTTTAATTTTATTATGCAAAGGTCTTAATGCTTTCATAAGACCTAGGGCAATGACATACCTAGAGAAGATGTCTGAACTTAGAAATAAGCCGAAATCATATTCCGAACATTGCATAGTAACTTACATTTTTCTATTTGGTAAGGTAGATGACATAGTGCTTCCCGTTTGTAGAACTACTAAGGTAAGATAGGGTATGCTGATGTACTTCTAAGATTCATAGACTAATTAAGGGGAGCCTATAGATTACAATTTAGAAATTCTTCTTCCTTGTTTTAATTACCTTTGGGAGAGCAAGACCCCATGCTATAGACTAGTGAATACGTGTGTAACCTCTTTAGGATTGACAACCCTGAGACCGCATAGCGCCTTAACCCACGTGTGATTCTTAGGTTAGCTATCGATTGGGATTATAATTCACAACTTCCAATGTTATCTCCTTGATGGTTAAGGGTTATATTAATAAAAACATTGTCTTGGAAATATAAATCTTTACTTTTTTCTTAGCAATAATTACACCATTTTTCGATGCAAACATACTTATTTTAGTACTTTAACCAATGCCCCAAGGGCAATGGTTAGCATTCTCCTTCCTTTATGGGTTTTGCTAACCAGTGCCCTTAGGGCAATGGTTAAGGAATCTACAAATAGAAATTTTGTCTTGGTTATATAAGATGTTACCTTTGATTAAGTACTGATTACACAACTTTTTCACTAAAACTTACTTATTTTGAATGCTTAACCAATGTCCTTGAGGCACTGGTTAGCATTTCCCTTCCTTTATTTATCATGACATTGAACAATATAATTTAGGATTTTCTTGATATTGTGATTTATATTATTAGAGTTCGAATCAATGTATCATACAAAATTTAGAATAGTTGAGAAGTCTAGTGTAATAATTATATTTTTAATTGCTATCATAAACAATTAAAACATGTAATGAATGAATTAGAAAAGATTTATTGAAGTGTAAAGATAATACAATATCTAGTGTTGGTTATGATGTGTATGTTAGACTCAATTTCCATAGTAGGATGTACAATCATGTCATTTTTTCTTTTCTTTTTTTTTATTTCAAAGCAACCGAGTAGAAAAAATTAGTTTAATTCAAGACATCAAGATATTCTCAACCAGAAAAAATTGCAATCTTAATATTATTTTTACACCTTCGATTTTGGTCAATTCTCGACTCTAAAATTTGTTTTATCATTGTTGATTTAAACTTTAATGAATAAAATATGTTTTCTAGTGCTTGGAACGAGCTCTCAAATTTTAGAAAGAGTGAATTTGCTCGTGATTCTTATAAGTATTGAGGCTTGAGTCTTAAGGTGGTGACTTATAGAGATTTGTTTGCAAATTTTCATTCTAAATTATAATGGTACATTTTAATATATCTAATACATTTGTGTTGGTTTTAGAGGGTGATATGAGTTGATCAAAAATATAAAGAGAAAAACAATTTGAACTACATGGTAATATTCTTATTGGACAATTTTCGTTCAATTTATACTAAACTAAAAAGGTTGAAATGCTGCTACTTGTACATAAAATAACATAGACCCTTTGTTTGTTATTCAGATTATATCCACTGTGTTAACATTTTCAAGGAGTCAAGTCATCAATACCAAAATTAAGCTACTTTCATCCAAGATATCAAAGATTTTTTCAATCTTGATTGAATCACATCCATTTCTCACACCCTCCATGAATGTAATAGTTGAGCTGACTTCTTAACAAAGCGTGGAGCTTCTTCATCCTCGGCTCTCCTAATCCACACCTCTACTATGTCAGGCTCATCGGACCTTCTACAAGTAGAGTATGTGGGAACTTCATTCCGTAGATAGTAATTTTAATTTTTTGTGTTTTTCCTTCTTATCCTTGTAACGATAAAAAAAAATCATTCAGATATTCAAATTCCTAAAACTAAAATATCAAATCTATAAGCGGTAAATACTTAAGCATGTTTTTCAAATCCTTTCATATATTTTAGAGTAAACCACCATATCTGTCCCTGACAACATGTTAAAGTATTTAAAAAGAAGTCTTGACTCTATCATGTTTTACACATATTAGTCCTTCTGACAACAAGTTAGGGACTAAATTGATAGTAAGTTATTAAAATATATATAGAACCAATTGATATTAAGTGGTTAATCCATGGCTAATTTAATAGTTTAATTTATTCATGAACCCTTTTGTAAATATTAAATATGTCATGAAGAATAAACCATCTATTTGGTCCCCAAGCTAGCACCCTCTCTCGAAATTGGTCCCTAAACTATAGAAATATACTAACTAGTCTTTTATGTAGGTCGATGCGTGTAATCCAATGAAGAAGATGGACGTGAAGGGAAAATGAATGAATGTTGGAAGGAAGGTTTGAATGGCAGGATTGTGAAAGGAATAAAGAAGAATTGGAAGAGATAGGATGGGTACATGAAAGGGAAGAAAAAGAAGAGAGTTATGCGAGTGTTTTAAAATTAAACTAGAATGTGAACCATATGTTTAATCTGATAGCTACGATTTAACCCTCTTATATTTCATTTTTAACCCTCTTATATTTCTCATGGTCAGTTGTATGTTGCTATGTCTCGAGTTACTTCAAGAAAGGGATTGAAGATATTGTTGCTCGATGAGGATGGTGATGATACCGATATTACAACCAATGTGGTTTACAAGGAAGTTTTTCAGAATGTTCGGTAGTTTATATTGTTGTTTTGTGTTTGACTTTTTTATGGTTGTTTTTAAACTTTTGTAATTTACCAGCACACTTTCGTGAATGTCCATTACTAGGTATTGTTGCATGTGTGTTTGACGCTGTATTGGTCATTTGGCTATCTGATCTTTGATTATGTTTTAACTTTGTACCTTTCATACCAATTGCTGTTTTTATGTTTCTCATGTGATGTATTCTTTTGGGATTAGCGTTCTTATGTGCTCACTATTGACCCGTGCGATAGCACGGGTTGGTCGACTAGTTATAAGCAAATATGGGTCAACTAAATTTGATGTATTTAATTCAAAATTTGGACCACATACATCAATTTTTGTGTACCCGTTTTTGTTTATAATTTGAGACGAAGATGTTTCCAACGTGTTTTATATCGGTTATGAGGCAAAATTTCATATTATTAGAAAATTTAAATAATCGTGGTTTGGTTTGAATGACTTCTAAAACATTCGATAAAATCCAATTTTATTTGGTTTAGTTTGGATTAGTTTTTTTCGATATCCAAATTACGATTTTGTGAAAACATGCGTTAAACTTAATATTACAAAGACATAGTAAAATCGTTGGTTAGATCCAAAAAAATAACATCCATTATCCAAAAAAAATTAACAATTAAGAATGAAAAATCAGTAAAAAAATAATAATTTAAGAATCGAAATAATAGACTGTGCTTTTTTTTTAGTAAATAATCGACTATGCTTAAAACATATGAAATAGTAAAAAAAAATAGTTTAAATTACGTAATAATTTTTACCATAAAAAATTGAAAACCAACAGCTAATTAATATATTAATATATTATACTAAACAAAAATAAGTAAGCTCCAATATTTATTTATGCAATTTGGTTTAGTTCGATTTTAAAAAAGATAATCAAAATCTAATCCAAACATCGTTAGAAAAGTACACTCAACAATAAATTTCAGTTTCTATGGTTTACGGTTTTAATTTTGATAGATTTGAATATGAACACCCCTACCATATAAATGAATGAAAATGAAAACTTTGGTAAAAAAAAAATCTGTAACGATTTTTTTCTTAGAAGAAATGAAAAATAATGATTGAAACTCACATATAGGGGTGGAAATGGGTTAGGTCGGGTTGGAATTTGTAAGGTCTAAGTAACCTACTTCAAAAGTCAGGCATATTACCCGTAATAGGCTTATTTTCAAGGTCTGCACTGACCTTTTTAAAGGTCTGATGAAGCCTAAAAACCTATTTAAAAGTCTATTTTACACTAAAGTCTAGAAACACCTACATGCCGACTACTAAATAAGGCAAAACTTTTAAAGGCCTAAAACACACGAATAGGTCTGCTACTAAATAATAAAATCTTACAAATGTCTAATCACACAAATATATCTATTTCTAAAGAACCATATGATATGAAGCTTGAGTTTATGAAGAACGAAAAAACTTCAACATTATTACTAATTTTATATATATATATATATATATATATATATATATATATATTAAAAGCTTAATAGGTCAGCCATATAGGCTTAATAGACTTTTTTATAAGCTTGGTCTAGCCTATTTAATTAAGTAGACTTCATAAAATGTTTGAGGCTGACCTTTTTATTAAATGAACTAGGCCGAGTTAGACTTTAAATAAGTTAGGTCGTAGACCCTTGTAGGACTGGCATGTTCTCGTCCCTACTCACACATACAATTGAAAAGGCCGAAGTTCAAATCCTAATTAAGACATTCGGTCAAACAATTTCAAAATTTTATGAATTGTTGACATCGATACAACTATAATTTTAATTTTTTTTAAATGGTCCCTTATTGTAATAAAATGATCCTCTCCATACCATTATTTAAATGGCAAGAGAATTTTATAAAATAGAGGCCGAATTAAAACATAAACAAATATTTTTTTGTGGGGAACATAAAATAATTATAAGTAAGTAAATACATAATTAACACATTTTTTTAATCAAAAATTATATTAAAGGCCTAGCCTGCACAAAAGCACAATAGCTGGCAACACAACAAAACAAAGGCGCCGCCCATTCGCGTAACGCCCCAAAAACAGCACAACCACCCTACAAACCGGACAGAATGGTGCCTCAATACAACACAAAAACATGTTGTCACACATTCAGCTACACCACCCAAACAGCCCCAACAAAAACTCCATGACCGCTTAAATCAATCACTAGCAGAACAACACCATTCATACAACAACGACGGAGTCACTGTATTCAAGCAAAATACATAAAAATACATCTTAATTAATCAAGGAAATTACACTTGTTAAACTACAAAACTGATACAATAATATTAGAGGCTAGGATATCTGATCCATGGAAAGTTGTTTTAGATATAATTCAGAATCCGACATTCATGCTTTGTAACAAGCATTAACGCTAGCAGTTGATTTGAAAGCTACATAGATTTGTGAATCTTATAGCTTTATATTCAAGATTGTTTTTATATGCATAAACAAAGTTATGTCACCGTCGAGACAAAGACTTTGTGAAATACTTAATCAAGGAAATTACACCTGATATCCTAATGAATCCATCAAACCATGTGGGAGATGACGAACAAACAAAAGTCACCCTCAATGATCTTTGTAGCATCAGATCTCCAACACATGATGCACCCAAGCTGCATCTAGCTGTGGAATTGTTACGCATATAGATGGCAAAGAGAATCACAAGTGATTCAGAAAAAGGGTTGTGTGGATCATGAAAATTGAAGAGCAGATCTTGGTTACATGGAAGTTAAAGGAGATGACTGAATTTGACTGTGAAGCAATGTGAAAAATATTTTTGCTGAAAAAGGAAAAAGAGCAGCTGCGGCTGCTGAAAGGAGTGGAACTTGTATAACCCTATTTGAGGACGAGAGGGTATATATATGGGGTTTATTAGTATAAATCAGTTTTGTTTTTTTTTCTTCTAAGGATGGTATAAATCAGTTGTTGACACGTACGTGACTATACTGTATTAATCAGGCGGTGTTAAGAAGCTGCATCTAGAATTCTAGGTCTAGGTCTATGACTTTTTCTATTTCTGTTTTTTGGTCAAGGTCAATGACTTTATTTCGCCTATTAAAATAAAAAATCTCATGATTTTTTATGAGATTTTTTTATAGAAGAAATGACAAATAACTATTAAAATTCACATACGATCAATGAGGCTGAGGTTCAAATCTCGATCAAGATATTCGGCTAAACAATTTTAAACTTTTACCAATTGAACTAGACTTGTGGATATCTCTACAATGATATTTATTTATTTTTTGTTTAAAATGGTCCCCTATTTTAATAAACGGCTTAATTACACTTTTGACTCCTAAGTTTCTCAAAGTTGTAATTTTGGCTCTAAAAAAACAACTCTTTTCAGGCCCCTAAGTTTACTTTCGGTTGTAATTTTGGCCTTCCACGTCAATTTTGACCCAATCAACGGACATTAGGCCCCCTAAGTTTACTTTCGGTTGCAACTTTGACCCCTCATGCCAATTTTGACCGAGTCAACGCACACGTGTCTAAATTTTTATTTTTATTTTAATTTAAAAAAATATTTTTGTAGTTATAATTTTTATTTTTAATTACAAAAATAAAAAATTTCTTTTTTTAAAAAATGGTTTTTTTTAGTTACAAAAATAATTATTTTTTTAAATTACAAAAATAAAAAAATATATAATTTTTTTAATTAGAAAATAAAAAAAATATTAAAAAATTCAAAAATGCATCCACATCAACGTTGACTGGATCAAAATTAGGTTAGGGGCCAAAATTGCAACAGAAAATAAACTTAGGAGGCCTGAAAATGGTTGTTTTTTTAAGGGGTCAAAATCACAACTTTGAGAAATTTACAGGACCAAAAGTGTAATTAAGTCTTTAATAAAATTAAAAATTATCCTCTCCATACCATTATTTAAATGGCAAAGACAAGTTTATAAAATATGGGCAGAATTTAAACGTAAGCGTAAACAAATATCTTTGAAGAAAAAACATAAAATAAATATAAATGAGAATACATAACTTACACATTTTTTTAATCAACAAATATAGTGAAGGCCTAGCCTACACAATAGCACAGTAGCCGGAAACAGGACAAAACAAAGGAACCGCCCATTCGCGTAATGCCAACAAAAACAAGGTAAAGGAAACAGCACAAACAGCAGGCATAACCTTGCAAACCGAAACAACTTAAAACAGTCACTCGGAAACAAACATCATTCATACACCAACGACTGAGTCACTCCACTCTATTCAGGTAAAATAATACATCTTAATTAATCAAGAAAATCACAGTCATTAAATTACAAAACGATACAATAAAAATATCTGCTAGAATCATCAGATCCATATCAAAACTTGTTTTGAATATGAATAAGAATCCATCACTCATATGACAAAAAGCATCGAAACTAGCACTTGATTTGAAAGCTATCTAGATTTATAGATCTTATAACTTTAAACTCAATGTCTTTTTTATATGCATATATAAGATTATGTCACCGTTAAGACATAGACCTTCTGACATAATTAATCAAGGAAATTACACCCGATGGAATAATAAAATTATTCCTAATTGATTCATTAAACCATGGAGAAGATGACTGAGAAACGAAAGCCACCCTCAACAATCTTTGTAGTATCAGATCCCCAACACATGATGCACCCACGCTGCATCTAGATGTGGAATAGCTTGCTGATCTATGCATATAGATGGCAAAGAGGATCACAAGGGATTCAAAAAGAGGGTTGTGTGGATCTTGGAAATTGAAGAGCAGATTCTGGTTACATGGAAGTTGAAGGAGATGACTGAATTGGGTTGTGAAGCTACGTGAAAAACAGTTGCTGAAAATGGAAAAAAGAGCAATTGCGGCTGCTGAAAGGAGTGGAACTTGTATAACCCTATTTGAGGAAGAGAGGGTATATATAGGAGTGGGAATGAGTGAGATAGGTTTGTTTAAAAGAGGGTTTACTGGTGTAAATCAGTTTTTTTTGGTAACAATTGGTGTAAATTAGTTTCTTTTTTAGGGAAATTGGTGTAAATTATTTGTTGACACGTACATTGTTCAGAAGCTGCATCTATCTAGGTCTATGACTTTATTTCACCAAAGGTTCGGCTGTTTTCACGTGGCCTTTGAATATTTTTGTGTGTAAAACAATTTTGGGTTTTTTTAGAAAAATTCAACAAAATTCCTCCTATCCGTACATTTTTATACTTCTCACTCAGTCTTATACTATGTAATACACTTGACTTTGTCACACATATTAATGCACAATTTTAATCTTAAATAATTTTACTAATTTATTGAAAAAAATATAAAAAATTAATATTTTAAAAATATACATTGAGACGAATGTAACAACATTTTATATGATATTATTTTTTTTTAATATTAGTAGAAAAATATGGTCAAAGTATGTCAAATCAATAGTACACATTGTCAACCAGACCATCTATTATAGGACGGAGAGTAGTATCCAATTTTTATTAAAAAAATCTTAATTTATAGTATCCCAATTTTTTTACCACTTTTTAGATTATATAACTTAAATGGAATTCGGAACGGTGACGATTATGAACATTGTAACACCCATTTTCTCAACAATGTAAATAATATATATAATCAGAGCATTCAACATTAAACGGAATGTCACACTACATTAAAATATAAATAGAGAAAAATTACTATTTATTAAAACAACTTTCTCAAAATTCAATTACATCGCAGCAGAAAATTAATTCAT
>Ga0228710_1011420_pt1 | contig 11469 bp, 3 predicted proteins | sample MedpolnodulmetaG_FD_177995 | JGI IMG/M metagenome (GOLD analysis project Ga0228710, IMG submission 177995) | Root nodule microbial communities from Medicago polymorpha collected in Santa Monica, California, United States - pink nodules | ecosystem: Host-associated > Plants > Roots > Nodule... | reverse complement strand
CTCTGAACTCACTCAGACTCTGAACTACTTCAGACTCTGAACCTGAGGACAGTTATCTAGAACGTTAAAGAAGAAGTTTCCAAAAACACAATTCAACCCCCCCTTCTTGTGGTTTTTCTCACCTTCAATAATGAATGTTCCAAACATAACAAGGGGAAATGTAGCCAGTCATTTACAGGTTTTTCTTCTCAATTTATATAGTTCATATATTAATCATTCTCTATATGCATGTGCTCCTTTTTTTATAAGCCAAATGAAATTATTGGAATATGGATCTACTAAATAGTGTTGAGGAATTTATTTTTGCATCACGCTAAATTTATTACTCTAAATTTTTTATTTATCTTAAATCCTAAAAATGAATGCAAAGAATATTATGTTGGTTCGAGTGGAACTAGACTCTGATTGCTTAAGTAGAGTCTCTAGATTTAGTGTTGTGATAAGTGTTAGAATGCCGAATTCAATATCCAATGTGGTTTTTTTTCTTTTCTAATTTTTTCCTTTTTATTCCAGATATTTTTAGAATATATTTCAAGTTTTTAATGTACTAGTATATGCTCATATAATACTTGTAGAAGCATCGCATTTTTCTGAAAAATGTACAAGAGAAAGGAATGGCAGGAGGAGTCTCTCAGAGAGCTTTAAGATCAAGATTTGCATCTGATCTCCCAATATCTGTCATCAATGAAATCACAGAAAGAAGAAAAAACAGACGATATTCAAACTTTTCAGTTGTTCAAGCGAAAAACTCTTTCAGTGGTGGTGCATCTACCAGCTATCCATCATGTGGAGGAAGAAAAGGAACGACGACTTCTTTTTCTTCGTCATCAAGTTTCTTAACAAGGAACTTAAAATTTGGTGATACTAGTTACCTAAATTATAGTATAGTTGGAAATGATTCGCTCAATCATTTCAATTATGGTGTGAAGAATTGGAGTGTTGGATCTACAAGCAAATCTAATACTTTGCCTAAGAATGTTATGTTTGCTCCAATAAACAATAACCCTTTTAGAGTTCAAACCGAAGTGGGAATAGGATCTACGAATAAAGGAGGGTTTGATAAAGCCACTGCAAATAGCTCTGGGTTTAATTTTACTGGTCAAAACAAAAATAGGAACGTAAGATCTTGCTTGAATGAAAGGTTTGTTTTGGTTCATGAAGGATTTGGCTTGGTTCATGGACCAAATGTTTCTGAGACTAGAGGGAATCATCTGCATAAATTAAAGGCTATTGTCGAAACTCATGAACACCATAACAATGTTAATTCCCTCAATAAGGCAGATTTCAACCCGATGGCATTTAACATTTCTGATTCTTTGGTGGCTGATGGCATGAATCTTCACAATGAGGTATGCAAACAATAACGAAACATTTGGATATTTTTCAAATATAAAGGCACACACGTAATGTGTATCATAAATTGTTTTCAATGTTACTAACATATTTTTTGTCTTGAATCAGATGAATCAGAACAATGATGCAAGTGGACTTCTGAATTCTGACCTATTAAATTTCTATCAAGATGTGCAACCCCTTGATAAGGTAATGTTGTGCAAGTTATTTTAGGCGTAACTTTTGTATGATAGCATCAAATCTCCTCACAGACGGTTGTACAATGACCATTAGTGTCACTTTAGTTAATAAAATATGTTATTATCGAAAAGGAATTTTATCAAAAGTATTTGACCTAAATTTGTTCACTTCACCAGTTACATAAAGACGAAGATAATATCGATCCTCAAGCTGGAATCTCATCCTTTGTGTTGAATGAGACACCAATAAGTTTGAATCAAAACCCAAATCAAGCAAGTTTCATTGGTCATCATACTCTTTATTTAAATCACATATTTAGTTTGTTTTGTTATTCAAATGATTGACAAAATCTCATACTGATCAGGCAAATACTTCAGCTACTGATCAAGCAAGTACATCAGCTGCTGATCAGGCAAGTAAACTTGTTTAAATAAATATTGGGAAATGTTAATTTGTGCCCTTAAGGCACAAGTTAATTACTCAAATATAGAAATAATTTTTTGAAATGTGTGCATTAACTTTAATCTTTAATGTTTTAATGAATTGAATGCACAAAATTTAAGGGAATATTTCTTTTTTTGGATTTCTTAACATGTGCCCTAAGGGCACAAGTTAACACTACCCATAAATATTTGTTTATTGAAATTAATTTTTTAAATACTTCTAACAAGAGGCAATTTTACTATATTTATCATAATGCAGGAATTTGATATGGATCTTATTAGAGTTCAGGAATTTGATACGGATCTTATTGAAGAATCGTTTGGAATGTCTATGGAAGATTATAGTTTGGATTGATTATTGTTTATATACATGTTTGGATGTTTGAGGACATATCTTCAGTGCTTCTAGGAAAGATCTGGTTGGCTTGTTCAGAGAGATTACTTATTCCTTGTTGTCCACATTCTGGTTGTGTACTTATTGTTTCTCCTACTTTTGTTGGTTAGGGATTTTGATTTGTGTGTTATTGCTTTAACTCTTTCTTTTCAATGTTTCTTGTGTTTTACTTGAATACTTCATGTACTCTTTGCAAAGTTGCGCTCACCTTATATATATATATAACATGATTGAGAGTTAATGAGTCAATGGATGGTGAAGTTGAATGGAACTATAGAGGATGTTTTGACCTATATAAAACATTCCTTCTTTACAAAATCAGCTAGGGTCACAACAACAAGTCAAAGCATATGCATGTAACTGTCCAACAAAACATTCGTTGTAATGCAACGTTCTACTTCACATTAAACTATACGGTAAATGTTGGAGAAATTAAAACTTCAAAAAACATTGTACTAGATATAGCCATGTGTATGAGATGTTCCAAGGTCTATATGTGTCTTTAGAAATCTTAAATGGGTTCAGATCTCAATCCAACAACTCGCTCAAAAGATTACCAAACACATTTATACACCTAATAACTAAGAAACCTTGAGCAATATCGGACTTCATTAAAACTTCTAATAAGAAAGTTGAGCCATAAGTGGGAGTCTTTGTTTCAATGACAAATTTTAGTATGTATATGTTAATTTTTATGTTAGTTTCTTCTTTTCTAGGATTCAAACCATGGATCTTTAACTCCTCAACTCCTCACAACAATCTTTTTTGTTGTTTTAATGAATAATATTAGCATAAATACGATGTTCCAAGCCTATCATCATAAGGAACAAGACTCTACCAACTTTCTATGAAAAGTTGTAGTGTATCCATCATATCATTTACTAGAGTCAGAGAAAAAGGAATACAATATCATTTATACACCTTGAATTCCAAAAGAATAATAAGACCACCATTAGGCACCAAATGAAAGATGAAAAACAAAGGAACTCCTTAAATCACTTTTCTAAATAAATTGAGCTACCCACTCCCGTGAGGGGGAGCCTCACTGATGATATATAACCGACCAGTAAGTATGTCGATTTATCAAAAATAAAATATATTGAATTCACAAAGACAACAAATAGTTTAAATTCAAATTCTCAATACTCTGAATTAAAGTTTATGAAAAGTTTGTTTAAATAACATATTGCAAAGTTTATGATAGGAAAGTTGTGTTGAGATAAAAGTCGTTAAATATTCAATGTATTCAAATTCTCAATATTCAATGTATTCTCTTGATTGATTATATACTTTTTAAATTCCAATTATGTTTTCACACATGTCCCTCATCATATGTTGAAATAAAAGTTGTTAAATATTAATGTATTCAAATTCTCCATATTCAATGTATTCTCTTGATCGACTATATACTTTTTAAATTTCAATTATGTTTTCACATGAGCCTTATCATATGTTTCCATGTATGGAAAACGATGTGATATCCATTGTATCAGTTAACTTCTGATGACTCGCTCAATAAATTATTTTATTATAGATCTCTTAGATAAAAAGTCCATGTCTCTCACTTTCTACATTAAAATATTATTTTTGAAGTGCGTGTCGAAAAAAGTATTAAAAATATAAATAAAACATCATGATGATAATGAAAGATAGATTATATATAACCAGTCTGACCAAGAGTTTGTATTGAAATCCTTGCTAACTAAACATAATCCTAACACAAAAGAGAGATTAGTTACCCATAATGTGAATAACTAATACAAAGAAGAAGAAATGTTGAAGGGAATCATCTAAACTTTGAATATAAACTCCTAATGCTCTTCAATGGTAAAAGTATCCTCTCCTATACGCTTTCACTCTCTAAAAACAACCGATTCCAAAGTTTGCAAATGTTAAGTTCTAAACTAAATTTACTTCTATTTACATACAAGTCATAAAATTGAAGTTTCACCTAGCAAAATTTACTCATCTAGCGATCCTACGTTTCTTCAGATAGAAGGAAAAGCCAACTCATCGAAAAGGTCACTAAAAACCTCTTTCTTTTCTAGGAAAAATGTTGCTCGCCTAGCGAATCTACTCTGACATTTTTCTCAAAACTTCCCACTTTGCTTGCCCAATGAATCTTCTTGCCTAGAAAACTTTGTAACTCTCTGACTTTCCTCGCTTTTGAATCGCTTTGCTCACCCAGGGAATTGTCTTTAGTTCAATATCTTAGGATTTTTCTTAATTGCAATCACTTATCAAAGACCTATAAAATGGAAAGGAAATTGGTAAAAGTAACTTATCTCACAATATAAGTATAAAGATTAAGTATGTACATGAGATTGAGGTTTTTCTTTTCTAAGATTACTTGCGAAACAAGTAAATAAGTGTCATGAATGAATATGTAATTTATTAGGAACTAGGTACTTATCAATGCCTCATTGAGTTTGACCATATATTGGGCTAAGAGCGACTACACAAGTGAATTTTGACACCACATTTGTGTTGGAACAAAATACGTTTAACAAACATTACCCTTAGAGTGGGGGAGATTGTTGGAACGAAAAATGTTTAACATAAATTACCCTTAGAGTTTTGATGATAACAAGGTATTAAAAATTGTCAACTGGATATGCTAATATTTGTTCAAGTGTACAGGACCATAGACAAAATTTTATATCTTTATAAGGTTCTGGAAGAACAAAAGAGAGCAAAAGAATCAACAAATAGGAAGCTTGAAGTGTCTGAAGAAAAGTGCTCCTGAAGTACAAAGTGCTCCTGAAATGATGACGTCATCAGAAGCAAGTTCATTAGAAGCGCCTCATCAGAAGCAAGATCACCAGAAGCTGAAGTTCATCAGGAGATGAAAAATCTTAAAGATTCAAAAGCTGGGAATATGATTTGATCACGTCTAAGCATTGCAAAAGACTGAAAGCGTATAACAACGGCCCTTGGGAAGGAATTTAAAAGCATTGGATGCTTGTTCTATCAAGAGCGTTGACAAAGGACAATTGTATGAATTGTACAACCACTTCCTCCACTACTCTGTTTGTGTCTCTGCAACAAGACAAGGATAACAGCTCTGCCTGCAGAAATGTTCCTTCATACAAGGAATGCATTTGAAATTGATCCTTCATAGGACAATAACCATATCAGAAAAAAGATCATTGGTGATTATCAACAAGCTTCAAACGACTCTTTTTGGTGTGCTGGCTATTCTCCAACGTATCTTTCACACCTCTATATAAAGGAGTGAAGACCTGCTAGTTGAGAGAACAATACAACAGACTTAAGCAATACACACGCATACAAAAGCTAGACTCTCACAACAATTCAAAGTTCATACTCTGTTATTGTTTTGCATTTCAAAGTCACCTAGAATTTCTTAGCAAAGTCCATGTTTTAAAAATTCTATAGTCTCAAGAGTCTTAAGAGTCTGTAACTGATTTGTATTGTGAACACCACTGATTGTATATCAAGTGTTCAAACTCAAACAATTTTATGTGTAAATCTGTTTGATTGTAAGTCTCTTGCTTGTGTGCTTGAGCATTAGAAGTCTCTTGCAGTTGTGCTTGAGCATTGAAAGTCTCTTGCTTGTGTGCTTGAGCATAGGAAATCTCTTGCTTGTGTGCTTGAGTATTTTGAAGTCTCATACTAGTTGTAGTATTGAGCAGTTGTAATTTGAGATTACATTTTAGTGCCTTGGAAGTGCAAGGGGGACATGACTACTTCCGGTTTGTGGAAGGAACCTGTATAATTGCTTTGTGTCTTTCTTCTTTCTCTCTCTGTTTTATCCGCTGCATTTTGTCCTGAACATCACTTCAGAAGTAGAACTCTATCTGCTTCTGATCAGTGTTTTCAGCTTAGGAGAAAACGAAGAAAAAGCTAACACAATTCAACCCCCCCTTCTTGTGTTTTTCTCACCTTCAATTTGAACCCAAAATCTTAAGACACAACTTATAGGTCCTCTCACTTATATGTTGTTCTACTACAAATCCTCTTTACAATGTGAGATTTTAACTCAAACTTAACATATTACAACAATTACTAGATTTATGTAAATGCTCACTTATATGCAGGGCCTTAGACCATAAATATCATATATTTTTGTATGAGAAATACTACAAACATATAATTTAACATTCACTCTCTTCTTGAGTGAAATCATTTAAGTCTCACACGTTAGAAATTGGTCTCCACATAAACCGATGAGACCCACGTGAATCCTACTCAATAAAAAATGAGTATTAAAGAAAGTGTAAGAAAGAGAGTGTTCTTAATACTCTTTGTTATCCTATTTAATCAATTGTCGATGTGAGGCTCTAAATAATTTCATCAAGCCCTTACATCACTTTTCTAGGTTCATAGCAGGTAATCTCCTCCCATTTTTTAACGAAATACAGGTTATCTTATTTCTTACGTTAGAAACTAGAGTTGGCTAGGTAGTGAGTCCTGGTCATCACTATCGTCAGTAGAAGATAGGGATTGCCACTAAATTTAGTTTTCAAACATTCTTCTATAGATTCTACTGTTATTTATGTTTGCATTATGGTTTTGATATTTAACTAAATTAATATGTATGACTATAATGGCTCTTATATCATTATAGTTATGTTCATAATACGATTCCATATATTGATGAGTAACTTTTTTTACATCAATTTGTATTCTACTGTTATTTATGTTTGCATTATGGTTTTAATATATAACTAAATTTATATGTATGACTATAATGGCTCTTATATCATATTTTTTACAGAGTAGCTCTTATATCATTATAGTTATGTTTTTATCTCATAATACCATTTCATATATTGATGAGTTACTTGTTTTACATCAATTCATCGTTTGGACAATGTACCTCGTCGTATATAATATATTAATAAAAAAGAATAACAACAAAAAAAAGTTGTAGAGACAAACCAAATCAAACAAACCTAAGTACAACAATATGTATGCATATCAATGTATCTTTAAAAAAAAAATCAATTGTAATAAAATTAGGATATATAGACAACCATTCAGAATCTACAATTGTTTTACAAAATATAAAACACTTCACTTTAATCGAGAAGTCATAAGATTGCCTTTCTTAGAGCATTTTGGAATGCAAAATCATTTCAAATGTCATTAATTCCTCAAATATATTTTCAAAGAAGTAATTGTCATATCAATAACAATAAGAAATAGTCAATTACTATGAATTCTTGATCAATTAATTTGTTGTAATAAACATTATGTTAATGTAAATGTATTATGAATTCTTGATCAAATAATAAAATGTGTTCATTTCTTGACAACTTGTATTATGTCTATTTAAATTGTCACTTTCATTTATATCATTTTAATAATTTATGTTTTGAAAAAATTAGTTAATCATAATTCAGATTATATAATGCGAAATACATAAAATACTCTTCAAATCATAAAATGCAAACATGATAAAATGGTCAATTTGGATGGTGTTTGAGAATTGAGTCGGGTGACAAAAGAAATTCCAAGAAAAAAAAGTTGAAGGATTGTTTGTGTTTGGGGCCTTTTGAAGTGGTTTTGCAAAAAAAAGAAGTGAAGGGCTGATGGGCCATTTTTATACGTTGTACTATATATATACCTCCTTAAAATGAATCCCTGCTATATACACCCCCAACCTACAAATTTTTTTATGGGCCCCCTACAGGACTAGGCCCTAAGCCGTCGCACCTCTAACGTATGTCCAGGGCCAGTCCTGTCAATTAGGTTGTTATTTTCTGTGCCTGGTGGAGGAATGTGTTTGGTAGAGGAGTTTCGGTGACCAGAGATGTTTTGACAATGGAGCTCCGACCAGAGGCGAAACATGTGATACCCTAGAAAATATTCTTTTTATTTGAACTAGATCTTTTCCTTGTGCGACACACGGTCTGATTATGTTTTTGAAGTAGGAATTATTCGAAATATCTAACGATATCGAAAAATATTTTTTGAACAAGGATATCGAAAAATATTAGAAATGGATCCATAAAAAATTTTGGAAACGGATTAAGATAAAAAAAAATAATGCTACTAATAATGATTTTTTTTTCTTTATATATAAGAATAAGAAGTTCTACTTAAAACGAAACAATAACAACAATAACACACCGGAATAACATATTTATCACATCATTCTCTTTTTTTCTTTATCTCAAGATATATCATATATATATATATATATATACCCCATTGAGGTATTGTTAGCTAGTAATCTTATCAGCCTTATTTAATGTGGTCAACATTAGTTGACTTTTATCCTTGTAGGAATCAAAGTCTTTTCCTTCAAACTTAATGAGTTCGACGAGATGTGGACTTAGCGTGAAAAATGCCTAAAGGCCTTAGCGTTCGACAAGACGTGAGTCAAAGATGCAGTATCGTTGAAGCCAAGCAATTCCTGTTGAGGCGGGAAGATTTCGAAATTCAAAGAGAAGCGGTTTCTTCAATGGAAACGTGGGAAACAAACGGTTGTCTATGTGAAAGAAGTGTTGATTGTAGAATTATGCTTTTTCCAGTTATTTTGCTATGTATAAATAGTAGCTTTCCATAGGGAAAACGAGTCGCAAATCACTTATAGAAATTCTACAACACTCGAAGTATCAGCGCGAGAGAAAAGAGTTATACAAAATGTATGTAAAGGATTTGTCAAACCACCTTTATTTTTAATGCAATGCAATTTATCTTTCCTTTCAGTTTCTGCAATTTTAACTTTTAGCACTTTTCGTCATACGGTTTCGTCCTGTTTGTAAAGCAACCTATGAACTTGATGAGCGTGAACTATCTTTTTTTTTAAAAATAAATGCACAATATGTCCTAGGATTTCTGGTTTGATCCTTCTTGTAATAATCAAAACCATCCCGTATTGTTTACCAAAAACACTGGTAAACAGGTGTACACAAAACAATTCCTTCCATTTTTACTTTGAGTTATATCTCAATTTAAATTAGTGCCAAAAGTGTATTCAGAAACGCGCTAAGATTGTAATATGTGCTTGTTTCTTGCATGGTAATATATTTGTTTGAAAAAAGTAAACTGATCCGTCGAAATTTCCATTAAAGATAATCAAACCTAAAACTTTAAAAAGAGTACACTTCAAAGTTCTAAATCAACAACACCAGACAAATTTAAGTGGGTTTGCATGTTAATATATTGATTCCTAGTGGTGGAATGATTGTAAAGTGTACATGGTCCTCTAACTCATGCAGCTACATCAAGGGTGTCCTATGAAAGGAAACAACGATGAGGTGGACCACATTACCCACACAGACTAGAGAAACTCTGTTGACCCAGATCCGCTAGACACGTGTCTAAACCTTAATGCTAGGTTCCATGTCCCCTTACGATCAGTAAGTACACTATCATTTAGGTCACCCTCGTGTGTTTCTACTTTCTCTGGCTTTGTACGTTTAGTACGTTACTATGTGTAACACGTTTCGATTTACTAGCATTGCATATTTCTGCTGCGTCCTTCGTACTTCATGATAGTTCTAAACTTTACTATTTGTTTCATGACCCATGTCTCGAAATAGATAAATCATGTGTAATGTGTTGTGTACTATTAAAATAGTAAACAAATGTTCAAAACATTACAAATAGTAAAGTTCTTAAATGTTCAAAACAATGTCTCGAAATAGTTCAAAACAATTGTCGCATTTGTTTAATTTATACTTAGATCAGATCTATTGTTTACAAATGAAACAAAGTTTTATTGATAAAAAAAAATGAAACAAAGATATGAAATAAAGAACCTGAACATAAATAATGAACCATTCTCACCCATATGATAACATGGAGGGGAGAATGTACGTTATTAATCAATGGTCTACGATACATCATGCAAAGATATGAAATAAAGAACCTGAGCATAAATAACAAATTATAAAGATGGTAGATGTTTATGGTTTAATAGTCATTAACCCTTGTAATATAGGTTATTTCTGGTTTTTGCTTTAGTAATTTTTTTTATAGGGGTAATACCAAAAATGACCTATATTATATGGGATAAAACACTATTAACCCGAAGTTTTTTCTTTTGATAAAAAAGTTCGAAGAAAAAAAAATGCAAGAAAATAATAGAATGAGTTTTTTTTTTCACTTTACGCGATAAATTATTAGTAGAGCGTGCAAGAAGCTTTTTTTTTGTGGAGCGCGCAAGAAGCTTGAAAGGTACAATAAAAGATTCAAATTATAAAATATAGTTTTTTTTAGTAAATCAATGAATTGGTTCCGTCACTCGCAAATTAATCGTTGACTTTAAGTTTTTCAATCATATTCATATCTTTATGTTTGTCAGATGATGAAGGACAAAATTGAGAAATTTTTATTAAGACAAGGATTAATTTATAATATTAATAGAGTCAGAGATTAATTTGAGATTGATGGATTGAGATTTTAAAAGACTATTTTGGTGAAAAAAATCTTTAAGATTTTAAAAGACTTTGTAGGATTGTATTGATTCTATGAGATTTTAAAAGACTTATTATAAAAGACTTTTTACACTCAAGATTATACCAGAGGATTTCATTGGATTTACAAAACAGACATTTAAGATTTCAATGGATTTTATTGGATTTATAACTCAAACTTTTAGGATTTCAAATGACTCACTTGGCATCATCAATAACCCTTTTATTTATAACTCGATCGGGAGGTACAACAACTCAATAGTTTCATCCATGGTTCAAAGCTATATAACTATCTTTGTCTTTCCCCTTTCCTCTGTTATTTTTTTTGTTGTGAATCCCCCATTTGGTCGGTAATATATATATATATATAAGAAACTATTTATTTCACAATAGCAATATTGATGTTCCCTAAATAATCATTCTAAATAAATAAAATAAATGAAAAAATTGTCTGAAGAAAAAATAACAACAAAGTGTTAAAAAAAATAACAAATCGTAAAGAGGAAAAAAAATAACAATGGATTCTTTCCTAAAAATAAATGAATTGTTGGAAAAATTCAACGAAAGCTACAAAAGAAAAAGAAGATGATCCAGACAAAAAGCCAACAAATTGAAGAAAAAAAATTATCGATTAAAAAACAAGAATTTGGAAGGAAAAAGAAAGCAAAAGACAAGAAATCATAAGTAATTAGAGACTTTTGAAGCA
>Ga0228710_1011419_pt1 | contig 11471 bp, 6 predicted proteins | sample MedpolnodulmetaG_FD_177995 | JGI IMG/M metagenome (GOLD analysis project Ga0228710, IMG submission 177995) | Root nodule microbial communities from Medicago polymorpha collected in Santa Monica, California, United States - pink nodules | ecosystem: Host-associated > Plants > Roots > Nodule... | reverse complement strand
ACCGCCTTTGGAGTTACCTGTTGATGCTTCTTCTATTTGGCACAAGGATGTTCCTCTTAAGGTGGTGTTGTTCGTCTGGCGCTTGTTTCGGGACAGATTGCCTACTAAAGACAATCTCCTCCGACGAAGTGTTATTCATCAGGATACCAGGCTATGCGTGGCAGGATGTGATATTGTCGAATCAAGTCCTCATTTATTTTTGCATTGTGATATTTTCGGTTCTGTTTGGCACTTGATTTATGGGTGGATTGGTGTCTCAGTGGTAAGCCCATTTTACGTCCCGGATCATTTCAATCAGTTTGTCTATTGTGGTGGGCTCGGGAAGAAACGACGATCTATTTTACAGGTGATTTGGTATGCAGCTGTCTCGGAAATATGGAAGGAAAGAAACAACAGACTGTTTCAAGGCAAAGAAAGCCCGCCTCTTCAGGTGGTTGAACGGATTAAGTCCATCTCCTATATGTGGTTGAAGGCAAAGCACACTTCCCTTCCCTTCCAGCTGCATGGCTGGTGGCTTAGCCCGTTCACCATATTGGGCATAGGCTAATAGTTTCTTTCCTTTGTTCATCTTTATTGTCTTTGGTTCCCTTTGTAAATATTGTTGAGACCTTGTCGTTTTTCCTTGGAACCCCTTGTGCTGGGAATAACGCTTTTATGTGGTAATATATTTCATTTTAGCCTCTTCAAAAAAAATACCTTACTTCTTCTTTTTATATATATATATATATATATATATATATATATATATATATAAATCTTTAATATCACTCTTTGGCTTTAATATTTTTATCTAACAATTTTTCGTGTTCGTGCTCTAATTTTTTTCGGCCATAATTTCAAGTGTTTGAGAATTGTTCCAACATATTCAGACATTTTTTTATTCAACTGTGTGGTTTATGCTTGCGGTTTCTATTTTAACAACCGAAACAAATTGCAACTTTAGAGAAATATCAATTGAACTTATGTCCCCCACTTGAGTACTCATAGAAACTCATTGAGATCTTTTATAGAATGACATATTTTTTTCTCTCGTTCAATTTCTTTTTTGTCTTTTACGTCAAAATTCAATGACAACTTTCACATAATGTAAAATATGAGCATTTTGCATTTCTTAGCAAAGATGGTTACTTTTTGGGCCATGTTTATAATATGATCAATATTGATGGGAACATTAATTGATGGATGAAAATGAAATTGTAATGTTTAATAAAATTTAGAATATTGTGGAAAATAAGTTGTTTTAACTCGATTTTAATGTTAGAAATAAAAGAAACATTATCTCACCAAAAACTGCGGCAACCGAATCAACTCAAATCACATTGTTTTGATTTAGTTCAAATTTTATTTTAAAAGTCAATCGAACCAAACTTATACGCATACTTTTTTTATCTTAGATTTAGGATGACTTTAGCCTTAAACCCAAACCAAACCATATCTAAAACATCCTAGAATCAACAAAATGTGATTAAGGGGTTGGAAACTAATTTAATTAATTGTAGTACTACATGCCCTACGTATTTGCTGTCGGTTCATCATGCGCCTGCCCAAGATCAGTGGAGGTACAGCATGCGCGGCTTCTACTTCTTCTTCTTCTTCCAGGTAATATATGCGGCGCATGCATGCACCTAGATTCATATATGTGTATGTGTAACATGGTGTCAATTCAATATATTTTGAATAAAGAGTTACTAATATTATATCTTTAAACTATCACTTTATTATTAATTTAGTCTATAATATAAACTATTAAAATTAACTAAATGATCTTTAAACTATAGAAAATAAATCAATTTAGTCTCTCAACTATCATGAAAAACAATCAATTTTGATGACTCAAAAACTAAATAGTTGGTTGGACGGGAGATTTGTTTAAGTATCTTTTAGTTGATTCTAATAGTTTAGAAATTAAATTTGTGGGAGAGTGGTCGTTTATACTAAATTGATTGTTTATTCTATATTTATATTATACATTTTTGTACAGCCCAAGTTCAATATTTGTAGTATCCTTTAAAAAACCAGTTCATTGCTGTAGTATATATACAATACATATCATGATTAGTCATTTCATATATCAATAGTTACGGTAACGATAAACACATGCTGAAATGTATCATACTCTTTTGATTAAATTTGTGAATCACATGTTGGGTGGCGACTGGTGACTAAGAGGTAAGGTTAAATTTGTGAATCACATGAGTGGCGACTGGTGAGGTAAGGTTAAATTTGTGAATCACATGTTGAGTGGCGACTGGTGATTAAGAGGTAAGGTTAAAAACCCCGTAAAAAAATGGCATAGACCTACGCTGGTGTCGGGTCTCGAACCAAGTTTTTCAAAGTTGAAGAGAAAAACTCTCAACCAAGTGACTTCCCAGGAGACTTATAGAAATATATTAAAAATTTACTTAAATAAAAGGTCTTATATATAATACAGCATCTGTCACTATATATATATATACTCCATCCGTCCTGGATTAACTGAACCAAAAGTTCATTTCACACGTATTAAGAAAAATGTATAAATAAATGAGAGAGAAAAATAATTTTAAGTGCACTTGTTAAGTATTGGTGCATTCTCCACTATCATAAATGTAAAGTGAAATATGTTGAATTGGAAATGATGAAAGTAATATTGATTAGAGTTATAAGAGGAAAAAAGTAATTAATATTGTATTGAAAAGTAAAATGACTCAGTTATTTTGGGACACCTTTTTTTTGCAAATGGCTCAGTTATTATAGGACAGAGGGAGTATATAAGATTTAAACATATAAGAATTAAGAAAAGACGTTGATACAATTTATTTTGGGCATTTCACACGTTTTAAGAAATATAATTAATTTTGTGTGGAAAAAGATATTATGAGTTGTTTTACAAAATTATCTTTTATATATGGTATGAGAAAGATAAATTAAAGAATTGAAATGAGAGAGAGTAATAAATAGTTAATGATATAATAAGAAAAGTAATATTAATGTTTCGTTGGTATTGTAAAGCGGCATATAATTTAGGAGATTTTTTTCTCTAAAACAACATACAATTTGGGACGGATGGAGTATGAAATAACCTACTAATTAGAGACGTTGATATATTAAATGTGTCTACAATATCCCCAAAAAAAAATGTGTTAACAATATACTCTTTATAAAATCCTTCAAAAAAATATATTCTTCCTAAAATTATCGTTTTTTTTCTAATAAAATTTTCATTCAATTATCAAGAGAGAAAAGGTTAATTTTTAATTATCTTCATTTAATTAGAGGTACTTTGTGAAAAAATAATTAATGCATCTTGTAAACCGAAAAGAATCTTATAAAAAGAGGCAAGCAAATTGATAGAAAGATCTTGTACATAGGGATGGAGGTAACTCTATTTTTAAAATTTAAATTAACTTTTCAAAAAATAAATTAAGAGGAGGGATACATCATACTAAATAAAGTGACACTTTTTACGATGGTTTTTAAGCTGATTTGAACTTCATCTTTAGAGATTATGAAGTCAACTTTCATCCTATATAAGTTTTTGTATTATCTCAATAAGATTTAATCAATTGACTTTATTATCAATTAAAACATTAGCAAAATTGATTACATTAATGTAAAAAAATGATTTTGAATTTTATATTCATCCAACTTGGAATAGACTATGTAATATAGAGCAACCTTTCTCTCCTTTACTCCATATACTTTGTGATTTCATGGTCCAATGTAGAGTGAAAAAGGGAATTACTATTATTTGACCTGGATCTCTGAAATAGGTGCATTTGTTCATGTATAGGGATTTTGATAGTGTCATTGATGGATCATATCAATGAGCGAGCTTTGAAGTTGATTTTAAACCAGTCAAAATGTTATCATTGTCTCCTTTATGATAGAAGTGTGAACCTTATGTGTTGTTTTGTTTCCCTAGTAAATAGGTCCAGAGTCACCTAATCATGTTTTAGTTGTTTTGGCACCTCTTTATATATCATTAAAATTGTCTCAAGAGTTTGAGTACTCCTTGTATTTCTTTAATTAAATCTATCTTGTTCTTGCATGTACAAGGAATCGATATCATGCGTTGATTTTGAAATATGATGGACATCTCAGATTAAATGACATCATTTATAAGGAATCTATCTTTTTCTCTGTCATAAGACTTCATCACTTCGCATCTCTTTTCTTGTTTCTTAAAGTTAATCCGAACGCAAAATTTTGTCCTAAATTTTACTTAATTTTACTATATTAACCCTATTTAATTTAATCAAAATGTTAATTGTTATGAAAATCAAAATAAACAAATCGCTCCTAACTTTTCTCCTTATTCTTATCCATAACCAAAAAACAACACATCACTCCTATTATTTCCTTTTATTAAAAAACAAAACAAAATCATTTCCAAACTAAATATCAAAAATCGCTTCTATTTTTTTGAAAAAACAGATCGCTTCTATTTTGTTAAGAGATCTCTCCTATTTTTTTGAAACAATAGATCGCTCATATTAATCCAATTGTTGCTTAACAAATTATCATATTTTCCTACCTCCTCTGGCAAACAGATCGCTCCTATTAATCCATAATTTATTTAATCCGCCACTAAGACAAACAATACTTTCACTATTTTATTTTAATTACGCTCAACAACATTACATTGCATAAACTCTTTTATTCATTAATCTCTTTCTTTGTTGTGAAGAGAAATCTGAGGGATTTCATAAAATTTATCAGAAGGTGATTATAATGATCGTTGATGATCTAGATTGGTATTCTTCAGACTACTCATTAGTTGAATTGGTTGTATCTCTCACTCTCTTTCTCCCATCTAATTCTTTTATATATTTTCTTTCCGTTTTTTTCAGCTTTGCAGGTCACGCTTTTTGGTTGGACAGCGTTTATTGAGATATATGTATGGCTTGACTGCAATATTGATGTAGACCAAGAAGATCCATAAACTACTGGTATTGGAAAAGGCATCGAATAAGGTACAATCTTTAATGATTCACTTTTCGTTTTGTGATAGTTATCTCATAATTTGTTCATGATCCATCAACTAGGTTCAGGATTAGGTGCAATATCCACCAAATATAGGTGAAAGCTTTGTTTTAATCATGCAAAACAAAAGGAGTGGTGGCAGCAAAGTGGAATGGACTTCAAATGTGGCGCTACAGGTTTGTTCTTGATAGTACTCTGCACTATGATTTTCTCTCAACATCCAAGATACTTTCTTTCCTCTAATGTATGATTCAGAATAAGAGGAGTTCCATTTTGTTTGTAAATAAAATAGGATTTTTAATTTTTCACATAAATTTTATGGTATTTTGTTTGTTTATTCATTATTCAAATTGTTTTTTAGTTGTGTAGATATATTGTCTTCCCTACATGATCGATATGAGGTTGCTAAAGTTTCTAAATATCTCATCCTTTTAAAATGGAATTTAAATACACCATAGAAAAGGTCTCTAAATGGGATTTGTCTAATTTTATTTGCTTAATTAGTTTATTCATTAGCAACCCCAAATTGTATGATTATTTTTGCTTAATTTTCTTTAGGCATTGTGATGGTTACTGATTTGATCAGAAGTAGGATAAAAGTAATCTTATATATTAAGTGATCTCTATTTTTCCTTAGATTTTTTATTTTTTTTTTATGAATGATGTTGTTTGATTGAGTTTTCAATTGTTCTGTTGTCATAGCAGATAAACAAATGACATAATTGGGTGAAAGAAGATAATTAAAGATTATGAATCTTGGTTCATTCCCTTTGTAAACCCCTTCCGATATCTCAAACATTTCCTTTCTATGACTTTTTTTTTGAGGTATTTTAGATATATCAGATTTTTTTTAATGTTATTAATGCATGAATGAGAGAGAAACTATATATGGTATTCTTCAAAGGTTTATTTAGTTTTGGTTGGGGAAAATCTTTTTTTTTCCTTACCTTCTACGGTGCAACTAATTTCCTCCCTTCTACATTTTACAGGTGAAACAATAATTTTGATACTCTTTATATTATCTACAGCTCAACGGATACTTTTGGGGGTTCTAATTTCTCTAAATATATAACAAGTAATAATGCTTAATTTGTCTGCTACTTTTATACAGTTGAGCTTATTTTGAGGTTTTAATGTTTCTAACTTCTCTAAATATATTCTTTAAAAAAAAACTTCTCTAAATATATGAAAGGTAATCATACTTAAGTTAATTTTTTACATTCATTTGCATTTTTATTTCCTGCCAAGGTTTTTGCAGAATCATTGTGAGGCACTGCATTAGTTGTTGTCAGTGAGACATTGCTACTTTTTCATTCAGCATGAAGAGTAAATGAAGTCCTTTTTTAGTCTTGATCCACTTAAAAGACTAAACTGGTGGACAAACATGATTATATTTGCATGTGATTCACCTGTGCTTAAATTTTTTATGTCAATGCCTTTGCATATGAGGATTTTACTTAGTTGGAGTAATTTTTAGTTCATTTCTATTTCATTATGTATATTGGTTTATGTTCTTCCTATATTGATCGCCCTTTTTACAAAAAACATATGTTAAATGGATGTAATATACTCCACACTTTGTAATTATAAGTTTCCTTTGAGAAAAAAATTGCGTCCCTACATGTAAGTTTCTATGAGAGTTATTTTTGTTTTTGTTTTGAAAGGATAGATAAATGTGAGTTGTATTTATTATTTATTTGTTAAATAGATGTTATATACTGCACATTTTGTAATTATAAGTTACATTTGAATCCCTGAAAAAAAGTTCCCTTTCTAAAAAATGCATTCTTCAATACAAGTCCTTATGTGAGTTGATTTTATTTCTTTCTAATCTAAGACCTTATTAAGTCTAAATCTTAAATTAACATTTTTGTAAACAACCAATTTTACTATGTTAATGGTTAGAATCTAAAAATCACATTTTTAATCGAGTCTTTAATTCTCTCTCTGTGTTTTTTATTTTTATTTTTATGAAACACTATAGATATTTTGATTTCCATAATCTCAAATATTTTTTATCTCCCTTAAACTATTTCGTGTTTACGGGTTAAATCTATAATGTCATATACTTTATTCTTATATATTATAGTTCATATGACTCGTGCATCGCACGAGTCGATGGTCTAGTTTTATCTTTACGTGTGCCAGCAAGGGAAAAAGGGGAGAGAAACAACTAGTGCATGTTTGCTACTAAGTGTGTTTGGTTTGGGGAGAGAATTGATTTTGATAGAATTGAGCTTGAGAATTGATTTTGTTAAAAGTGAGTTGGATGTGAATTGATTTTTGTTTGGATACACTTATTTAAAAGTGATTTTTATGAGTTGATGTTGTTTGTATAGTTTGAATCAAAATTGATTTTGAATGTGTAATGACCAAACTATCCTTTTAATTATGTTTAAAAGTAAATGTCTCATTCTCATTAGTTGATTATTTCAACTTATCATAAATGGATTTTATTGTTTAAAAAAGTCATTTACAAATAATATTAATTTATAAGAGTAGTTTTTTTACTTCAATTGGGTGATTTTTTTTAATACAATATAAGCTTCAAAAGAAGTAAAAAAATATAAAATAATCCATTATAAACAAACAGTGCACCGTAATAAATAAATCATGGGTTAAAAAATACACAAGAGCTTTTAGTGTGTTTTTTTTTTCCGTAGAAATTTGGCCTTATCCTTCAACCCATTATCCTTATCCGTATCCACGTACAGTCTCTAAGCAAAGAAACACCACTCCCACGAGAAGCTTACTCCATTGAATGCGCAGTGTTTTGATTCTCAATTTTTCAATTCATTTTCTTTGATTTAATTTATATTATGTTTTCTCCTCTTTTCTTTGTTTCATCTGCAAATCTCTACAAAATTAGGAGATCTGAAGAAAATTGGAGAAGAAGGTATGGGTAAATTGGTCACTTGAGAAATTAAAGGTTGAAACTACGTTTTCCCAGCCGTAGAAGCTACGAAACTCAGCTTCAGGAAAACTGGCTTTTTGAACCAAAACCACTTTTCATTCATCCAAACAACATGAAAAATGCAAAAACTCAGTTTAGCAAAAAAAAAACGAGTAAATAGGCAATTACCTCGTGAAATTGTAAGTTTCGTCAATTACCCCTTGAAATTAACAAAACTTCAATTATCCCCCTGAAATTTCACAACGTCAATTTTTTCTGTTAGTGAACATGATGTTTTGCAAATATCCCTTTGAAGTTTTGCACTTATGTGCAAAATGTCTCCTGAACTTAAAAATTTATATTATTTTTTTCTTAAAGGCAAACAATTAACAATTAAATATTAAAGCTAACTATTAATTTTGGAGTTTGGGAAACTACATGCATATATACATCAAAATAGGTTTGTACATGTTTGTTTTTCCCATAGTTTTATTTTTTTATTTTTTAAATTGGGGAAGGGAAAAATGTGTGTTTTTTAAAGTGACAATAATGATTATTTTTACAACGGTCCTAAGAGAATTCACACTTATCACTTTGAGTTTGTCAGGCTTAGGCTTAGCATGAGTAGCAATAAGGAGAAACAAAGTCACAATTAAGGAGTGCGCTCCACCTTCACAAGACAAGAACAAGATTAGTACATAATTAGATGTGAACTAATTTTCTTGTATAAAGCATGACACAAAACTTTTTTTCATTTTGATACTAAAACAAGCCAAGAACCTTTGAGCATAACTCACAATTCATAGAATAATATAAAGGTTTTCCATTTCCGAAATAGTTCACATAGTCTAAGATTTAAGGTCTATGCGTTTTCTTCTAATATGACATGCAATGTGAAAAAGAAAAGACTAAACCTCAAATTAGTTCAAATTTTTAAGATGGTATCATTCATTCACTTCTCCATATTAAATTTACTAAATCAATCATCAAGGAAATCACTATGTTACTTTTCTATCCTATTTTCCCCCAAATAAATAAATAAAAAAGAACAACAATAGTTCTCATTACACATAAAAAAATATATAAATTTTCAAGTTCGGGGGCATTTTGCACATAAGTGCAAAACTTCAGGGGGTATTTGCACAACGTCATGTTCACTAACAGAAAAATTTGACGGAGGGGGTAAATTGATTAACGTTGTGCAATTTCAGGGGGATAATTGACGTTTTGTTAATTTCAGGGGATAATTGACGAAACTTACAATTTCATGGGGTAATTGCCTATTTTCTAAAAAAAAAAAACCACGTTTGGGAGCTGAAAACGGGTTACCAAACACATACTACGACTTTCTCATCGAATTTGAGTATTTGAAAAGAGTAATGCTCAACATCGCGAAATATTGTTTCCCGACTGGTTCACAAAACATGCATATTATTACTTTGAGACCAAACTAATACCACTTTTTAATCACATGATACAATAAAAGGGTCCTACTACTCTCTATCATAATGGGAAAAACGATTGGAAATAATAAAATTGGTTTTAAAGATGAAAAAAATTTGTTTGTCCAAAGCCTGGGTAGGTGGTGGAGTAAAGTTTTGGATGGACAGCCACGTGTGTTTGCAAGTGAACAAAATCAAAATGGATAAGTCTTGTAGTGTGTCAGACTAACTTTACTTCAATTGGTAATTGATTAGAATACTTTGTCGAGAATTAATAGCTATACAAAAGTGTTTCGTGATCAGTTCGTGGGAAATTATGCCGGGAGATATAGCCGTGCTCATTTGAAAATCATAAACTTTCAAAATCTTTATGTTGTTGTTGAATGAATGTTGCATTGAAAGTTTAAATCGTTTAAATTCTACACTCTACCATAAATTTACCACCGCAAGAGTTGTTTCCACTTATTTATGCATCATCATCTATAAGAACCGCTAGTCATTGGTACTTCGCACAAATGGTAGCCATCCTTTTTTTCCCTTTCTCTTCTTTCTAAAGTAAAAATAAGAGTGCGACAACTTTGTCATCCCAACTATATTGTACCCCAACACTATTATCATTTGCAACACCCTAAAAAATTCATTAAAATAAAATGATGAAACAAGGACAACTAGACCAAAACCTAAGATAACAATAAAGAGATTACACAACACCTGCCTTGTTAAAAACATTACCGTAAAACACTGTGGGATAAAATTATGGTGAAGAAAAAAAGTGAAATGAAGAGCAACAAACACAACAAATCTCATGAGTAACAAAATTTAAATAATAAAAACATATACTATGATACTAGGAGCAAACATGATAACGACTAAATATGGACTAAGCTTTCCTTAAAAAAAAGTATGGTCTAAGCTTGAAAGAATCCAATTTTGTTAGAAAAAAAAAGTTAAATTACACCATAGGTCCTTTACGTATGAGGTTTGTAATATATTGGTCATTTAAGTTATTTTGATCACACATAAGTCCTTTAAGTTTGAGTTTTGTAATAAATTGGTCTTTTAAGTTATTTTGGTCACAGATCATCGTTTTGGTTAACAGAAGGACTAAATTGAAAACGTTTACAAACTTAAAGGACTTATGTGTGACCAAAAGAACTTAAAAGACCAATCTGTTACAAATCCCAAACTTAAAGGAGTTGTGTGTGACCAAAATAACTTAAAGAATCAATCTATTACAAACCTCAAACTTAAATAACCAATCAAGACATTATGTTGAACAAATTGTTTCAGAGGAGTTTAAACTTTGATTATTTAGTTTATGTTGAACTTCGAATTTTTAAGCTCCATTTTCTATAAGAACAACATGATTAAGACCAAATAAATATCCGTGTGAGTTTAACTCAGTTAGTAGAGATATTACATATTATATCTAGGGGGCCGATGTTCGAATCTCAGATACCCCACTTCTCTTCTTCACATTTAAAATGTGTGTGTTCTAGCCTCTCTCGCCACTTTTTACGTGATCCATTTATTAAACGTGATATTTACACCCTTGCATTCTTTCTTTTTTAGTCAAGTAGTTTAATGACTAAAAATTCAACATTTTTTAAGGTGAATAAGTGAGATAAGCTCACATGAACAATACCCTTACATCCTATTCCCTCCGTTTTTTTTTTATCATATATCACTTTGTCACTTTCACACATATTGAAAAATGTAGTTAATTTTGTATAAGAAAAAAGATTATGAATGATTTTACTAAATTATCTTTTACTAATGACATGAAGAAATCAAAGAATTTAAAGAAAGATGATTGATATAAACTGCAAGTAAGCTTAAAAAAATCAATAAATATACTAGCATACAAAATAAAAAAATGTGAAGAAACAATTATCCTTGAATCCTTGGCGTTGCAGAATAGAATATCCTAAAACCCCTAAACCCTATCCATCAAGTATCAACATCAATCAACGACCACACCGATCAAACCAGAACTGCTTCATTTCCATTTCAATGGCAATTTCGACCTTAAAATTAGTCTGCAAACCTAATCTTCTTCATCTTCGTCCTATCCCATCCCAATGTGTCCGCAAGGTATCTTACTTATATCTCAACATTCAACTTAATTCTTCGCATTTTTTTTTTTTTTTTGAATTTTTTATTTTTTTTCT
>Ga0228710_1011412_pt1 | contig 11475 bp, 4 predicted proteins | sample MedpolnodulmetaG_FD_177995 | JGI IMG/M metagenome (GOLD analysis project Ga0228710, IMG submission 177995) | Root nodule microbial communities from Medicago polymorpha collected in Santa Monica, California, United States - pink nodules | ecosystem: Host-associated > Plants > Roots > Nodule... | reverse complement strand
TGTTATCGACTAAGCTAGAATATCTCACAATTAGTTACAATTTGCTACTGATCCTTGTTGTTCTCATCCTAATCCTTATTGTTCCTATCAATTAGTTTAGCTTTCCTATACATTAGTTCAGCTTCCTTTTAGTTTGGTTTTTCTGTTAATACTTGTACACTATATTAACCTATGATTTATTCATCAATATATACAACGACTTCTATCAATTTGCTCTCTGCATATTTTCTTTACATGTTCCACTAGTTGGATATTAGAAAAATGATGAAATGAAATAACACTATATAATCTTAATATACACTAATCTTCATAACATTCTCTTATAGAAAGTGTTAGATTTAGCATGCTATATCGTGACAATGAATATTTATTTTTCTATATCACTACTACCATAAAAACGATACAAAGTTTTTATTCAATAAACTACTCAGTTTAGATAGAACACTCCATCCATCAGTAGTACATGAATTTGACATAAAGATTCTATTAAAAATCGAACAATTAAGACCATTTTAAAGTGGGGTTTGAATGCTTGACATATTTGGGAAAAAGACAACCTTTACAAAAAAAAAAAAAACTTTTTTTGGTGGGGTGCATCATGCCCATGTCTAGACAATACAAGAGAAGTCCAAATGTCGAATACCAAACTATCAAATTGACCTAACATTCTTAAAAAAGTAATTAAATATTGTGTAACCTATTGAAAAACATAACAAATATTAAATTAAAACATGTGAAAAGGACTAGAATTCCCCAAGATCCATCCTTCACATTCATTGTCTTATTGAATTAATCAATGTGAATGATGTAAAAGAGGATTACTAGCACTTCACAAACTGAATCTTAGCCAAATGGCCAAGAAAGGTCTGGGTTGAAATAAGGCCTCACAACTGATTTTATATCTAACATCTACTAAGTTCCATTCTTGAATCCTCGATGTGGGACTTATATGCATCCCGGGACTCTTACGTATAAGCAGTCCCATGAATCCTGAATTTTTATCTGCTGCAAAGTTTCATTTCCCTCAAGTATCACAATGGAAAATAGATATCATTTCTCAAATTAAAGCAGTCTGAAATCATACAAATCTGAGGTCAGCTACAAATATTGCAAGAATTTTTTTGTGTACTGATGTTGAAGTTGTTTTGGCTTCAGAACTTTCCTTGTAGCTTATTTGGATAGCAAAGTCAAGTTCAATAATATATTAAAGATGCTTGATGTGTTTCCAGAGTTAAATGTCTAAGAAGGACAAGCCTTAGTAAGTGCTACACTGCTACTAGACCTTCACAAGTTCATCTCCATCCATTTGTGCACACATACATATTAATCACTCGATTCTTGTATGATGGAATTGATCCATGTTGGTCACCAGTAAAGCTATATTGGTGCTATAGCCAACCATAACTGTCCAAATAAGCTACAAAATTAATGTCACGAGAAAGAACCAAGAAGGATATGCTGCTTAAGCTATAAATGGTGCCATAAAATGTGACCCTAAATGGAAGTGAAAATGGAGTTTTGAATGAAAGCAAGTTACCTCATTGTGTATAAGTTTATACAACTCCATCAATGATTGCAAGGATGGTCGATACAAAGAGGGGGTAACGTTAGTTAAAGAACAACTCAAATTCAATGTATTTGCAGACACAACCAATTTGAATACAATTCGATCATAGAACACTACATGTAAATAGTGCTATAATAATTATTACTTGTGACAAGTTTATGAAGTTGGAACTAGAGAGTATTTATGAAATTTTAGTCCCACATTCCTAGCAAAGAAATATAACATGCGAAGTTGCTCTATATAATAACGTGACATGTTACCTTTTTACACGTGCCTTTTAAATAAAGTTGTCAATTGCAGTCCCAATGACATTGTTTCACATCTTCTGTCCAAAACTATCAACTTTTAATTGAAAAAGATTTGGATGGTAGGTTTGAAACATTGACAATAGGAATAGGTATTAAAAAGTTTAAAGTTTCTTCAATGACCTTTCTCTTGATTTTTTTTCCTGATAAAATTGTGTTTTTTTAATTCCGTCTTTCAAATTAGTTTGTTAGCACCCAGTCTCTCTTGTACCAAAAACCAAATCACTATCACTCACATGATTATAAGTAGTGTGCATTTAAATATCACAATATCATTATTACTAAATAGATAACAATGTATTATTTATGTTCCTAAATATAAATTCTCTTGAATTTAGAGTATATACTATCATTGAAAAATTCAAAGATGGTGTTATAAAATTGGCAAAGAAAAACAAATTTAAGAATAATTTATATTTAAGGATGGAGATAATATTTTTTCATATCACTCAATATTGAAATAATTTATATCATATATAAAGGGAATATGAGTTTTGTGAAGACATTTTTATTATTTCTATTTTACTTTTATCAATTCTACTTTTTTCAGATTTTAAATTCAAATCTACTTCATAATTGCGTAGAATTTGAAATCTAACTCCAATTCTAATTGAACTTTTTTTGTTTTTTTTTTAAATTCAAATTTAAAAACATTTAAATTGAATATTGAAAGAGAAATTTAAATAATAGACATATTAAACAAATTATTATAATTAAAATATATAATAAAAAAACAATAGAAAAAGAGCGGAAAGATGGATACTCATGTACACTAGTATCTATAATAAAAGTTGCATCTAAATCGACACCTCACATGATGCGTGTGTTCTAGTGGTATTTACTATTTGGTCTACATAACCAAAAAATATCCACAATGATCATGGAATATAATTGCATTGGCTCTCCAAAAGATAATCACTGATAAGTGCTAGAGAGTAGTATTTCAAATGTATAATTAAGGCACTTTTGTTACTTGTTTCACAAGTTATCTAGGGAAAAGCCGAGAGAAAAGTGAATACTGCCCTATTACACTTTATTTATCTTACTCTATCCATTTGCGCATGTATGGAGTGTCAAGACACCAAGCAAAGAAGAAAAACAAAGAAAAAGTACAAAGGTTAGCTCGCCATGGCGAGCAAAGGCGAGCTGAAGCCAGAAAGCATCAGAGATTGCTCGCCCCCAACTCGCAACGGTGAGAAGAAGGCGAGCAAAGTCAGTAAGTACCAGAGATCACTCGCCCCCAACTCGCAACAACGAGTGAAAGACAAGGAAGCTCGCAATGGCGAGTGGAAAGGCGAGCTTGGGACATCTATGCAGCCTTTCTTGAATCCTCGATGTGGGACATCTATGCAGCAGTCCCGTGCATTTCATCTACTAAGTTCATTGACTTAGTTGATTAGTTGGCAAGGAATTATAAAAGAAAAGGATGCACACACGACAAAGTACTATGTTTTCATTAAATAAAATAATAATGGGCATTTTGATAAATGTATGTATGTTTTTTTCCTAAAAAAAATTGTATGTTTTTTATTAAATTGCTTTGTTTTCTTTGTGGTTTGTGCTTCTTCTTGGCTTGTACAGAATTGTTTGAACTCTTTTGTGCCTAGGCGTTTTGGCACTCTTTGTGTTAAAGCGTCAAGAGTTGATTAATATATATTCCATTTTGGCATTTTAAAAATAAAATTAAAGAAACTAATACATTTTTGATAAAAGAGAATTCACGAAATAATCTTATTTTTTATTAAATTGATTGATGGTGACACAATTTCTTTACCACTTAAATCTTGTTAAAAAAAAGTATTCCCTCCATTCTAAAATAATTAAGTCATTTATAAAAATAAAAAATTGTGTTAAAATCAGTGTTTTAAAACTCGGACCGACCCGGCCGGTCGAGCCAAGAACCGAAGGGCGGGTTGGTCAGCTAATCAGACCGGGTATGCAAGCAATCCAGGGAACCCGGTGTGACCCGTGCGGGTCGGGGTGTATGTATGTTCCCATCCCATTCACTAGAGACAATGAAGTTGCAAAGGACTAATGTGTCTTGTTGTACATATATCACATAATTATGTGTTTTGTCTATAATAAATAACTCATCATTGGAATTTTGTATTTCGTCAATAATGGTTGTTTAAGTTGTCGCAAGCCAAAATGTATTTGTTATCATTCACACAAACGAGGTACAAACATAGACTCTATTGCTCACACATTGTAACGGTAGATGTGAATCAACTATTTGTCTTAGTTTTGCTATGACAAAATAATTTGTATGTCTGGTTTACAACATAGAGGCATAAAGGGGGAAAATGTATTCATTGATTTCCCCCAACTTTTGTGAGGAACATAACATAGATGTATAAGCCATTAATCTTCACATATTTTTTTAGACACTTTTTATCTTTTAGGCTCTGTTTGGATTGATGGAATAAAATGAAGTGGAATGAAATAATCTGGAAATGAGCGGAATGAAATGAAATGAAGTAGAGAGACCATTCAGTTCGAATAGTTTTAGCTTTGGTTACAATTTTTATTATATACTTGGCTTTCAAATGGTTAGAAATATAATTTTATTTTGATTGAATTTACTGTGTTTTGCTCTGTGTCTTGAAATGTATATGCATATTTCCACCTCATGATTCAGCCTGAGGTAATCAAGAAATTTTATTGCACATGAAGGCATGAAGGATACTACAGGAATAAAAAAATTTAAGAGTAATCGACTGAAATAAGTCGGTCACATATTACACTTGATGTCCTGTTTAGTTGCATATGAAAAATACGAAGGAACCATAATTCAGAAACCATATTCTTGAGATTTTATTTACATTGTATCTCTATATCATTACATTGTTTTATTCTTAAGAAGTTGTGCATAGAATTGGAAAGAATGATTTCATATGGAGGGTAATCAGCAAAAAGTGTTTTGCTTTTGCAGCTTCGTTTATTTGTCCATGTTTTTGAGAAGATAGGTAGTTGTCATAATCTCAATTGTTTGATCATATTAATATTCCAAGGATGGTGGACATTAATTCTTTCAAATACTAGAGCCACAGTAGTATTTTATCATAGAACACTCAAATAAGTAGTACTGATATTATTACAACTTACAAGTGCCAAGTGAGGTGTGAAAGCAGAGACTAGAGAGTATAAATTAAAATATGGTCTTTTAGTCCCACATTGCTAACAAAGAAACATAACATATGTGAATTGTTCTATATAATAGCATGAAATGCTCAGACTTTATGTGTGCATGGTGAATGAATGTGTCTATTGCTTTCCCAATGACACTGTTCCTTTTCCCACACATCCAGGACGATAGACTTTTCCTTAGATTAAGAGTCTTGGTTGTGTGGAATTGGAACATTGACAACGGGATTTAAAAAGTTCAAAATTTCTTCAATTTTCTATTAACTATCAATCACCTTCTTCCTCTTCATTTTTCTGTTGAAATTGTAGGTTTTTGTTGTCTTTCAAATTTGACCCACTCTCTTGTACCTAAAACCCACTCACTATCACTCACTTGATTAGTAGCATGTATTTTATTTTTTTTGACTTAATACATGATTTGGTCCCTTAACTTATTTTTGAATTTCACTTTGGTCTCCTAACTATAAAGTATCTCAATTTTGTCCCATAAATCTTCTGCCGTTTTGGTCCTCTATGCTAGTTTTTAACATCAAAATTCTAAGTGAACCATATTTAAAGGTGGTTCACCATAAACCGTATTAAAAATTTTAATTTTAACCATTTAATTTTTTCTTTAAAAGAGGACCGTTAAATTATGTAGGGTCCATTGTACTTTACTCTCAACCACTAACACCTAATAATTTTTCACTTTCTTCATTTTCTTCTCTCATATTCTTCATCTTCATCACCTTGAAATAGAATTAAAACCCAGATTTTTTTTCTACAAAAATCCAGAAATCATCATCAGTAGCAGCAACAACACATCAAGAAATCAAACCCTTTTTAATTCTTTTCATCATCGTCATCATGAATTAAAAAAAAAATGCATTTCTTCAGATTCAGCCCATCAACAACACAACAACAACACATTGCTTTAAAACAACAACAACATAAAAAAAAAATCTCTCTCTTCCCTTTCTCTCTTCCAAACCATTCGTAGAAACATCAACTAATTTTTTTTCATCTTTCTTTTCTTTTCATAGAAACATTCACATAAAAACAAAAACATCATTTTTAAAACAAAAATCGAACAGCCTTCAATAAGAAATCACACACGAACCAAAAATCAAGACTGAACCACAACTTGAAATTCGAAAACGCAGGAAATTTGAAAAAAAAAACAAACATCATTTTTAACTCTTTATATCTTGATTAAGAAAACAAAACTCATTTCTCAAAACCCATTTGAAATTCGAAATTCATCATTACCAAGAACCCATTATCAACAACAATGAAATTCTCATTTCTCTAATTCCATTTAAATTCTCAGAATTCCAACAACAAGTTCATTTATCAGAATTGGAAATTCCCATTTCTCATATCCATTTTTCAGAATTTGAAATTCCTGCAGTGTGATGTTTCTGCAGTATGTTCTAGATGAAAAAAGTATCAAGATAAATGAAATTGGGTTTGATTTTGGGTATGTTATGCAGTATGATGTTTAAGGTTTTTTTTTCTTCTTCATTTCTATATTTTTGGGCATATGATGTTTCTACATAGAAGGTTAATTATGTAAGTTTTGTCTATGGGTTTTTTTTGGATATTTTTTTATGAATGTTGATGAAGAAGACGACTAAGAAAAACAAAAAAGATTAGGTGTTGATAGTTCAATGTTGTATACAATGAACCTGCAATCAAATAGTTGAAAACATATCAAAAATTTTAGACATTACAAAACTAACGGAGAAGACCTCATTGGTATACGGAAGAAAACTTAAGGACTAAATTGAGACACTTTATAGTTAAGAGACCAAAATGAAAACCAAAAATAAGTTACGAGATCAAAGCATGTATTAAGCCTTTTTTTTAAGGATAGTAGCGTGCATTTATTATTAATTAGATACTATTATCTATGTCGCTAAATATAAATCTCTCTTGAATTTAGGAGTATATGCAACAACTGAAAAATTCATTGAAAAATTCAAAGAGGGCCTTGTAAAATGGACACAGAAAAACTTAAAGAGAATTTAATATTTAAGGATGAAGATAATATCTTACATAATATCTACTATATCATTCAATATTAAAATAATATTTGTAATATTCATACAATCATCTATGTTCGAAGTTGAGACTTCATGAGACGTGTGAGTTTTAGCTATATCTTCTAAAGATATGGTGGACATGAATTCTTTCAAATACTAGAAGCCACAATAATATTTTATCATAGAACACTATAGATAAATAAGTAGTAGTAATATTATTACAAGTGCCAAGTGAGGTGTGAAAGTAGAGAGTATAAATTAAAGAGAAATGCTAGCAACACATATTCTAACACACATTTTTCAACACATTCTGTTTGATTGGTTAAAATTCACATGGGACCCACCAAATTTATATGGGACCCACATGATTTGGTGGGACCATGTGAATTTTAACCAATTAAAGAGAGTGTGTTGAAAAGTGTGTGTTAGAATGTGTGTTGCTAGCATTTCTCTTTAATTAAAATATGGTCTTTTAGTCCCACATTGCTAGCAAACGAACATAACATATGCGAAGTTGTTTTATATAATAACATGACAAGTTCAACCATTATGTGTGCACTGCACGGTGTGCTTCGGAATGAATGTGTCTATTGCTATCCCAATGACATTGTTTCGATTTTCTCCAAGACCAAGAGTGTAGACTTTTCATTAGATTAACAGTCTTGGTCGTGTGAAAATGGAACATTGACAACGGGATTTAAAAAGTTTAAAATTTCTTCAATTTTTTATTAACTATCAATCACATTCTTCCTCTTCATTTTTCTGTTGAAATTGTTGGTTTTTATTGTCTTTCAAATTAGCTTGTTAACACCCACTCTTGTACCTAAAACCCACTCACTTGATTAGTAGTGTGTGCATTTATCATTAAATAGATACTACTACTATTATTTACTATGTCGTTAAATATAAATCTCTATTGAATTTAGGAGTATATGCAACAACTGAGAACTTCATTGAAAAATTCAAAGAGGGCCTTATAAAATGGATACGGAAAAACTTAAAAGAGAATTTATATTTAGGGATGAAGATAATATCTACTGTATGATTCAATATTAAAATAATATATAATATTCATAAAATCACCTACGTTCGAAGTTGAGATCTCAGGAGATGTGAGTTTCAGTGATATTTACGACTTCGTCTACATAACCAACAAAAAAAATATCCATAATGATCTTGGAATAGAACTACATTGACTATCCAAACGATAATCACTTGGTTTACAATTCACTTTTATTAAAAAATCACTTTTATACTCCATTCCTTATTTCAAACAAATAACAACATCATTTTTTTTAAATATAAGCAACTTTTTTTTGTTCAAGAAATATAAGCAACTTTAACTTTCTACCAAACTGTCTTTCAAAAAAAAACTTTCTGCCAAACTGTAAAAAAAAAGGCAACTTTAACTCCCTTTACATTTTTAAATGTTTTTCTTCCTATACACCCTTCATTAAATTATTGTTTGAATTTTCAGTATCACTTTATTTAATTGAAACAAACTTCCTATCCCATTCCCACATGCTAACTAGTTTTAGACATCCCGGGTTACTATTAAGATTGCTTATAAAAATGAATGAGGATGATAAATTTAAGGGAAGTGCTAACAATGCCTTTTGGGCTGGGCACTTGTTTAAGAGTCAAAAGAAGAATTTTTTCTAAGAAATTGTGTATTTTACACATTGAAAGTACAAAAATGAACTTTTTATACATAAAACTTATAAATCATTTTCTCTTGGAATCCTTAACAAACTTCATCATTTTCAGTGATTTTTTCAAGATGTTCTATATTTAGGGAAAGAGGTAGTGTGTATAATTGCCAAAAAATTTCAATTATTCTTAATTGTGTTGTCCCATCATTAATAATTATGTCTTCATCTTGTTCTTGGATGAAATCTATGGTCAAGACATTGTTTGGTGATGCCTATTCTTATTTGTCTGCAAACTATTTGCAACAACGTGTCTATCGAAAATCTCAAGTACCTTGTTTGTTTATCTTTGAAGACTCTTTATGTAATTACAATCTTTCAGAATCGATTTTCTGATAGGTCCAACCGGAAGATTTACCAACGGTCGAATTGCAATTAACATAATCGGAAACATTCTTTCAACTTAATTAACTATATATCATGACTGGTTATCTCTTTTTCACTATTACCATAAACTTTTCATTCAGCTCAAATTAAACTTTTACTATTGAATATTGTAAAAGTTTGTGAATAGAGTACTAGAGACTCTTTGAAAATTTCTCTTATGGAATTCCTAACAAGTATGAATGTTATGAGTTTACAACGTGGCTTTGGTTGTAACTTTCTAAATCATGATGCAAAAAATACTTCCACGACTAATCATTTTTTATTTCATTTTTAGATGGACGCGCAAGAAACTTTTTTTCCTTGATCAACTGCAAATCGTTCATCAAGCAATAGGTGCAAAGGAAGACAAATTTGTGAAACTGAAGCGGGATAAACAAGAAGAGATTCTTATGTGAAAAAGGACAATAATCATATGTAATGTTGTTATATTCCTTTATAATTCAGTAATTGAAGCATGTTTCAAAATTTGTGCTCCATATAATTGTTTGTTTATTGCATGTTAGCTTTCTTTTTGTCACTTTCGGAATACTTAACTAAGTGGCCAGTATGTAATCGGGTGAAATAAGTCACTATTTAGTGTAAGTGCTCAGAAAGTTAATCTCAATCCTATTTTATTTTATTTTATTTTATTTGGAAATTATGTATTTATATTGCAAGTATGTCATTCTTAAAATGTAGTAGTGGTAGATTGTTCCACTAGTTGGATATTGAAAAAGGATGAAATGAAAAAGAAAAAAAAAAACTATAATCTTAATCTACACTAATCTTCATAACATTCTCCTAGAAAGTGTGGGGTTTAGAAACACACTACCATACATTAGTGGTGTATGAATTTGATATGAAGATTCTATTAAATCAACAATCTAAGACCATTTTAAAGTGGGGTTTGAATGCTTGACATGTTTGAGAAAAAGACAACTTTTACATTAAAAAGAAAACTTAACTTTATTTGACACCGGACCCATGTGAATCGAGTGAATGATGAAAGAGAGCGTTGCTAGCACAACACACAATCAATTCTACACTTGAACTTAGCCAAATGGCCGAGAAAGGTCTGAGTTGAAATGAGGCCTTGCAGCTGGTTTTATATCTAACATCTACCAAATTCCTTTCTTGAATCCTCCATGTGGGACTTCTATGCAGCCTGGGACTCTTACGTACTAGCAGTCCCGTGAATCCTGAATTTTTATCTGCTGCAAAGTTTCATTTCCCTCAAATAATGCAACAGGAACTAAATATCATTTCTCAAATTAAAGCAGTATGGAATCATAGAAGTCTGAGGTCAACTACAAATATTGCAAGAATTTATGTTGCTAGAAAGAACCAAGAAGGAGGATATGCTGCTTAAGCTATAACTGGTGAAAGGATAAATTTCATAGCCAACCATAACTGTCGAAATAAGCTACAAAATTTATATTGGTTCTGCTTATTGATGGTGCTTCGCAAGACAACGAACCAATACGTATTAAATAAATATGTTTCATTGATATATGAATTACAGCATTTTGCATTTAGATTAGCTTGTTTCTATGGCAGGAGTGTTTATGATTGAATTATCCATCATCTTTGCATGTAGTTTTTTTCTTGTGAACTTTCCAAGGGGTTAATACTATTACTCATTCTTTCTTTGAAATGACAGAAATGGCTATAATAGAGAATTTAAATTAAAATATGGTCTTTTAGTCCCACATTTGCTAGCAAACAAACATAACATATGTGAAATTGTTTTATATAATAGAGTAAATAGTCACTTTAGTCCTTGACTGTGCACCTTGCTGTCACATAGGTTCTTGACTCAGGATTAAAATACAGATAAGTCCCCAACTTGGCACTTCCGTTATCACTTTAGTAACTACCGTTAAAAAAATATGTTAAGTGATGATGTGGCACATGGCTTTTGCTGACGAGGAGTATGACGTGTCATGGGGACTAAAGTGAAAGTCGAAAATGGTCACTTAGGTCCCTGAACTGAAAATCAATATCATCAACTTACTGTTAAGTCCCTGACTGTGTGTACTTACTATCAGTTAGGTCCGTGACAATGAACACGAAATTTCACTAAGATCCATGGGAAGTTGTTAGTTTAACATGCTACATACTGACAACACTAAGGTATATTTAGCAGAACTAAGGATTATATGAAGTTTAGTAATAACTAGAATTGTTTACTAAGGATTAAATTTAGCATAAACTTGTATGTATACTATATTCCTGTAACTATATTCACATTTAAATCACAATCAGGACCTGTATCTGTGTGTACTATATTCTTGTATACTATATTTGGCAGAAACTTAGTTATTATCAACCATGTTGGCATTTGGCACCACAATAAGAAC
>Ga0228710_1011406_pt1 | contig 11482 bp, 2 predicted proteins | sample MedpolnodulmetaG_FD_177995 | JGI IMG/M metagenome (GOLD analysis project Ga0228710, IMG submission 177995) | Root nodule microbial communities from Medicago polymorpha collected in Santa Monica, California, United States - pink nodules | ecosystem: Host-associated > Plants > Roots > Nodule... | reverse complement strand
CCGTTTGTAACAATTTTGATTGCATAGCCCATATTCCAACGTCCACGACAGGTCCTATAGCCGTTGCATGCAGAACGGCTGAGGATCTTATCAGCGTGGACGTTGGAACGGCTGAGAATAATCTCTCGGCGTCGTTTAGGTCGAGATAAGATGGTTGTTGGTGTGACGGTTGTGGAGGTGGAGGAGGAGGTTGTTCCCTTTCGAGAAGGGAAGCGACGGCGGCGGTGGCTGAAGGATGGGAGGAGTTTAATGGCTTTGTGGTGGTTTTGAAACGGAGATTCTTGATGATTTTTTGTGGGACCACACGAGTTGCCATTCAATAACAAGAAAATTTGAGATATGAGATTCTTGATGATGTTTTTATTTCTTTGACGTTGTTTATCTTCTTTTTTGCGATGAAACTCTCGACAACACTTTAGGTTATTTTTTATCTTTCAAAGGAGCACGTGATTTTGGTGTTGTTGTTCTATGTAACGAGGTTGTTTTTATAGGCATGAAAAGTTAATAGGGTTTGGTTAGGCATTGAAAAGTACAACACTGCATGATGATGTTGTGTGAGATAAGATTAAACTCTCTAATAACGTGGCCTAATCCTTAACAACTTTTTATTTTTAGTTTTTAATTTTATCCTTGACAACTTTTTATTTTGATTTCCCTTTTTAATATAGTTTTTTGGTTTAGTCGGTGTTTTTTATTTGTAATTTCTTTCCGTTTATAACTGATTGTAAATTAATCTAATTAACTTTCAACTTTAATGAGGTGATTAACTTTCAATTTTAATGAGATAATTATGATTATTTTTAATAAGGTAACTATAAAAAAAGTAATTATGATAGTTTAATAGTTTATTTTCTATTTAAAAAACAATTTAATTATTATATATAGAGGTATAAATAAATTTAATTTTTTTATGGGAAAATAAATATTAGAGAAAAATAATCTTCATATTTATCTACACTGTATATATTGTTGTGTCATTGAAAAATATAAACAGGTTTATTAAAAAAACAAATCTATCTATCTTTTAATCAAAATAAAAAATTCATAAAAAATACAGTTGATATATTAAAGCATTTATCGCAAACATAAAGCTGAAAAACGGTCACTCCACACGTAATTGTCCGTCTTTTCACTAGTTATATTATAAATGTGTTATTTCGTAAGAAAATGTACGTGGAGACGGAAAGATGACTTTGGCAACAAAAAACATAACACGCTCTACCTTTATAATTTGAGAATCTTCATATTTTTTTCTCATATTTTTATTTGTATACATATATTTTAGAAAAGTTATTTAGAGGTTGAATTTTTTATGATTTTTTACATGTATGTTTAAGACGTCTAAATATGGTTTTCCACATAAAATTAGAACTTTCCGACAAATGACGAATTAATTACGAATTTTGAAACGCCAAAAACTCGAATAAAAAAAATACAAAACAACAGAAATCTAGACCTAAAAATCGAATTTTGAGCTGATTATTTCCAAAGACATTTATAAAATTACATAGAATGGATATGCGAAATTTCATAGCATTTCGAATACCCTCAATTTATTTTGATTTTTTAACCAAAATATACATTTAGTTACTATTTATTTTTTCAATCAAGATTGTTGAGGTAAAATTGAGCTAAAAAGTGATAAGGGAAAATAAGTTATAAATTTGTGTAAAAATGACACTTATTAAACGAACTTTTTTAATTATAGAAACTTATAAACTATATGTTATGAACTTAAATTAATGTCTTACTAGATAGAACATTAAACCCTTTTTTTCTTCTTAAAAAAAGACCCTTAAAACCTTTTCTTTTTTCTTAGGGGAAAACTTCAAACCCTTATAAAAATGCAAAAAATATAATTACTATATCGCTATTTGGATGGTAACCAGTTGTGTCATGTTGCAATGGATAAACTATGGCAAGAAAAAAGCTAGTAAAATGGAGTGAAAAAGAGAAAGCGTACATAAAGGAAGACGAGTAGAGTGGTAGGTGCTAAATTGTAGGGAAGAGTATGGACATGAGTTATAAAAGGTAACATGATGTTTTCCAAATACACGTAGATATGATGTGGATACTTAAATTAGAGTATGCGTGTATCAAGGTATTAATTTCAAGATGATATTGCTGAGTTGTGTCCATCATCATCAAATTGATATAGTCAAGTCTACGCTTTTAATATGTTCATATCATACCAGCTATAACCGCAATGAATCCAGGAGATCCCTATTCTAAAATTAATGGATATTATATACCTAAACTTAAATCATTTTATCTACTCATTTTTTTAAGGGTTTATCTACTCATTATATTGCGGCTTAATCGGGTTTGTTTGAATCAATTCTAAGATTATATTTCTATTTTAAAATAAAATACACACATATACTTTTGATAAAAAATAAAAAAAACACGGTTCCATAAGTCCTAGTTCAATCGATAAAGTGTCGAAGTTGTTAGGCTAGACGTTATGACAGAAGTCCGAACTCCAGCACCTCCACTTTATGTGTGTAAAAAAAAAGATGTATATTTATTTAGGGGGACACGTATTTTGTTCATTAGATAGTAGAATATAAAATAAGAGATCAATTTTTATTTTTGAACAAGCAAAAATGAAATATATTATTAATAAAGGAGGCTCCTCACTAACATAAGATGTGACATAAAGGACCTCAAAAGTATAGCCAAACAGTTCAGAAAAGCAACAGAACCAACACAAATTAGCCAATGCCTAGACAAACAAACGGGCTCGACCACCGCATATGAAAATTTAGACCAACATTGATATTATAAACCTTCATCCACCTAAAAGAATGTAACTTACTTTTTCTAACAGCTGATGAATGGTACTTTCCTTGTTCTCGAAAATTCTATTGTTTCTTTCATTCCATATTGGATGGAACAACTCTTTATCACTCAAACTCTATTTACCTCCCGACTAAATTTCAAATTACTAGAGCTCCCTTCCTCTGAGAACAAAAAAGTTAACACAAAAAAACTCATAGACTTCCTACCCTAATAGATACATATATCACTAATCATCATATCCCATTAAATCATCCTCATAACCATGGTAACCATGATTCCCTCTATTGGATTCCAGCCACTCGTGCCTAATTTACTCTTAAACCAACTTATAATTTGCTATTGGGTGGCCATCATAATCAAATTTGAATCCCACTCTTTTTAAGAATTTTGGAATTGGAAAGGTCCAATAAGAATGTGTTATGCTCTTTTAAGGATGGCTGATGGGAAATTACTCACTAACATATAGCGGTCTCACTTAGGTATGTCTAATGACAATCTTTGCCCTACAAGCTCTCAAGCATGTCATTCGAGATTGTGACAATGTTAAACCTAGGGGTGGGCAAAAAAACTAAGAAACTGAACTAAACTGCTGAACTGAACCGAATCAAACCAAAAAAAACTGAACTATTACTCACTAACCTAAACTCTTATGAAACAAAGTGATCATTCTTGGACATATGGAATAAGCTTTTTAGTCTTGGCATTTTTACTTCGCTTGAATGTAATTTATCTGCAATTGGTAGTATTGAGTGAAAGAATTATTTTTCCTCAGTGTTTTATTATGTTGTAATGTGTGTTTATACAATGATAAAGTTTTGTGCCTCAAGTATCTTTAATTTAGGCATCAAATATCTTAAACATAAATATCTCAAACTTCAACCTCAATTATCTCTGACTAATATATAATATACTAATGATTTATATGAATATTTTATATTCTAATATTGAGCTACTCCCCTCATCTGTGGTCACCATCCGAAAACCTGATAGCAGTGGCCCAACAAATCTTAGAGGAGACTCTAATATAATCTTATAATTATGGTTTGGGTCTAGTATGATCCCACAAAATCGACTTACGAGGTGAGAATTACCTCTATTTATGAACACATTGTGTGGTCATCTCTCAGTCGATGTGAGACTCTTTAACATGCATTGATTAAGGAATCCATCAACAGAAAATTTATCTTGGAAATACAAATTATTACTTTTAATATAATAATTACACTAGTTTTTTATACTAGCTTATTGCTTTTAATATTTTAACCAATATTTTTATGACACTCATTAGCTTTTTTTTTTCTTTCTATTGTTGAGCACGTTGCTCATCTCTTAAATTCTTTTTTGTTGTATGATTATGGAGATTCCACCTCGAAGTTTTCTTTCTAGCGAATGCAATGCTTCATTTATAAAAAATAAAGGAAAAAAGCTACACATGGGTCAAAACCATAAATAATTGGTGGCCCTATGTTCCTATCTAATTTCCATAACAATCACATGCATAATGCATAAGCATTAGTTGGGTACATATAACATCCATAATAGCTAGCTCTAGCTATGGAGACAATCGAACAAATTAGCTCTCACCTTCTCCAACCAATTACATATTTCTAAATTTATGTAAACATCAAAGGAAAATTCTATGGTGAAGTCATGAGAATGACCTTTTTGGTGAAGTTAATCCTCAAATTATATTATATCTCAATTTAATTAACAAAATGACCCTTTTTTTGAAAACTCTAATAAATTAAACCTTTTTATGCTGATTTTTCTCAAGGTTCCAATTCTACTTATGGGGAAAGAAATAGAATCAATGAAAAAATTTACAAAAACATGTGATATTATATACCTAAAATTAAACAGTTATAAACTGATTTTCACAAGGTTCCAATCCTTCAATTAACAAAATCCCCCTGTTCTTCAAAATCCTAAAAATTAATTTTTTTATAAAGTAATGTTCTTTAATTTCCTTAGGAAACATACAGAATAATGAAAATTCTAAAAAATCATCGCATTCTCCTCCATACTGATTTTCGCCTTCAACACATAGATTTTCATTTGTGCACTAAGATTGAAATTCCCCTTAATATTTTGTATGAGGACTGATTTGTAATAAGGTAAAGTTTAGTCATAGACTGCTCCACCAGCAGGATACTAGATAACATGACATGAACAATTATACTATTGGGTAAACAAAATAACTTTTCCAAAAAAGTCAGTTTCCTGACTGCACCATAGAAGCTCCCAAGAACAAATTGTCTCTCAATATGGGTGCTTGGAAAAGATGGAAGGAAATGAAACTCATGTTTGATTTTGCACGATAGTTTGTTGGACACTCTTACTTTCTCTTTCTCATATACATTCACGACCTACCTAATTATAATTTGTCTAACCATTATAAAGAAAAATAAACAAAAAAAGAAAACTGATAAACAAGATCTATATGGGCCTAAACAACCAAAACTAATAAGTGTGCTCCTATGTTGTTCGATGTGGCTTTTCTGTTTTTTATTATGGGTCTTGCTAACGAGTGTTTATTATAAATTGTGGTTAAGTCTAACACAGTCTCACAAAACCGGCTTATGAAGTGAGAATTGTCTCCACTTAATTATAAACACATTCATTAGCACACCCTCTCACGCAAAACACTATTGAGTTTGATGCGTTGATATAAATGGTGGGTTGCACGATAGTGAAAACCTGATAGTAACGGCTCAACGAATCTTGGAGGTGGCTCTAATATCATTTTAAAAATTGTGGTTGAACCTAATGATCCCAAAAACCGACTTATGAGATGATAATTACCTCCACTTACAAACACATTATGTGGTCATCTCTCAATTGATTTGGGACTCATTAACATGCATTGATATATTAAGGAATTCATTAAAAAAAATTGTCTTGGAAATACAAATTATTACTTTTTCAATACAATAATACCACCACTTTTTAATAGTACAAACTTACTATTTTTAATATTTTAATCAATGTTTTAAGGACATTCATTAAGATTTTTTTAGGCACCCTTACTTTCTAATTTCCATAACAATCACATGCATAATGCATAAAGGTTGGTTGGCTACATATAACATCTCATAATAGCTAGCTCTTGCTACGGAGACAATCGAACAAATTAGCTCTCACCTTCTCCAACCGATTGCATATTTCTAAATTTATGTCAAGAACAAATTGTCTCTCAATGGGTGCTTGGAAAAGATGGAAGGAAATGAAACTCACTATATGTTTGGTTTTGCACGATGGTTTTTAGGCACCCTTACTTTCTCTTTCTCATATACATTCATGACCAGGGTTGGCTATGAGGGTGGGAAGGAGGGGTAACAGCTCAGGACACTATTTTTTTAGAGGCATCAAAATTATTATTTTTACATAGTAGTTAGTATTATATAGGTATATTTCTTTTTAATTTGTTTTGATTAATTCTATTGAAAATATATTTTTAGAGAACTTTGATTATAAATGAGTCTTGTGCAACAAAAAATGCAAGAAGAAAAATAATAGAATAATTAAAAGGACATAATTGTATTGCTTCGCCGAAGGCACCAAAAATCTTAGGATCGGCCTTGTTCACGACCTACCTAACTATAATTGTTTAACCATTGTAAATGAAAACAACCAAAAAGAGAAAACTGATAAATAAAATCTACATGTGACCATTGTTAGGTCATATATAGATCAGATGTCATGACCTAACTAGATAGTAGAATATAAAATTAGTCTTTAAATCCTAGTTCAATTGACAAAAATATCAAAGTTATCAGGTCGAACGTCATGACTAAGATTCGACTCCCGATCACTCCATTTGTGTGTGTAATTAGTTTAATGATTAGTCGTTATTTTGTCTATCTATCAAATAAAATACAAAATTAGAGATCAGTTGAGTTGAGTTTAGTGCAAGGGGCCAACTAGAATGTAACAACATAGAAAATTTGTAAATAGGATTACATTCATTCGATAAAACTATGAAAGTAAAAATATAAAATAGAATATAAATAGAGAACCAATGCGGTTAATCAAGAGGAACAAATTAGTCTTCCACAACTGAATTAAAGTTTAAATTTTATTTCAAAGAGACATTCACATTTATCATCCCACATAATCTTGAATACAATTGCCTATATTGAGTGAAATCCATAGAAGACAAACCAATATAATGTTTAATAATATGTTAACAAAATAAAATTGGAAAAACAATGTTTATAAGCATAATCTCAGTAATTATTTAAAAGAAACTCTTTAATTGTAATCATATATTAACAATTAAATATAAAATTATTATGAATTATGTCTAATTATGCATTTTTGGTTTGTATACACGATAAGAGTGTGTTTGATCTACTAAGAAATAGAGGATTAGATTGAACAATTCTTTCGTACCTTGTTTGATTTAGAAACTGGCTATGGGATTGGACAAAAGAGATAGCAAGAGACGAGATCAAATTAGAAATTTTTGTCCCTCGCTAAACCATGTGCTAACTTTTTGTTAAAATCATGCATACTATCAAAAATACCAAAGTATTATTTTTATTTTCCAACATAAACTATATATATAATATTGTTATGTCTTGTCTAGTATTGTCATATTCTATTTAGTACTTACTTTTTTTTAGCGTTACCCCTTCGGCTCCTAGGGAAAGCAGCCCTAGTAATTTGGAGTTCCGTTATGAGGTAAGGATAACATAGTCATAAATTGTTTCACCTAGAAATCGAACTCATGTTCTCTAGAACGATTTGTCCTTGATGAAACTCATTAACCACTTGAACTCAATTGCTTAGTTTATGACCTACTGTTTTGTGAACCAAACAAATTATATACGCTTCGTGCAAATCTGGTACATTTATGATGACTATTTTTAAAGTTGTCAACAAAAATAGAAAATTTTATAAGATTTTAATGATTTCCTTAATTACAACAATCAAATCGCTAAAAGAAACAATAAAAAGAAAATACACTGATACCTTAGTACGTAAGGGGGGTGTTTTGGATTAGGATTTTAAAGGACAATTTTTGCTTAAAAAAGTCTCAAAGATTTTAAAAGATTTTGTAGGATTTTAATGACTTTCATGATTTTAAAAGACTATCAGGATTTTCAATTTGGATTTCAATGGATTTACATCATAAGATTTTAAAGGATTTTATGGATTTATAAGATTTCAAAAGATTTTATGAATTTTACGGGCTCATTGAAAAGAAATGATTACAACACACTCTCTATCATAATATTTTCAATACATACTCTTATTTTTTATTTTATTTTTATGAGAGATAGAGAGAGGAGGGAGAGAAGGGAGGAGAGAGAGAGGTAGAAGAGAGAGAGAGAGAAAGGAGAAAAGAGAGGAGAGAGAGAAGGGAGGAGAGAGAGAGAGAGAGAGAGAGAGACGAAGAGAGAAGGGAGAGAGAGGATGAAGAAAAGAGATGAGAGAGAGAAGGGAGAAGAGAGAAGGAAGAAGGGATAAGAAAGAGATAGTTAACTTTTAAAGAAAAACAATCCCAAGAAATCTTATGTCTTCATGAAAGACTTTTTCTTGTTAAAATTTCACTAGAAAATCCCACAAAATCCATCAAAATCTAATTTATTAAACAATCCTTTGAAATTTGAATGATTTTGAATACCATGAGACTTTTTTTAAGTGATGAAAAGTCTTGATTGAATACCTCAAGACTTTTTTAAAATGACAAAGAATCTTGATTGAATACCACAAGACTTTTTTTAAATTGCAAAGAGTCTTGATTGAATACCACAAGACTTTTTCATAATTAAAAAGTCTTTTGAAATCCTTTAGAATCTTAATCCAATACATCCCCCTAAAAATTATTTATGAAATTTCAAGTTTGAACATTCCCTTAGACAAAGAAATAGATTGGCTAACCATGCAACTGAGCTCGAGCAAATGACGAAATGCTCATAAGAATTTGATTTTGATTACTTGATTGAATAATTTTTGTCAGACTTTACTTCCCTCTTAGCAGAATTTCAGATTATCAACGTCCCTTTCACCTTCAGTTGGGTGAGCATCATAATCAAATTCGAATCCCACTCTTTTAGGAATTTTGTAATTTGAAATGTCCAATTAGAATATTTTTTAATCTTTTAACTTTAAGGATTGCTCGTCAGAAATTACTCACTAACATAGAGCGTTGTCACCGAAGTATGTTTACTAATAATCTTTGGTAGTGAGACCACAACTCTCAAAAGAAAATTCGTGAATATATGCAACTTGAACATAACCTTCGGTACAAGTTGATTAATCAAGTTGAATAGGTTCATAATTCTTTTGTTCAATGTAATTTGAATCAAAACTTGTTGTTATTATCTAAACAAAGCATGTTGTTAGATGAATTCAAAATGAATATTAGTTGTGCTCATTCTTGCATTTTCTACTCTTTTTCTTTTATTTATATTGTTGAGCATGGTTGCTCCTCTCTTAAATTCCTTTTTGTTGTATGATGGTGGGGATTCTTCAACGAAGTTTTCCTTCTAGTGAATGCAATGCCTCCTTTATAAAAATAAACAATTAAATAAAGGAAAAAGCTACATATGGGTCCAAACCATAAATAATTGGTGGCCCTATGCCCCTATCTAATTTCCATAACAATCACATGCATAATGCATAAGCATTAGTTGGCTACATATAACATCCATAATAGCCAGCTCTAGCTATGGAGACAATCGACCAAATTAGCTCTCACTTTCTCCAACCAATTACATATTTCTAAATTTATGTAAAGAACAAATTGTCTCTCAATATAGGTGCTTGGAAAATATGGAAGGAAATGAAACTCATGTTTGGTTTTGCACGATAGTTTTTTTGGCACCCTTACTTTCTCTTTCTCATATACATTCACGACCTACCTAATTATAATTGTCTAACCATTATAAAGAAAAACAACCAAAAAGATAAAACTGATAAATCTAAATGAGTCATTATTTTTTCCACCCTATGAGTTTCTCGCACGCCCCATTCGAATTTTAAAATCTAAAATATTTCAACGTGTTTTTGGAGGTTTTTACAGGGTTTTTATGCCGTTTAAATTTTATAATATAGTGCGCGCGAAAAACTCATAAGGTGGGAAAAGAAACGGTCTACTTGAGGATGTGGGTTGATTATGAATTTGAAAAGGATAGATTGCATTTTCATAAGCTCATTCAGGAAAAATTTGTATGGTAAGTGTTAACGAAAAAATACATTAGGTCCCCCCACTAATTACATAGAGCTGGATTTGGGTTCATCATGCTGGAAATTGATAAATACCAAATTCAGTACATTTTCAGAAATACCTAACTAATTTGAAAACATCTAAGTGTACAACACCAAATTAATACCATCATTTTAAATTTAAATTAAAAAAAATATTTGCTAATTTTTAAAAACTGTCAACTTAACTTGATCAAAGCACACTAGTGAGTGGGGTTCCCCTAAAAAAAAAACACTAGTGGGGTCGAATAGTTTTAGAAAAAAAATCGAAAATACAAGATTTATATTAAAGAATATCTATTCAATGTTAATAGATGAATGTTCTAGAAATCATATTAGACATTGAATTATTTAGACAGTGATTCAAGGTTCAAATGCCTGATTGAAGTTAGATTAGGGTTCAATCAACTATTTTTTTCTGAAAGTTTTAATATTATTATAGATAAAGTCATATTCAATAACATATCTATGTATCAATGACTTGAGGGACTAAATTAATAGCTCATCACTTTTGTTAAAAAAATTAATGTTATTATTCTAAAACAATTCAGTACCTTATAGAAATCAGTCACTAATACACACTACCATCAAATTGATGTCAAAGACTAATTTAGTTATTACTTCTTTGAAAACTGAATTGCTTTCTGAGAAATTTTATGAGAAATTAAATTGTATTTTTATTCTAGACTTGTTGCTCTAATGGCACCTTAATTTTGTTCCCGATCAGAACGTAACCCATTATTTTAATTTTTAAAATTTGATTGGATGATAATTTCTTATCAACTATTTTCAGTAAGATGAGTAATTTGATAACTGTTGTTCACACCTGAAACAAGGCTAGAAAACACCAGTAAAAGACTTGAATGTCCCTCGGTAGTTAACTACCGAAGGACCTAACCGACGATAGTTAACTGCCGCGAAGACCATTGGTAGTTAACTGCCGATGCGATTACTGGTACAAATTTCAGGCAGAACCAACATTATCTCATCCATTATCACTCTCAACTATCAATCTCTCAAAATCTCTTCCAAAATCACCAAATCTTATTTTTTCGAGATTCATCCAAATTTATTCAACAAAATCAGAAGTAAGTAATCATAGTGCTATTAAGATACATTTTAGTTGTTATAATTGTTTTTTTTATATATATAATTTTAGTTTTAGGTAACCAACATTACTCTCTCAACTATCAATCTCTCAAAATCTCTACCAAAATCACCAAATCTCATTTTTTCGAAATTCATCCAATTTTATTCAACAAAATCACAAGTAAGTAATCATAGTACTATTAAGATACATTTTAGTTGTTATAATTGTTTTTTTTATATATATTTAAGGCTTAAGTGCAGTTTTACCCCCCCTATTTTGATTGAATTTGGATTTTGCCCCCCCTATTTTAAAACTTGGAATTTTACCCCCTCTATTTTGATTGATTATGGATTTTGCCTCCCCTCTTTTAAAACTCGG
>Ga0228710_1011405_pt1 | contig 11483 bp, 10 predicted proteins | sample MedpolnodulmetaG_FD_177995 | JGI IMG/M metagenome (GOLD analysis project Ga0228710, IMG submission 177995) | Root nodule microbial communities from Medicago polymorpha collected in Santa Monica, California, United States - pink nodules | ecosystem: Host-associated > Plants > Roots > Nodule... | reverse complement strand
TTCCTTTTATTTTCTTAATCAAATGTTTAATCAATTTAATATTCATATCTAGACTTGAATTTCTTGTAATTAAAATTTGACCAACCTCATCTTATTTTCTCTCATGCCTTGAGGCCTCTTTCCTCTTTCTCAAAACTATTTTCAAAAATTATAAAATTAACCTAACTCACAAAAATAAATTTTGAGAGTGAACTACATTGGTTTTGATCCCACTTGTGGGTATGTAGGCAAAGGACCCAATCCTTCCAAATCAAATAAAAATAACAAAATCATACTTCTTCTCCCTCCATTCTTTCATTTAGACTCAGGCAATTATTTCAAAATAAGCGAATAACTTAGCACAAGATAAATTAGGCAAAAGGTTCCTACGGAGTACCGTAGTCGTGTAGGGTGCTTAACACCTTCCCTCTGCGAAATCAACCCCCAGATCCGAAATCTCTTAAGGGTTTTTTCTCTCTTTTTCCCTTCCCAAAAATAAAAGTAGAAAGTTCAAAGATTAAAGGTTCAAAACCAATCAATGGATTGATACCCGAAAATCGAGAGCACAGGCATGCTATCTTATAAATCACATGCCTTCCTCGGTCTTAGGTAATCAATTCCCACACTCGGTCCTTTTTCCTAATACCCCTTTACACTCGCTTCCACCCTGTGTGTTTGGGTCCACTTGTTTTGTTCACGTTCTTTCTCCTGGTCTTGACAAACACTCGACCCGATCACTCAAATGTGTCTTTCTTGGTTATCATCGGTCTCAAAAAGGTTATCGTTGCTACTCTCCTACTATTCGACGGTACCTCATGTCAGCTGATGTTACATTTTTTGAGTTTGTTCCTTTTTTTGGGTCAACCAATGTACCTCTTGACCCACTTCAGGCTGATATTGCGACCTCGTCTGATATTGTTCCTCTTCAACCTATTGTGTCTGTTCCGCCCGAGTCCACTATTTATGTTCCTCCTCCCACAGAGCCTCCTACAACCATTCTTGGAGACCCTCCCGCGGAGCCTCCCACTCCACGACCTCTTCAAACTTACCAACGCCGTCAACCACCATATGTTGTGCATGTTCCAACACCTATTCCAGATACTGAGGCCATTCCAGACTCTCCTTCTTCGCCACCGCCTTTACTGGATCTGACCATATATGTTCCTATTGCTATTCGTAAAGGTATACGTCCTACTCGAAATCCATCTCCTCATTACATTGACTTGTGCTATCATCGTCTTTCCCCCTTGTATTATACTTGCTTTTCTTCTTTGTATTCTGTTTCTATTCCTAAATCTCCAGGAGAAGCATTATCTCACCCTGAGTGGAAACAAGAAATGATTGATGAGATGTGTGCTCTCCAAAGCAGTGGCACTTGGGAACTGGTATCTTTACCTCCTGGAAAGTCGGTAGAAGGTTCTCGTTGGCTTTATACGGTGAAAGTTGGCCCTGATGGTAAAATTTATCGATTTAAGGCTCACTTGGTGGCCAAGGGAGATACTCAGATTTTTGGGTTAGATTATGGTGATACATTCTCTCATGTTGCCAAAATGGCATCTGTTAGACTTTTTTCTCTCTATTGCAGCTATTCGTCATTGGCCTCTCCATCAACTTGACATTAAAAATGTTTTTTTGCATGGTGATCTTGAAGAAGAAGTATATATGGAGCAACCACCTGGATTTGTTGCTCTGGGGGAGTCATCTACAATGGTTTGTCGGCTGCATAGATCCCTTTACGGTCTTAAACAATCTCCTCGAGCTTGGTTTGGCAGATTCAGCACAATAGTGCAACACTTTGGTATGATTCGCAGTCAAGCCGATCATTCTATTTTTTAGGTTTAATAGTGCTTTACCCCCCTGTAAAATATTTTTTTTGACTTACCCCCTTGTAAAATATTTTTTTTCCAGAATACCCCCCTAATAGGCCAAACAAAAACGAATTTTTATTTTTTTCTTTCAGAAATTTTGGTTTTTGTGTGGCCTATTAGGGGGGTTTTATGAAAAAAAATTATTTTACAGGGGGGTAAATAAAAAAATATATTTTACACAAGGTAAACCTGAAAATGGCCTATATTACAGGGGGGGTAAAGCACCATTAACCCTATTTTTTTCGTCACTCATCCCAAGGGTTCATTTATCTTATTGTTTATATGGATGATATTGTCATATCTAGTAGTGATCAACAGGGAATACTCCAGTTAAAACAACATCTTTCTAATGAGTTTCAGACTAAGGACCTTGGTAAACTCTGTTACTTTTTGGGTATTGAGGTAGCCCAATCCAAGGATGGTATTGTAATTTCATAAAGGAAATATGCTTTGGATATTCTTGAAGAAACATGTCTATGGAATGCCAAGCCAGTTGATACTCCTATGGATCCAAATGTCAAACATCTACCTAATCAGGGGGAGCCTTTTTTAGATTCAGGAAGATATAGGAGATTGGTTGGAAAATTGAATTATCTCACATTCACTCGTCCAAACATTTTCTTTGCAGTTAGTGTGGTAAGCCAATTCTTAAATTCTCCTTGCCAAGAACACATGAATGCTTTAATTCGAATTCTTAAATACATCAAAGGTGCTCCGGGAAAAGATCTCATTTATGAGGATAAAGGACATACTCAGATAGTTGGTTACTCAGATGCTGACTAGGCAGGTTCACCCATTGATAGGCGATCCACTTCTGGGTATTGTGTACTTGTTGGAGGAAACCTGATATCCTGGAAGAGTAAGAAACAAACTGTAGTTGCAAGATCAAGCGCTGAGGCAGAATATTGGACCATGGCACTAGTAACATGTGAACTCATTTGGTTGAAGCAGTTACTTAAGGAACTTCAATTCGAAGAAGCACGACCAACGATGCTTATATGTGATAATCAAGTTGCGTTGCATATCGCCTCAAATCCAGCGTTCCATGCAAGGACCAAACATATCGAAATAGACTGCCACTTTGTCAGAGAAAAGATTGAATCAGGAGACATCGTCACAAGCTTTGTCAATTCAAATGATCAACTGGCAGATGTGTTTATAAAATCTCTGCGAGGTCCTAGAATAAGTTATATATGTGGCAAGCTTGGCGCATTTGACTTATATGCTCCAGCTTGAGGGGGAGTGTTGATATATAAATATCTAGTAAATAATTATATTTATGCTCTAAATATAGTTTAGCTTACTCTCTAAGTTACTTAGGATATAATATTATGATGAATATTCATTATGTAAATATATCATAGCTTAGGCCCTAAGCTACTTACTTCTATAATAATAAATCTTCGGTGGTGCTATTCAGACACACAGTATTTCATCATATGTCTCTCTTTTCTCTCTTATTCAACATTATCTAATCTTGACACAAGTGCAAAAGTGTCAGAATAATCAACACCAAAAATTTGTGCATACCCTTTAACTATAAGTCTGGCCTTGTATTTATTGACTGAGCAATCTGCATTTAGTTTTGTTCTAAAATTCCATTTAACTCCAATTATTTTTTCTATCTTCAGGCTTGTCAACTAGTTCCCATGTTTTGTTTTTTTGAATCATTGAAATCTCCTCCTCCATTGCATTTTTCTACTTTTGATCTTTTAATGCTTCCTCACATCAAGAAGGTTCACATATTAATACATTACACCATTGATAGATGTCGAACAATAGCCTTGTGCCTCTAATGGGAGGATCATCTTCTAATTCATTCTCACACAACTTTGTTGTTTGCTTTCCAAGATGATCATTTTCAATATTGTTGAAAGATCCAACTGTTCTTTGAGGATTTTACCAATCCCATTGTTGTTCTTCATTAAAATGCACATCTCTAGAGATTGTCATCTTTCCACTTTGAGGATGATACACTTTGTAGGCTTTTGAAACTGAACTATTGCCCACAAAGACGCCTGGAATTACTTTCTTGTCAAGTTTGTCACGCTTAACTTGTGGAACATGTGCAAAACAAAGGATAGTGAAGGCTTCTACCCATACCAAGCTTCAAAAGGAGTTTTATCTATCAAAGCCTTCAAAGGAAGTCGGTTTTGAAGAAAGACTGTTGTGTTTGCCGCTTATGCCCAAAAATGTTTAGGCATATCATTATCATGTAGCATACATCTAGCCATCTCCATTACATATTTATTTCTCCTTTCACTAACTCCATTTTGTTGTGGAGTATATGGAGTTGTGACTTGATGTTCAATTCCAGGTTCTTCACAAAACATATTAAATTGTGTTGATGTATACTCCTTGCCATTACCGGACCTCAGAAATTGAATCTTGTAGCCACTTTGATTTTCCACCATTTTCTTGAACTTTACAAATACTCCAGCCACTTCATGCTTGAATTTCAAGAAAAAAAATCCAGGACATTCTTGTAAAATCATCTATGAAAAGAATAAAGTAGAGATTGCCTTGTAATGATGGTGTTCTGAGGTCCTGCCACATTAGTGTGAATGAGTGGCAACTTTTGAGAGGTTCTCCAAGTTGTTTTGGGTAGTGGAAATCTGTTTTGTTTACCAAACTAACAAGTATTGCAATTTGGCAAATGATTGGACAGTACCGGTAGACCTCTCGTCATGTCTTTCTTTTCCATGTTCAACATTCTCTGAATATGACAATGACTAAGTCGCTTGTGCCAAAGTTCTGTCGAACTAACATGGGTGAAATAAGTTGTTTGCTCCTCCTTGGTGGATCAAATGAGAAGGTTTTAAGCCTAATTTTAACCTTTAAAATCTCTTGACCAGTTGTGTCAAAAATAGCACAATGTTGATCCTCAAAAGATAATTTAAATCCTTTTTCTATTAACTGACCCACACTAAGCAAGTTTTGGTCAATATTAGGCACATAAAGAACATCTGAGATTGTTTTCATACATGAAGTTCTTGAAATTATGATGGCTCCTTTTCCTTTTGCAGCAATATAACTACCATTCCCAATTTTGACCTCTGAAACTTTAGTAGGCTTTAAATCCTTGAAAAGAGTTTTATCACGTGTTATATGGTTTGTACAACCACTATCAATCAACCAACATTATGAGCCGCTCGTCGTTGAATAACAAGATGCGTTAAACATCTGATCTTCTTCATCTTGATCAACAACTTAGGCATTGACTTCATTTTGTTGAGACTTGCCTTTGCATATCACCACTTCATGTCTAAGCTGATTGCACTTGTTGCATTTTGCATCTGGACTTTTCCAACATCTGAATGGTGGATGGCCGAATTTTGAACAGTGCTCACAAGTAGGAATTTTTTTTCCTTTGTCCCTTATCTTTGCTTTGGTTTCTTGCAGTACTTCCAATTACATGATGCTTGACTGGTAAAGCACCTTCAACCACATGATCTTGCCTCATGAGCCTTCGTTGCTCTTGATCCTGCAAGGCATGTAACACTACTACTAAGGTGATCTTTGACAAATCTTTTGTGTTATCCAAGGTGGTTATTGATGCTTCATATCTCTCACACACTGTAACCAAAAAAATTTCAACAATTATGGAATCATCGACTTAAGTGCCAAGTAACCTAACCTTGTTTGAAATGGAAAGCAATCTGTCAGAGTAATATTGTTTTTCTCTGCTTGTGATATTTTAACTGAGCCATGGTAGGAATATTCAGCAGCTGAGGAACATCATAATCCTCTTAAATGGCCTCCCAAATATCCAAAGCCTCTAGGTAAGACTCCATTCTTACTGCCCAAAGGTCATGTGAGAAATTTGTTTCGCTTTCCATTTTCACAGGTCCCATAAGATGATAGCTCTACTACCAATTTGTTGGTTTTATGCCTGAATGTTAAAACCGTAGAAGTATAGCAAAGGAATACGTTTCAGGTTGAGAAGGAATATGGAAATCAGTTTTTCATTCAACAGAATCAAATACACTTAAGTAATCTTAAGAATAAAAACTGAAGATCACACGTTGGCAACACTTCAGCAAGTAACAACTACTTGCTCGTAAAATGTAGGAACCACTAATTGACTAAAGACACTGAACTAAAACAAAATAAAAAAAGGATAAATAAAAGCCATGTAATGTAGTCCAAAAAGAAAATAATGACCATTTAGGTACAACAGAAAATAGCACCATAGGCTCCGCAATAAAAAGAAAAAAAGGTTTGTGAGCACATTAATTTTATCCCCATTTCCTACATCTTTTCCCCTAGTGACATGTCTTACCATTCACTCTCAGTCTTAAGATATTTGTAACTTCATTCGTATACCTCATAATGTCTTCCCCATATTCTTTTAGGCTTATTAAGTTTAAGATCTTATCTTCATATATAGTTTCATCGTTACTATATTCTATTGTCTTAAGCCACTATCACCGGTTCATCTTTTAGACTCGTTATTACCTTGAGGTAATCACTTATATTTATGCCTAAACACACTTCCTTATTTATATATATAGTTTAAGAACTTTTAATTTTACTCTACACGCTAACGGCTTGTTTAAACACACTAATTCTCTCATAGTTGTTTTAGAGTCCACAAAAAGGGTTATGCTGAAATTTCATGGAAAACGCAGTCCACGTGCGGTTTCTAATCATAACTGAAATTCTGAAAATCTAAATGGATTCCAACCAAAATAAAATGAAATCTAACCTCCATATCTACAACTTTAATGAAGACGCAAAAATCTAATTCGAATCAAAAAGTGGTAGAAAAGTTTACTTTCCTAAGCTTGGGGAAAGAACACGACCTTGCTGACCCCTGTGTAGTATTTTGATCATATCTTGAGTTCAAGATTCTAAAATCGAATCCCTCTAAAGGCTAGTGAAAGCTAACATCAATATTTGCAATTTTCATCAAGACAACTAAACCCAATTCAGAACTTAAACTTACCAAACTGAGAGAGTAAGAAACGCACGAGGACAGCAAAATCGTAGTTCTATTGTAATTTCGCTTTAGGGAACCCTTTTCGACTCTGTTTTTGATCCTATACTCTCCAAACTCGACCCTAATATTCACCCCATGGTTACTCTATCATTTAAACATTAATTCTTTGTTAAACTACCATATTATCCACTCTTTTTATGGCAAAAAAACTAAATTCAAAAACCTAAACTAGTTTTCCTCAATTCTCATCATTCAACTTCATCTTTTAATTCGTTAATCATAAATCGGTCATCACAATCTCACGTCATAACAACAACATCATATTAATAATTAGGCTTAATAGCAGTTTCAACCCCCTAACTTTCCCAAAGTTGCGATTTTGGCCCCTAAGAAAAAAACTACAAAACCGCCCCTTAAGTTTTGCATCTGTGGCAGTTTTGGCCCCCAAGGCCAATTTTGACTCGGCCTACGCTGACGTGGCACCCTAAGTGAGGTGCCACGTGTTATTTTTTTACCAAAATTTGGCCCTGGGGGGCCAAAACTGTTACAGTTGCAAAACTTAGGGGGCGGTTTTGTAGTTTTTTTTCTTAGGGGGCCAAAATCGCAACTTCGTGAAAGTTAAGGTGCGAAAAATGCTATTAAGCCTAATAATTAAACACCCTCGTCATATATTTAGATACTCTAAAGTGCAAAGATTTTCCCTTTTACCTCGAATTCTCCGAAAACGCTACATTTGGCTCTCTTCTCCTAAGCTAGGATTTCCTCCTCTCCTCTTTTCTTTTCTCCGATTTAGCAATAATGTTTATTCTGATTTTCTATCTCTCTATTTATATTGTCGTATTCAAGAATTTTTAATTTTCCTCTCCTCAGCTTACCATATTTTACAAAATGCTCAAGGACACTTCCAAGAGACTTCCATATGCTCAAGAACAACTGCAAGAGACTTTTGTTTGCTAAAGCACAAATGCAAGAGACTTTTATTTTCTCAAGAAAAACTGCAAAAGACTTCTATGATCTAAGACTCTCTACTTAAAGACTTCTACTATAGGACTCTACCTAAAGACTTCGTTTCTTTAAGCAAACTGCTAATGATTTCCCTTTGCTCAATCCTCACTGATTGAGACCCCTAAGTGTTTAAGGTTTCACCAAGAGACTTATATTCTCAATCACGCAGGTGATATACTTTCTACAGTGTTGACCCAACTGCAAACACATTAATTTGTTCTTACTCTTTTTCTAACTAGTAAGCGTAAACTGAACAAATGAACAGACAACCTAGGATTTCTAAGATTTGACTTGAAATAAATCCTAAGTTTTTTGCGCTATTAAAGTTGACAGAGTAATGGCACAGTTGAATAGAAAAGTATTTTTGCTTCTTCTTTAGGTCTTCAACTCCTTTTATAGGTTGTGATTTGAGAGGCATTGGAGAAGAGTCCCAACGCAAATAGAGTCGTTGTGAAGCTTCAATCACGAACATTGGCCATTTTTTTGATATGGATAATCCCGTTGGAAAGTACTTTGAATCTCCTTTGCTGAGAGGTGAATTATTTGTTGCTTTCCTCGTTCATATTGTCCTTTATACGTAGATGAAAGAAGACAAAATAGCTGCTATGCAGTGATAGAGACAGCTCACAGAATAAGACAAAAGCTTACGTGGATTATGGGTCCCTCATAATGACGTAGCCTAGTGAACTTATATGTTTTGATGTCCTTCATAAAATTTGTGGATGTCACTCCCCAACTTCTGTGAGACTCTCATCTACTAGGATGTTAACTTTTGGTTGACCTTTTAGTAGATCTTCATCCATAGTCTTCTAAGCTTCCCAATCCATTTTTTATGCTCTTTATATGTTCCATCTTCATGATAATAGTTCATGCACACTTGAACATATGTTAGTAATCCAATTTGTTAGTTTTGTAGATTGTAATGGCCGCGTTTTGTTAAAACAAGTGTTCTAGCAAGATGTTGAACAAGATGTCTTACATGTTGGTACAACATCACAGCGTACCTTGTTTTGCATTCTTGGAAGATTTATTTTAAATGTGATATCACTGAAGATTTTATTGAAGATATGATTCACGTTGATTGTTGTCCAAGAAGCGTGTGCTTCTAGAAGTTGTAGAGGTCGGTTTATGCTTTACTGCGTTTTCTAAAATGGATGTCAAGACATTTAAGGAAATAATATATTTGCTTCTAGAAAACAAGTGAATACCAAATATACGTTTTGGTTTGTTGATTGTTTAGCCGTGAAGAAAAATCCCATGTTGTTGAATGGTTATATAAGGAAGACTCAAACCCTTGTGAAAGCATCAAAGCTGTCATATCAAAGAAATAGTCTTTTAGGGTTTCGTGTCTTTGTTAAGCCTTGTACTTTATTGTATACCTCACTGGTTGCTGCTATTGATTATCAAAGCACATAGTTGGTTTATGTTTTGTTGAGTTGTATTATATCAAAACCATCTTTTGAGAAAGAATCTTATAAGTGTTTGGAGTCCTTGATTGTGAGCCTCTCTTTGCATAACCTTGATGCATTGAGCTGGACCGGTAGTTTAGTTGTATTTGTGAATCACTTGTAAGCTTTTAAGTTAGACTGAATTCTATTTCTCTGAGTGTGTCTCCATTTTCATAGTACTTATCCTTATCACGGGTAAAATGATTGAGAGAAAGTGAAAGAGAGGCATCTTATCTAGGAGTGTCTTAGAAAGAAATTGTGTAACACCCTATTTCTATTAAAGCGATAATACACGCGAATAATATAAATATTCAAGAAATAGACGCTACGTCTTCGCATCAAAATTCCAACAACATGCATATATAAAATTCATCAACAGTCGCAGCGGATATAAGTTATACATCTCCAAAATATACATGTCATAAGATCAATATACATCATCATATAAAATCTCCAAAACCCGACAGATGGGCAAAATCTCAACAACATAAACCAACGTCAAAATAAAAGACCAGACGACATCCTAATCAAAGCCCTAAGCTAAGACTCCAAAAACGGATAGACGAGGTAGCTCCGCTATCCTCAAGCACTCCCCAGTCAAGCAACAAAACTAATCCTGCACGCCGTGTACCCATTCATACAAATAGGTAGGCGGTCCACCACAGACCATTGGGGGTTAGTTTCGCATCTACCATAATCAACATAAACAAACATAAGCATTCAAGGATTTCATGCATAACATATATACATACCCATCCCTCCTAGAATACTAACATCACATGATTATTATCCCTCATTCCATACACCTCAAGCTATCACATTACTAACATAGCATAGCAAGCATATTCAATCTCTAATCAAGTCATCGACATAAGCTCATCATCTATTGACGTCAATCAATGAAAGGATTACTCACCTTATTCTTCATTTAACATACTTAACTCAACAAGTACAATTCATCATTTCAAAGTTATAAGCAAGCAACCATCATTATTAAAGGAAATCACCACATCATACACACACACACACACACACACACACACATATACATACGATTCTCAACTCATTACTATTACAAAAATAGTTATCATCAAATAGATTCACCAAGTGTATAAGCACAAACAAGTAAAACATGCAATTAGAGCATAGTTCAATTATTTACAACCATCAACAAAGTCCACCAATGTACATATCCACAAATCCACATAAATCACAACATTCAACAAATTTCACCAATGTACAAATTCACTAAGTCACATATTCAATTATGACACAATTCATCAACCATTCAAATGCATGCAATGTTCTAGACTCTTCTAGATGCATGCGGTACTGTCACCAACAACAAAGGTCGTCACCTCAAGATGCCAATAGAACATCTTATGTAAGATTTCACGCCCATCTTACATTATCGTCGAAGTAAAAGAGTAACCCTCTTTTACAACATCAACAACTCAACATGACTATGATGCATGGACATACAAGCAAAGACCCGACAATGCAAAATCACCTCATATATACTCAACAACAATATAAAGGATAACCTCCATTTATATTGATCGACTTCAACAACAATTGCATTATCAAGTATTTACGTCCACACAATCAATCAAGTCATGATTCAATTAAGAGTCATCACCACATCATCATCATTCATTTAGCATATATGAAATCACCTACAACATCACCATCACTTAACATATATGTATTCACCAACATCGACTTTATCATATAATTCAACAACAACATATTATTTCTCAGAATTAAAGTGAGGAGAAAATACACCACACTATGATAAACATCATATTCAACACCTATCAATCATTCACATATATTCATATAATCATATCAAACTATCCACAAAAGATTTGCCATGTATTTGGTCTTAAAGATTATTTTCGATAAAGTTCTTCTCTCATTTTACAACTTTAAAAATAATTGAGACAGATGAACCAAAACCAAGTAAATAAACTCTATGGCCTCGACTATGTATATGATGAGCAAAACCGCAAGTGTACGGTTTTGCCGAAGTAGTAAAAAGAGAGTATCGTTCCAACAGGGAGTTGTTTAATTTGATTTACTTTTAGAAGATGATTAGAGAGTTTGATTGTAAGGTTTTGGGTTTTAAAGGTTTTAAAACAATAATAATAAAAAGCGCCTTGGGATCGTTGGTTCATCATAACGACGAATCCTTCACAAACAAACCATAAACCATGACTTTATATTGGACCTACTTTCTTA
>Ga0228710_1011400_pt1 | contig 11489 bp, 4 predicted proteins | sample MedpolnodulmetaG_FD_177995 | JGI IMG/M metagenome (GOLD analysis project Ga0228710, IMG submission 177995) | Root nodule microbial communities from Medicago polymorpha collected in Santa Monica, California, United States - pink nodules | ecosystem: Host-associated > Plants > Roots > Nodule... | reverse complement strand
AAACTTATGTCTCCTCAAAGGCTCAATTTCAAGTGTACACTAATCACAAAATCAAGCATTTCTTATGTTCTTTATTCAACCCAACAACAAGTCTCAAGTGAGTGTGTGTGTGTAGTCCAACCCTTTTCTTGCTCCTGTATAAAATAGATATTATGAGGAAACAGGTTCTAATCTTAGCACTAAACCAACCGAGAAAAGTCTCTTCTTCATTTCATATAAGAAAGATGGGAATTAACCAGATTTATTTGATAATTTAAACGTCTTGGGGGCTTGCAGATTGCTTAAGGGATACCACATTCTCATAGGAAGTCAACGAGGGGGTATCCTTTCCTCCTAGATTCAATCGTCACCCTAAGTAGTGCTGCAAAAGTTATAAGAATATGCCTTTCATGATTTCCAAATTTTCTTTGGTTGTACTCTCGGGAAGGTATTGTAATTTAGTCAAACCATTGGGTCCAAGTTCATGTTTTGTTGCATGTGTTTAGAAGTTTTCATTTAATTTAATTGGTGATTGAACTAGAGAAATTTTGAATTAATAAGTGTTAGTTCAGTTGAATTGTGTTTATAGCACAAGAAAGGTAGTGATTCCGAGTTTCTGAATCCACCAAAGGTTAGTTTATGACGTGATTCAACCATGATTTACTTCACCTAAAGCATCAAAGTCTAGTTTGTTTGTGTGGTCACAGGTTATTTTAGTGATAGCCTATGAAAATATAAGCATGACTCTCACTCTTCTGTTACTCTAGTTTATCGTGTTAGCTTATAGTTTGCTCATTTTAGTATGATGTCTCACACTATGGTTCATGACTCCTCATAATGTCTTTTTTGCTTGTAAAGAGTAGGGTAATTTTAAAAGTAAAGTGCCAGGTTAGTGCCTATTTGTAGTCATTGGACTTGAAAAAATTGGGTTTAAGTTAAGAGGAATACTAGAAACCATGTGTTATGCTGATGTTTTCCTAGGGGAGTACATTGTTTCAGTACTATCAAGAATCAGGACACTACACCTCTGAATAAATGACAATAAACTTGTTGAATCATGGCGTGAAACATTACAACAGTTTAAGAAGTAGAACTCTGTCTCTGAAGAGCAACAATACATTATTATTATTATTAAGCTTTTTGATTTGCTTTGATTAATCTGTTATGCATGCATGCAATCAGATGAGGATATAACTTTGAAGCAACAACTACTTTGTATGTTGAAAGGGTTCAGGATTCTAACCAAGAAATTGTAGAAGCTTTCACTTGACAACATGAGGTAGCTATCTAGCTAGGTTTTTGTATTGCTTTCTATTCTTCAACAAATATATAGGTTTTTTATATAGAAACTAAGCGGCGAGATGTTTTGTTTTGTATTGTAGGCATGAAATTCATAATTCAGCCAACTCCATGACTTCAGTTCCTAAGCCATTAAAATTTCTACGCCCCCATTATGCCACTCTTCAGACATATTATCATACTATGCTTGAATCAAATTACTTAAAAGGTGTTATTTATAACATTCTCCAGCTTTGCTTTGCTTGCAGAAGTACTTAGCAGACATTTTATCAGTTTTAGCCATGTCGTCTGACGGACAAGAACTTGTGAGTTTTCTATTATTGTAAATATTTTTAACTCATATTGTTCATGAATCTTAGGGTCTTATTTCTCTGTTCTTGATGCCTCTTGCTTGCACCAAAGTTTCAGTCTGTTGTTGAGGATAGCAGCAGACGCGATACCGATAGAAGTGCATGGATACTGTTTGTGAAGTCAGATATATCTATTGTAATGAGGCTCTTCAACTTTTCCGGCAAACAATATTTGGGAATATTACTTAATCTAATTTTTGGGAAAATTGTTTTGAATGATTACCCACTAGTGTATTGGTTTTTCAATGTTTAAACTATGTACCTTATCTATTGTTCTGCTTGTCACTCTTGAAAGTATTATATGAATGAGATTTTGATATTTTTAGTTATATATTTCTGTATTTATTAATATATTTATTTAAATTGGCAGCAAAAACTGCCCCATTCAATTTTATTTTTTTTTAAAAAAAACTAAACATTTGCGACTGTTGGTGAGGGGTCGCAAGCCCCTTCAAAACCATGTGAAAACTATTCATTTGCGACTGTTGGAACTGTCGCAACACCTTCTGCGGCAGTTTGTGTGGCTGTTCTATGAAGGGTCGCAAAAGACAGTTGTGACCCCAACATCCGCGGCTGTTGGGGAACAGTCGCAAATGTACATTTGCGACCCTTCTAACAGTCGCAATCAACAATTTTAAAAGTCGCAAAATGCAGTTTTTCTTGTAGTGATTGGCATGCTTACAATAAGCATCTCTATTAGCCTTAGAAGCTCCAAAAGGTGGTGCCTCTTCATGAACAACCTCATCATGCACATACAACTTCTTTTCATGTTTGAGGACAATCCTCAGATTTCGGTGCCAGTCTAAAAAGTTTGTTTCTGATAGTTTTTCCTTATCAATGATTGATCGCAAAATGTTGTTTGATGTGTTAGATGTCATTCACAATTTTAAAATATACAAAATAAGTATCATGAAAATTAACATATATTATTTGGCCTTTTGTTAATACGCTCCCACTATTTTACTCAAATCAAATGACCTTTAACAAATAATTGATTACATCATTGGAATTACAATTAAAGTACAATCGGAAAAACTACATGAAAATCACAGCACAATTGGAAAAAATAGATAACAATTAAAGCCCATATTACCTAAAGAGATAATAGGAGTATTACAGAGGGAGTATTCTTTATGCATGAATACTGAACACATAACATTATTTTAGGGCAATAAAATTGTCGAACGATGACTCAAATATATTACTTTTATATACTTGCTGGTGAGCCTCACTTGCAAGCTGCTAAAGGAGCACCACAAAGGCATTTATTATGATCAAACGAACTCTTTGCAAACTTGTTCAGCCCAGTAGGGATCGCACCACACAACTGGTTAAAGCTAACATTAAACTGCGACAGAGATTGTAGGTTGCCGAGAGACACCGGAATAGCACCGGATAACTTGTTGTTAGACAAATCAACCTCTTGTAGCCTCTTCAACTGGCCTAGGAAGGTGGGGATCGGGCCACTAAGGCTGTTGGAATCAAGGTCAAGTTTTTGTAGTCTTTTGAGTTTGCTGAAAGAGTTAGGGATTGGCCCAGTTACTTTGGGCATTTCAGCCAATGAGAGGAAGTTAAGATAAGGGAGGTTGCCAAATTCCGCTGGAAGAGTACCCGAAAGACCCCAGCCACGGCTGATGGTGACAACGGTGACTCGGCCAGGTGCAGGTTTGCCGCACCCGACAAAGCTCCAGTCGCTACAACAGTCTGTATTGTTGTCCCAGTCGGAGAGGCGGCCGTTGGGGCCACCAAAATGGTCTCTGATTTTGAGGAGGGTGGCTTTGTCATTAGCATTGCAGAAGAAATCATCATCAGCATTTGATGTGGAGAAGTAGATGGCAGAAAGGAAAAGGAGTGTTAAATGGAGTAGGAGAAACATGTTTGGAGGAGTCTTCATCTTAATTTTGGAGTTTTTTTCTTAAGTTGAAAAATATAAGAGGTGGTTTGAGCTTGTGTTGAGAGAGTACTCAAGTTTGGGTGATAAGTATGGTTTTAAGCTTTGCTATTTATAGAAATAGAAATCGTAGCAGCCAGGATGTATATCTGTTTTAGTGAAAGTTGGTCAAACTGAGAGGCTTAAAAAAATGAGGTTATAACTGAGTATGACCCTTTGAAGACATGGAATCAGAGATTTATACGTCAACCATTGAATGCATCCACCCATATGTACAACGACGTTTACTTTTATTGAAAAATTGGGTCACGTATTTATTTATTTTTGTTTGATAAATTGTGTCACGTGTGTTGTTCCTTGAAAGAGGAGCAGTAAAGGGCTGCTACCTCAAACTATCATTAAAGAGAAGGGAACAAAAACAAGGAGGCGGATATAAAGCCATAAATTCCTAAAATTTGATAAACCTATAGTTAGGCATTAAGTTTTTTTTTTTTTTTTTAACAAGCAAAAATGTAATATATTAACGGTGATAGAGTAGTCTCTTTGGCACAGGGTGTACCAAAAACACCACTAAAAAATACAAGTTGTCAACAAAAGAAATACAAAAAAATGGTTAGTTGATACCCAAACACATGAACGTGTTCGACTACCACCACTGAAAGCCTTAAATAAAATTGACCTTACTAATTAGTATTTTTAATATAATATTTGAGTCTGTTTTATTTATATTTGAGTTTGTTTTATTTAATATTATTTCCCTTTTAGAGCTATTTTACTTCAATTGCAAGTTATTATATTTCAGGAACAAATATTCAAAAGATTTATTCTTTGAGCAAAAGAAAGGAGAATTGGAGCTGATTCATGCCAAAAATATGAAGATCTCATACAAAAATATCTTGTGCAAAGAATTAAAAGATCTTGTACCAGAATATAGTATAGACGCGCCCCATATTCCCCTTTTGCTGCTTTTGCTTCTTTGACAAGCTGCCTATTTTAGTATTTCTGACCTAGAGCCCATGGTTTCTTGTGCAATACTTTAGTGATTTAATTCTTGGGGCTGAAGTCAATGTTAGACTATAAATAGAGCAGTCATCTAGTTTGTAAAACCATCTTTTGTTCTTGGAATAAAAGTTCACCTTTATTTTATTTTTATGTTCTTCTTCTTCTTCTTCTTCTTCTTCTTCTTCTATGTCTACAATGAATGTGAGTGAGTAGACTCTTCTTGTATTGGGATTGTTGGATAAGTCTAATAACGTAATCCTAATCAAACCAAGCCATAAACCTTAATTTTATATAAATCTACTTTCTAATCTAATTTCACCGTTTTTATAATGAATTAACAAATACCAAATTCATAAAGCGACAATGGAGGGTTAGTATTTGTTAATTCATCATCACAAATATCAATTCATAAAGCGACAACGGAGTTTTGATATTAGAACAAGTGAAATTAGACAAGGATTACGAAACATGAGAATAGTCTAGCAAACCTTGAGACAAATAAAGTTTCGTTCTTCAAGGATTCTAATAGCAATCAACCATGAGAATAGGTGTGGTTGCTAGAGGAACACACTCAATGATTTCGAGAGAAACTTTGATACGCTTAAGAGAAACTTGTCTTTAGAAAGTAGGTCCAATATAAAGTTTAGGTTTAGGGTTTGTTTGTGAAGGGTTTGTCATCAAGATGAACCAATAATCCCAAGGCAACTTTTATTATTATTGTTATTTTCTTTCAATTAAAAATTCAAACTTTTTAACCTTTGAAACTTTAATCTAATCATTATTAAAAGTTAATTGAATTCATAACTATACTCTCTTTACTACTTCAGTAGAACCGTGCACTTGCGGTTTTACTCATCACGAAACAAGCGCCACGCTTTTAAACCACCTGATGCATAAATGAACTGAATAAAATGATCCGGGAGTGAGGATCAACTTCCGAAATTCAAATCCACGACCGCACAAGATGCCATAAGATACCGAAAGTACAACAAGAAAGAAATAAATGGTGCACATTCCCCACATGACCACAACTTGGCGCGCAAATGCTTGCCTCAGTAAAGATTATACCACGATTCACCAGAATTGATTTAGTTGATAATCTGTCACGAAGCAATCTCCACGCAAAAACTGAAACCTATAGAGACACCTAGTTATGCCAAATTAAATCAGCATATGGAACTACCTGAATAGACTCTTGAGCTGTTAAAAGCCTGTAAACATCAAAAACTGAATAACCCCTATAGGGTCGAGCTGCCACTACCATTGATCTGCAACACTAGATTGCAAAGAAACATTGTGAAGTAAAGTCCTACATGTTGGAGTAAGCCCTAATAGCCAATCTATATTGATTGGGTTTGGCTTTATATCATGATATTGATATATATATATTTATATCAAATATATAATAATAAGGCATTTCTTTGTTGATTTTGTTTTGTTTCAAAATAATAAAGTCCCTAGAATAATTAGTCTGTTTAATGGAGCATTAAGTGTGACTTAATCGTGAGACCCATTAAACAAAAGGACAATATTTTTAAACTATCTGTAGTCAAGCTTTATTGTAAAAAGGGATAACATTAAAGCATAGAAACTATTATGTGGGTAGACCGATGATCACATCTCACGGATTATAGATAAAGAGTATCATGTCTTCACGTAGTTATAAATATTAGGAGTAATATTTATACTGGACTGACCCAGCATGAGAATACTACATAGTAAAAGTTATGATGAGTGTCATAAGATATTCTCATAGTGATAGTGGTGTATTGCACCCTTTGACCTGAAACCGCTATGTACCCTGGATGTTGGAGTCGAGTACTTTATCACGTTGTTTGTAATAGGATGACTATAAAGTTGGTTGATGCGTACTCCACGAATCATGATGAGGGACATGAGTGACCTAGATGGAATTTTCCCCTCCTACATAACAGGAGAAATGTCTACGGACCCAATGTTGAACTAGACAAGGATGACATGGTCTATGTCTTGTGTTCAATATAGACATGAGAGCAAAAGGGTAATTATACACACGATCATTATCACATAAAAGGTTTCGTCATATCACATGACATTTTCATCACTTGGGTACTAGTGATGTGTTGCTAGATATCACTCACTGTTTATAATATTAAATATGAGATTTAATATTATTGCCAACGTTACGGGAACTTATAGGGTCACAAACAAATGACAGATAAATAAGTAAGATTTATTTATAAAATAATAAGTAAGACTTTATTGCAAAATAAGTTTTTTTTGTAAGCAAATGGAACATCAATCAATCGTATGAAGATTTCCTACTAATGATATATAAAAACAACAAATACACAAAATACTTACTTGTAAGTAAAATTATAACTAAAATGATATGTTTTAGTGCTATGAATCAATGGAAATTGTGATGGTAAGCAAAAACAGAGTTATGTGAGGATGAAATGAGACCTAATTCACAGAGGCAAGAGCGTGAAATCGAGAGAACGACGATGCCATAATTTTGCAACAAACGGGATTGAGCTCTAATCAGAATATTCGATTCGTGGGAAAAAAGAGATAATTGCAGCGGAAGTGGTGAACGTGGCTCTAATCAGATAATTGCTTGGAGAAAGTTTTTTTTTGTTACAATTCTTTTTTTTTGGTCAAGTAGCCTAGTGACTAGAGCTCGCACAATTTAATTGTGGAGTGTCCGGGGTTCGAACCCCAGCCCCTGCATATAATATGTAATATCCCTACCAACTGAGCTAAGCTCACGAGAATTTTTATTGTTACAATTCTTTTAGAGGATTTTATTATTTATTTAATTTAGTCTTGTTTCCTCTGGACAGAGAAACTGAAGGGCATTGAAAGGTCCCTTTTGCACGCGTCGTGAATTTACTTACACAAAACTTCCGTACCAAATATCATTTTCCTTTGTTCAATAAGATTTATATGATTGAGTGTGAATTTGTAGATAATTCGTGAGATTGAGCTTCGATATCCGATTCCGGTGAAGCATCAAAGATCCGGTTGTCTATACTGAATAAACAATTGTTAAAACTATTAATGTTTAATTGTCGTATTATCGTACATAACTATACAAGAGTTGTATTATTATGGTTGATCAATTATTTTCAAAAAGATTGATGTCAATTTGAACAATTCGTGGTGTGAGATTGAGATTCGATATCCGAAACTGGTGTAGCATCAACGATCCGGTTGTTCAAGATCATGATTTTGAAAGGGTTTCAATATCAGATATGATTTTTTGAATTTTAGAATGAAATATTTGCTTAATTTTAGCACCATAATTTGTTTTGGAAACAAATTGGTCGCCCAAATAAAATAAATTTAATTATAATAATTATTGAGTGTCAATGTTACTATAATTAAATAAATAAAAATTCTACCTTATGAATTGTCTTTCAAATGTAGTTTGAATAGGTAATAAACGATCATAATTTGATAGTTAATTTAAAAGATGATGATTTGAAATAGTTTCAATGTCATATATGATCTTTTGAATTTATTTAATAGATTTGCATGATTTTAACTTAATTTGTTTCTAATTTAAAAGGTTCATGATTTTGAAAAAGTTTCAATATCATATGATCTTTTGGATTTGGTCCTAATATCTGCATATTTTAATTTTATTTGTTATGACCCGATTGACTTTGAAAATAGTTTCAAAAGTGAGATATATATGAATCAATTTTACATGACATATATCTCGGTGAAAATATTATTTCCAAATCTTGATTGACTCTAAAAATGTTTAAAATAATAATAAATAGTTATTATTATTTATTTTATGGTATATGGTTATGCCCTTAGTTTTATATTGACGTTTGCTCATTTATTTAAATATGACATCCGTGTCATAGTTTAATTTATTTCAATACGGTCTGCGTGTCGTGATTTATTTTATTTAAAAATACGACCTGTATGTCGCGGTTTACATTAATTATTTTATTTAAGTGTTAAATAATGTAAATGCTCAGGATGAAGAGAAGACAACGCCAAAAGATGATTTTGATGGAGAAACTTTTGGAGTTTGCTCGTGGATCAAAGAATTGTAATAAAGTATTTTATTTAATTCTTACTCGTTGGGAGATCATAACCATACTACCTAATTTATTATTTTATTATTAGTTCATGTATATTTTAAGTATACTTGCTATCTATGAACATGAATGTCATGTATAATATTAGATGTGTGTCTAAGATACAGATGTCAATGAGATCAACTTAATTAAAATCCTTCAAATAGAATATTAAGTTGAATGTTTTTCAATGGATAACACCCTTCAAGAATAGTCTCGAATGTGTGGGTTCACCTCCGCGAAGTGCATTTTCTATACTAGTAAGTTGCGGTGAGGTAATTTCATTTACCAGACAGTTATTCTTTGGGTCTAACTTAACTAAATTATTTTAATAAGATTAAAATATATTTAGAAGCAATATTTGGGAACATCTATATGATAGATTAGAGTAAGGAGTTACTCACCCAAATGATTTGAAAGTTGTAAGAGATACAATTTGAAGGAGTTCCTACCTAAATAACTAAATTTTGGGGATCAACGCCCCGGTGACTCAAAATGAAGTGAAATATGTATTTCAACCCACTAGAAAAAATTTCAATGAGATTTCCGAATCCAAAATTTGAAGGTCATTTGTTTTTAGTAAAATAGCATGAGCATATTTGATTAAAGACCTAATTAAATATGTTTTTAAATCATGATACATTTATTTTATTTATTTAGAATTTCTTTAACATATGCACTTTATTATACTGTTAGATGTTCTTAGGAAGAACAAAATCTTCATAAAGGAGTTTCTAAAATGGTAAAAATTAAGAATTGTTTTTGAAGAAATAGAAAATTTGAGGGAATTTTTTTTATTGATATGAGATTATATTACCAAAAGAGATAATAGGAGTATCACAGAGAGTATTCACTATGCATGAATACCGAACACATACAATTATTTTAGGGAAATAAAATTGTCACATAATGACTCATATATTACTTTTATATACTTGCTGGTAGGCCTCACTTGCAAGCTGCTAAAGGAGCACCACAAAGGCATTTATTATGATCAAACGAACTCTTTGCAAACTTGTTCAGCCCAGTAGGGATCGCACCACACAGCTGGTTAAAGCTGACATTGAACTGCGAAAGAGACGGTAGGGAGCCGAGTGACGCTGGAATAATACCGGATAGCTTGTTGTTAGACAAATCAACCTCTTGTAGCCTCTTCAACTGGCCTAGGAAGGTGGGGATCGGGCCACTAAGGCTGTTGGAATCAAGGTCGAGCTTTTGTAGTCTTTTGAGTTTGCTGAAAGAGTTAGGGATTGGCCCAGTTACTTTGGGCATTTCAGCCAATGAGAGGAAGTTAAGATATGGGAGATCGCCAAACTCTGGTGGAAGAGTACCCGAAAGACCCCAGCCACGGCTTATGGTGACAACAGTGATTCGGCCAGGTGCAGGTTTGCCGCACCCGACAAAGCTCCAGTCGCTACAACAGTCTGTATTGTTGTCCCAGTCAGAGAGGCGGCCGTTGGGGCCACCAAAATGGTCTCTAATTTTGAGGAGAGTGGCTTTGTCATTGGCGTTGCAGGAGAACTCATCATCATCAGCATTTGATGTGGAGAAGTAGATGGAAGAAAGGAAGAGAAGTGTTAAGTGGAGTAGGAGAAACTTGTTTGGAGGAGTCTTCATCTTCATTTTGGACTTTTTTTTTTAAGTTGAAAAAATAAGAAGAGGTAGTTTAAGCTTTGGGTTGAGAGAGTACTCAAGTTTGGGTGATAAGTATGGTTTTAAGCTTTGCTATTTATAGAAATAGAAATCGTAGCAGCCAGGATGCATAGCTGTTTTAGTTAAAGTTGGTCAAACAGATACGCTTAAAATCATGAGGTTATAACTTATGATCCTTTGAAGACATCCAATCAGAGATGTATACTTCAACCATTGAATGCATCCAACCATATTATACCCCCACGTCTAGTTTGATTGAGAAATTGGGCCACGTATGTTTTCTTTATATGATAAATTAGGTCACGTGTGGTGTTCTTTTTCTTTTCTTTAAAACCAAAAAGAGTAGCAGTAAAGGGCTGCTACCTCAAAGTATCGTTAAAGAGAAGGTAACAAAAATAAGGAGGAGAACATAAAGCCAATACCTCCAAAAAATTGATAAACCTATAGTTAGGCACCAAGTCTATTTTTAACATAGTATTAGGTAATACAAGCAGGCAAAACAATTCAAATTGTGAGATTTTGAATTTTTAAACCAATGGAAGTTAACTTTTTTTTTGAAAGAACCAATGGAAGTTAACTTATCAGCACAAAGGTTGTCCTCGCGGTAAATGTGTGTGACTATAAAATTCAGAAAAAGATAGGTAGACACCCTTTTTCATACACCTCTCATATACACAACTATGTGCAGGGGTATTTTAGTAATTTCACATCACATCATCATTTCCTCTCTCATCTCTTCTTTCAATATTTTTGCAACATGTCACAATTGTATGTGGGTGTCAAATGGTGTATGCCATCTGTAACACCCTGTTTCCCAAAAACTGCAATTTAATAGATAAATCAGAGTAACATCATAAAACGGAGTATTACGTTTCTATTCGTTCAAGTAATAAATAGGAAAATTTCTATTTATTTAAATCAATCTTGTCAACAATATTCACTGAAATCGCAGCGGAAAAATATAACAATATTTATTCGACAAATGTTCCATCAAAGTTTGGCACTAAGGCCTCAACGTGGTTCATAATAGTAATTAAAATCAACATAATTGTTTTTCAACATAAAATCATAAACTAATACATAACAAGGAAAATCCAATAATCAAAACCTGCCCCGTTACGTATCAGAGCACCTAGACACGTGAGGAGTCCACTCACATCAACAGCTAGTCCTGGAAATCTGCACTTGCCCACAAGGCGGCAATTCCAACAGAAGGGGTGAGATCACAATTCAATA
>Ga0228710_1011395_pt1 | contig 11493 bp, 6 predicted proteins | sample MedpolnodulmetaG_FD_177995 | JGI IMG/M metagenome (GOLD analysis project Ga0228710, IMG submission 177995) | Root nodule microbial communities from Medicago polymorpha collected in Santa Monica, California, United States - pink nodules | ecosystem: Host-associated > Plants > Roots > Nodule... | reverse complement strand
ACAATTTACAAATTTTTTTTTTTTTTTTTGTAGGAGAGCACTATGCATGTTGGCAAGTAATAAAAAACATTTTATTTTATTTTTGAAGTAATAAAAAACATTATTCTAAACCTCTAATGAAATTTGAGTTGGAATAAAACGATGGGACCATGGTCAACCTCACCTCACCTCACCCCAAATCGTTTTGCCTCCATTTCTCGTCAATTACATTACCCGCCTTTACGAAGTCAGAACACTGAAGCCGTTAGTACATAAACCCAATTCGAAACCACAATGCTCATTTCCACTTCAACCTCTCAGAACTTTCTCGTTCATTTTCGTTTGAACGAAACGGTGAATTTTCTCGCATCTCTCTTCTCATCGCAACCGCATCAAAACCCTATCTCCGTCGATCGTCACTCTCATTCGGTTGCTGAAATCGCAAATCGCTTCCATCTCCTCAAGCTCTAGATCATACGGTATCCGATTTTTCCAATTCCACTACGTTTCTTCGATTTGTAAATCACACATTTCATCTTTGTTCTGAAATTATGAATATATCTATTTGCGAATTGTGTTACTGCGTTTCATTTGCTGTATAATTTGGTTGAAATTGTTATCGATGGAGTTCAATTTATGCAAATTGATGCAATAATCATACATACATTCTGCTTGATTTATGATCAATTTCTGTTTAATTTTAACGAACTATGAACTTGTGCGATTTGCTTGACTATGAATATCTTTCAGAACATTGTTGATTTGGTGTCTTTGCGAATCAATTCGGTTGGAATCGGACTTCCGAATCTTCATTTTCCGTGGACAGTCACTGTTGATACTTTGTGTGGCATCTTATTGTGATTTTTCTGTAATATTTTTGAATTTTGATCTACTTAACGTTCTCTGATTTTTTAAGACATTGCGTTTCCATTTTTTCTTTTCTTTTCATAATACATAATCATGTTAGGTTTTTCTTTCTCCTGTTACTCTAGGTAGTTATATTGTTTATACTTTGCTTTCTGGTTTGATTATGATACTTTGAAGTTCGAAGCATGTAAACAACATTTTAGAACTTTTTCTTTAACCTGTCAACTAGCACTTGTTATATCTTGCCGCTTGAATTACAATTTATGATTTATAGGTGAACACATTTCTGATTTAGGCAGATCAATTTTTGTCAATCATGATAGCAGAAAATAGCAGTGTTTAAATTCTGATATGTAACAGTGCTATAGCGCTACTATAGCCGCTATTTGACAACATTTTGTACTAAATAACGTATCACGGAACAATAGCAGACAAATTCTGCTACATTATAGCGGTATAGCACTGCTATAGCTGCTATTTAACAACACTGAGGCAAATTGACCAAAAGAGTGGCCTACAACATTGAGTGTCGGTTCATATGCAAACTTCATCAATCATCCTTTGGTGTAAGCCTTCTATGTTTGATAGGATACCATATGTAATAATCCTTCATATTCTATTATTCAAACGAGTTATCAGTAATTCATATTTTCTGGTCCTGTTTTGGTAGATACGTGACACAATATTTCACCATTAGAGTAACTTAAAGACTTGTCTCGTTTGACATTTGCACCTGGATTTTATTAAAACATTTATAATTCTTAATGATCGATATTATTTTTGCTGGTGGCTGGATTTATGGGTTGAAACTTTTATTCCCTGTCTTTTATTTGGAATATCACAGCTTTATCCTACCTGATATGTGAACCAGGAAAAATTTCAACCTCAAGGAATGGCAGAACAAAAGAAGGAATCCCTGTCTAAAGATTCTAAGGAGAAAAATTCATTGCTAGGTTTTTCTCTATATTGATTTTTACTTTTATTATGTGTTGAGTATCACTTGTAGATTCTTCCATTTTCCCTTTAACTTGGCAATGTTTGTAACAGAAAAAAAAATTCTTACATTCTTTAGGGCTATCATCTATTATGCTGTTGCTTTATCCTAAGGGTTTACATGAGATTCTTAGATTCTCTCAACTTCTTGTAAATTTGGGAGATTGCATTCTCATCAACACTCTGGAAAAAGTAAACACACACACACACTCACTCACAGTGTTTCGTTTTTCGGTGATTGTCCTTAAACAATAACGATGACATAACAAAAGTATTGATTTTGCTTTTCATTTGAATATATATTTTTTTAATTCAAGCAGATGATGATTTTGGGAAGGAGTTTCTTGGCTCCTGGAAATCCATGTCAATGGCAGATGATGATGCCATGGATTTTAGCTTTGACACAGCTTCTAAAAGCAAGAAAAAGACATTCAACTTTGACAAAATGTAAGCCCCCCTAAAGTTAGTTTCAATTATTTAAAGTCAAATATGGATAGCAAGGACTCAGTTAATGGTTTCATTCTGAAACCTTCTCTGTTTTTAGGCTGACAGATTCCACGGTCAGTATTGCAGATGAATTAAGTTTGCAATAATTTGATTTTTATGCAGATTTACAGTGATTATGATTGTTTATGTAAAATAATATCTCATTTAAGGAACATATTATTTGGATATACATATATGCTTTTACAATGTATTTGCAAGTTACTTCCTTACCAGTTGTTACAAATGATCTTTGGCAGGGATATGAATTTCAACCTGGATACTGATTTTGGCAAAATGTCATCATTTAAAGTGGACATGTCAGACCTTGATTTTACATGCTCGCCCAAAAAGTCTTCCCAGTCTACGGACAAAAAGGGAGAAGCTTCTAGTGCAAAAGCAGGAAAGAAAGATGGGTTCAATTTCAACTTTGACTTTAATGAGTAAGTGGAGGGTAATTATTGAAGGCATCTTAATGCACATATATGTTTTTTTTTAGTTCTGCAGCATCAATTTGAGCGATTAAAGGTATACACATATTCTCATATTTTCTTTCCTTTTATTGGTGTAGGTTGGATAGCTTCAATCTCGATTCAAACTTATTAAAAGTAGATGCTAGTAATGATGACAGTAACCTGAGAAAGAAAGGAATTACTACAGAAGGAAATGATAGTGAAGGTGCTAAAAAGCCTAAAATCAATGACGGGGATGATAGTGAAGGTGCATATAATGATAATATGACTATGAAACCTCAAGCATCAGAGAGGCTGGAAACTTTGAACACTGATGCTTCAGTTGGTAACCCAGGGAATCTAGTTTCCAGACAGGATGTTGCTGTTTCAAAATTTTCTTCCTCTGAGAACCTTGACATGGCCAATATGAATCAGACTTCTGATATAAGTAAAATAACAAGTATGAAAGAAATGGACCAAGAAAAAGACTTATCTGAGGAGACAAAGTCAACAGAATCGAAATCTGAGCAGGTTATCAACAAGGTATCTTCCCAGTCTGTAGGTCAAAGTGATTTAGAGCATGACACTATCTCAGAACAGCATGCAGAGGTTTCTTTATCTGGAACAAGAGTAAGTAATGTTGCATCTGATAAAAAAGAGGTTAATGATAGGGCAGCATTTGTAGATTCAGATGTTGTAGACGTACAGTTAGAACATTCATCCCCACCTCTTACGACTGAATCAGATGGCTTTGTTAGAGAAGCAGTTAATGTAGGTGGCAGTGCTGAAGAAATTTTTAATGATCCTCAACCAGAAAAGAGTGATTCAAGTCATGAAAGTATTACCAAAATTGATGCCTCAAAGAGGAATTCAAGCGACAATATCATAAGAGAAAATAAAAGAACAGCTTTGGAGTGTCATTTGGCTACAGCAAGCAGGTCGAACTTTTACTGTCCTTTTTATAATCACGTCTTTGCAAGTTTATTTTTTTCATCAGCTGAGTTGCTGAAACTCCTATTCTGCAAGGTAGCGAGGACATAATGTTTTTTTTTTTACAAGTATTTACGGTTTTTCACTCATTTAATGCAGTAATCCCATAGTTGATAAAACCACGTTGATGAAAGATACAGAGCTTCAAGTTAAGAAGTCAAATATATTCTGTATACCAGAGAACAAAATGTCTTTAAAGAATAATTCATCAACAGCTGGGACAAAGAGTGTCTCTTTTGACTCTGAAAAAAATGCTAACATACACCAGAGATCCATAACCCAAGAAAGGTATGTTATGCTTACCTCAACAAATGTATTTGATGGGCTTTTAATTGTAGAATATTATATATAATATATATTGCACAACAGGAACAGCGTCAAATCAAATGAGACAAAATTTGGAAGCAAAATGGTAAGCGGTTCACTCCCAGGTTCTAGCAAAGTAACGAAGGATGCACCAGCGTTGCTTGGCAGAAAAGATGATCTTAAAAGTTGTAATACCAGGTAATATATATGGTCATGGATTTCTGTTATACGAGAATTTTCCTTTTTATAAAAACTATTTTTGCAACTGCAAAGATGCTATCTCTGTGGAAGTTAGGTTGTTACTTCCCAAGTAATGAATGTGACAGTTACTTCCGAATTCCGATCATGACCAGGGAGGGCATTGTTTTTGATGTTACACCAAGTGCAGGCAAGTTGACTGGAAATATGAAATCATTTCACGAAGATGTAAATAGAAGGAAGGCCATGTTTCCTGAAACTGGCATGTCAGCAAAAAATGTTAATATTTTGAGGTAAGGCTGCTGCCACTGACTTTTGTTTTTCAAGTTGGTGGCAGAACTAAATATCATAACAGAGTCCAGATATGAATTTTTGTGGTTGGCTTTGCTAACCTGCAGTATCATAAAATCATATGGGTGGTACTTGCCTATGCTTTCATTCAAACTAGATGTAAACCCATGCGCGCGATGAGTTAGCAAATGAATTTCGGTTTGAATTTTGTTTAATTACAAAACATGTTCTAATATTTACATAATACACATCATATGTCTTCAGTTATATCTTCTGTAAAGCTGAATGATCATGTAAGTTTAACACAGCTCACCTTACAACCAGAACATGGCAACTTTTTCTCAACATTCTCTCATGCCTTGTTCTTGTTGTCAAACTTTTGGCTGTTTGATTGGTTCTTGTTTGTGCATATGTTACCGCTTAATGGTTTTTCCATAATTATAGGAAAAAAATGGGGGGAAAGTACAATGAGAAAAAAGAAATCAAAATACCTCTGGTAGGGTACGAAAGGAGGTTACAAGTAAAAAACATGAATAAGAAAACAAATTGATGCACAATAAATAATACAGACATTTAAGTTTGCATTAAGATGATAAAACATGTAAGTAATTCATGTGATTAAGAAAGTGATAAAATGACACAAGTTAGAAGTCAAAAAGGGAAAAGAAATTCCTAGTGTAAAAAACCCACTGATTGTGTTCTTTATCATCTATATAACCTACCGAAAGTATGATAGGTTGTACACCATTTCCGCTTTGACAACTATGGGTTGTACACCATTACCACAAAGGCCAGAAACATACGCAAGATGTGCACCTCACTGCCTGCATCATATCCTATCCCTTCAAGTATTTTCAAAACACTGCAATTTCATTATACCACCATGATATTGATTTTTAGAACTGATATGATTTGGTGAATGGTTAATCAAGTTGATTAAAACTTCCAAATATGAGGTGTCAATTACGGACAAGTTACTTTTGTGGCAAAATAGTAGAAATTCAAGTTGTTGAAATGACATCTTCATAGCTAGCAATTTATTATGTCACAGTAGATATAGCCAAAAAAATGAGTTTCATTTGAATGATTTTGACAATGCAAAGAGGTCATATGTTCGATGTCATGGATTAATGGAGATAAATTGGTTGAACGAGAAGATTAAAATTTGTAGAGCTAGTTCATGGAGTAATTTGAATAATGATGCATCTCTACACATTTGGATCTCATTCCCGTAGTCTGCTGTTTGTGGTTTACAATTTTGATATTTTTAGAAATTTTCTTTTACACAATATGATAGAAATAATTTAAATATGTGTATTTGATATTGTGAACTTTATGACATATATCATTTCTAGGGTCTTCATTGTGATCACTTATTCATTTTATTTCTGTAAAATTTTTCAGTTCTCAAGTCAATCCTTGCAGCTTAACAGAGAAGACAGCTAAAATTACTACCCAAATATCTGTAAATTCTCAACCTGAAGCTTCTGGCAAGGAGTCCTTTCAGAAATCAAAGATCACTTCCGTAGAAGGAAATAAACTTTCATCTTTTAAATCTTGCAAGATCACACCTGCTTTTTCTAGCTTAAAAACTTCAAGGTCTGTACCGAGTTTGTTCCTCTTTTTAAACACTTGTGGGGATTTTGAATGACGTCTTTTGCTATCTCAGGAACATTGGGGCTAACTCAGTTTTAGCAACGTCTTTACACCAAAAAGAGGCAAAATCATTGGCAAGTTCTGAACAAAGAAAAGAGATACAGACTATTGCAGTATCTAAGAGTGATCGTCTGACTGGCGGTGGTGACAATCAAAAGCCTTCAGCCATGTTCCTGAAGAGGAAGAGTATTGAGGTTTTGATACGACTCTTTTCCTTTTGAACAATTGATGGAAGAAATCATCACTAAATAATTTGATGGACATCTATGTCTTTGCCTTTTTACTCCCCTATTGTCATAGCTGCAAATTTCTTCATTTTATGTCTCCTACTGTATACTTTTGGTTTATAAATATTCCCCTTGGCCCACACTCAACTGCATGACTGGAATAATTGTTTTTATCCATGGAAGAAAAGATAAAGACAAAAAAGTAAGAACATTGTAAAACTTCACTACTATATCACTCTAGTAGGAGGATTAAGTACCTTCCCATACAGGAAAGAATCATCCTATAGAATTTCTAAGAACACCTATAAGACTCTATTTTGCAGGTTTCTGAAACAGATTTAACATCCTCAAGGCCCCTAAAGCGCCTATCTCAGTCTCCAATTGGAAGCAGGTCCTGCAAAACAAATTGATTTCTTTTTTATTGCATAGATCATCTGTTCTTTCTTTTATTGGTTCTTCCGAGTAACATAGTTCTTAACAACTCCAGAAATGCCGAACCTAAAGAATCTTCAGAAAAAGTTGAACAGGTAAGTTAACAAATGTTGGCATTATTTTATTTGTTCTGTTGTCTTATATTTTGATGATTACAGAAAAATGCAAGGAGACTTGGGGAGGGATATTTTAAGTGTGATAATTGTTACCTGTTAGTACTAGTTTTCTTTCTTCTTGTATATATATATATATTAGTCAAATTCACTTATATGTGGAAATCAGGTAGAGAGAAAGTCCAGCGACTTCGCGTATCATTCAACCTCTGGACTTGAAAGTCCATCAGAGATTAAAGTAACAGAAGTGGAAATACCTGATTCTGTACTCATGGAAGATAACAGTAATGTTGAAAAGGCCGAAGCATATATGAAAGAACTTGAAAATGTGAGTTATCTAGACATTTTTGTCATCTATAGACTATCATAAGTTTACTAATAAAAATTATTCAATTTACTGGATTTCAAAATCTAGTGAAAAATAACAAGGATATGCTTGATGGCTCGGATAAGGAATATAAGATATGATGAGTTATTCTACCATATTATAACCTAGTGTGTGCTGCGAGCTAAGTGATATTTAGCAAGTTAAGTGAGGAGTTATTACCTCAGTTTGATAGAATTCAGCAAGTTAAGTGAGCTGATAGCTAAAATTACATTTTACTTTTCAAATGTTGTCATTTCCACTAAAATAACCCAATGCTCAAAATTTTAGTAACAATGAAAACGTTTATTTTAATCAGTATCACTATATAAGACATTTTGAAACCGAATTTCACGAGTATCATAAAATTTTAAACCAGCGTGTGAAAATAAAGTATTAGCTTTTGTGTCTTCTGAATAATATAATGTGTAGTACCTCGTTTTAGAATTTGGGAGGAACCATGTTACTTAGACAAATGTCTGTGCTGACCTGAGACTGATCAAGAAGCATGCAAGGAAGGATACTTGTATCTCCTTTTACAACACGATTTCTAGTTCCTTAATTCACAGAACTTGTGATTGATTTAACTGTTTGTACAATTAAACCAAAATATCATCGCTTAATGATATGGCAATTTTATGCACTTGCATTGATTTTAAATTTGAGTTTTGATAATACTTGATGGTGATGAATTCTCTTTTCCATCCATGAATCCGTTATAATAAAAAGAAAAAGAAAACTGCACCTTGTTGATTTCTTTTTAAATGTGATTACTTGCAGATTTGTAACATGCTGAAAAAAAGGCACGAGGAAGCAAAAGAGTTATTAGTGAGAGCCGTTGTCAATGACAATAACTTGCTGATGCTTAATCATCCCATCTATGAAGAGAAAATATCCTTCCATTCTTCTTTTCAGTCATATCCTCCTACCCTATTTGTAGATATTACAGCTGGTTATTTCCTTAACATTTTTAAACATCCGGAAGGTTCAGAAATTTGCTTCTCAAATGATGTCTAAGGAGATTCAAACTTGAACTACAATAAATCGTTACATTCAAAGGTATAAAGCCTATTCTGCACTATACTATTTGTTGGGTTTTAGTCACCATTTGAATTTAAGGACCAAGTACATTCATATAAAATTTGTATGGTTACTCCTTCTGTGTTGTCTGGACTTGATAAACATTTGTCATTTTCTCAAGATGAAAAACTGTAAAAAAATTGTTATCTCTTTGGTCTATTGAGGTTTCAAGTTTGTATGAAGGTCTATTGTGATGCATGCCACAAGTCCAGTTTGACGTTGTTGAAGAAAAAAAGGTTTTGTAATAGATTTTGCATGTCTAGGAAGATTCCAGTATCAGATATTTGATCTTGAGAATCAATAGTGAGGTAGAAATGACGGTTTATATGTGCAGAGCTAAAATTTGAACTCTATTGTACAATTAGTAGCCAAATTAAAAAGAACACCACTAAGGTCAATCCAATTACTGGAAAGGAAGCAAGATTCTAGTAATTTCTTTCTGTTAAAACAGATTGTTGCTACAATTTGTTGATTATGAAATAATTTGATAATAGAAAATAATTCCAAACTATAAAGTTCCGAGAAACAGAGGGGGAGGGAGGCTCCTGTTTGTTTGTTCCTATATCCATCCTATTCACGGTCTGAGCAAGTTAACTTTCGATACTATTACTGTGATAACAATTTCAATAACGAATCCTTCTGTTGTGTTTTCAGCAAGGCCTTCTGCTGTCTACGTTCCTTGCTTAGCTAAACAACACTGCGTCAAATTTCCATCCTTTCAAAATCAGCTGCTTCTTCTAGTCACACTAAGTCCTTTTTTTCTTTCTAATGTCTTTGTTCCTCAGTCATATTATAAACTAGATGCTGACCACAAGACATGGATTATTAGACAAAAATAATTCCGTCAGAGGAGACTTGGAAAATATATTTTAGTTATTTTGAAAGCATTTTGTTTGCTTGAATAGTATTTCATGCTATCTTTTGTAAAGCGGGTGGAAAATGAAACCTAATTTTTCTTGTAGCAAAATTTAATATAATCAACTGCAGTGTAGTAAGGAATACACGCTTATGGCCACTAAAGCCAACCAAACGTGCAATCTTTAATATGTAGCAAGAATATACAATAGGGGGTGAAACATAATTCAAATAATTTTTTAGACCTATGTTTTAAACTGATAGAGTTAAAACAGTAGAAATGGTTGAGATCAAAACTGTGTTGTTTTTTACAGCATCAAATCCATTTCACACGTTAAACACCACTCGAAATACATAATCTGAACGGTTAAGTAAGCTACTATGCATGTTAGTTAACTCCAACATATGTTTGACAATTGCCTCTTCAAAGGTTGGAAGGCAGACACGAGTGAGAAATGGGGATACTCGTTTCAGTCAGACTAGCCTTTTTTATTAATTATTTTTTTCCGTATACGACATAGCAACACACTCAATAGGCAACAATTAGCACTAGGAAGGTGAATGATGTGGTTGAGGATCGAATACATCAATTTTGTCTCTACATATAAATCCAAGATGTATCTTTTTAGCATATGTCCAAACAAAGATTCGTGTGTATTTATTTTAACGTATATTAAGGACGATTAAAAGCTTGTGTGCTTTTGGCGATTAGTTGGAAGTGCTCATTAAGATACAAAAACAAATTGCGATACATACTCAGACAAATGTTTTGATGTCCTTGGACTTCCACTTGGATCACTATAGCAAAAAATTATGAATAACCATGATGCTTATATATATATCGTACCTTCCTTGCTTGAATATATCAAGTTAACTAGTAATCTTCAAAATCAAAGGTGGGAAATTAAAATGACAAGACTAAGTTTTTGTCTCTGTACTTTGCTCCTGTTGCTTTCATTCTCTGTTTCCGAGACTCGGCCGCTGAGGAATCCCAACAATCCATTTTCTTTTCATTTCCCTCCAAGTTCTAGTCTCTTCCTTGGTACTGTCAAAAACTACTTTTATTCAGGATCAAAAGGAAGAGACTTGGCAAAGATAGATCATAAAATATTGAAAACAAGTGCTAAGGTCTCTTTCAGCATTGGCTTCAGAGAGAGCAATGCAACAAGAAACCAGTACTTTAAACCCCTTCGAGTGAGTCCAGGGGGCCCAGATGCACACCATCACTTCAAAGTAACTGCCACCGGAGGACATGGGAGGAGATAGAACAACTGTGTGCATGAGATAAAGGTTTGTAATAATGAAGAGTCCATCCATCAAACCATCTTAATGAGGAAGAATACACAAGCAAAATTATCAACAAAAAAAATAAAATTACTTCGTTTGGTACACTAAGGTCGAAGAATTTTTATCTTTTTTTACCTAAGGAATAAATATTTTGTTAGAACTTCTAAGTTTGTAATGAATCTTTTAATCCCAATAAATAAGAGATATTTACCTTTTGTTAATTTGCGATTACAATACATAGTAAGCTCAGCTATAATGATTAAATATTATCGAACCAAGAGATGATAGAGACGGGTAGCACTTGGGTGACATTGTGGTTAGTGACATTGTTACATTGGTCAACCACAATGTTACAAGTGTCTTTCTTCTTTCTCTTTCATAATTTTTTTTTGTTTCTTTGTACACTTGTGACATTGTGGTTGGCTTGTGACATTGTGGTTGGCCAATGTCACCAACCACAATGTCACACAGGTATTTTCCGATAGGGACATACGCTGATCATTGATAATGTACTAAAATATATTGGATCTTGCTAATTAGTGTCCTAGGACATTGATTAAAGAATGCATAAATAAAAATGTTGTATTAAAAATATAAGATATTACTTTTGATCAAATAATGATTACACAATTTTTATTTTTATTTTATAAAAACTTGCTTGTTTTGGAAGTGTTCAGAAATCATTTATGTGATGGTCAACCTAATTGATGTAAATCCAATGCTTCAAGTCCTTGCTGATTTCCTCTGTTATTTAACCTTGATGTCCTGTTCGTACTGTTGTGTAATGGTGAACTTTTTTTTTTTTTTTTACGAGAGTAAGGGTGAACTATTAGCAAGCTAGCTTAAATTTGCCTTCAAAATCGAGAAATTATTTTTAAGGTTAAATATGTTTTTGGTCCCTATAAATATACCAATTTTTC
>Ga0228710_1011392_pt1 | contig 11496 bp, 8 predicted proteins | sample MedpolnodulmetaG_FD_177995 | JGI IMG/M metagenome (GOLD analysis project Ga0228710, IMG submission 177995) | Root nodule microbial communities from Medicago polymorpha collected in Santa Monica, California, United States - pink nodules | ecosystem: Host-associated > Plants > Roots > Nodule... | reverse complement strand
CGCTGTCTTACCTTCAGTCTTGGTCATGGTGGCGTTTCCTTCCAGGGAATCAGGTGACGTTGAACATCACCAGCCTGCCATGACCGCCTCTCTCAGTGAATTTGCAGAACCTTCAGCACACTACCTAGAAAGAATTCCATTGGGTCAAACGGTCAAACGCCTCATAGTCATGGATAGGAAGAGGGCCAGCCGCTGTGCAGCTTCGTCCAGTTTGCCGGGGATCGGCGTAAGTCCACACCTTCACCCAGGCGTGTCCTAAGGTAGGCTCTTCGGCACCTTTGGCTAAAGCACGTGCCGACGAAGGCGGAGTATTCGGCCCGGAAGTACGGCGGTAGCCAATGGTCCAACACATGTCTCAGGACGTCATTTTAGAGACCTCATGTACGGATATGTCCAGAATGTCCAAGCCGCGTCGAAGCGTCTCCCCATCAATTGTCAAAGGAGGAAGTAACTTGATAACGTGATCCTCAGCACCGCATCTCTCTACGACAAGTCCTCCTTCAAAGGCTTTGCGCGCGATTTTCCCGGCCAGTTTACCTGTACCGCAATCGAGCCCCAGCATCATGCCCCGTCCGCGCACGGACAGACGATGATCTCGGCTGTTCTGAGCCATCTGTCGAAGGCGTTCGCTTATGATGCGACCTTTTTCCAGAACACCCTGAGACAGCTTTTCATCCGTCCAATATTTTTGCAACGCAGCAGTCGCGGTCACGAGCGCAAGGTTGTTGCCTCTGAATGTCCCAATGTGCTCGCCCGGTCGCCAGACGTCTAGTTCGGGCTTGAGCAGCAAAAGGGACAGCGGTAGCCCGAAGCCACTCAGCGACTTCGACAGAACGATAATGTCGGGTGATAGACCAGCGAAGTCAAAGCTGAAGAAGCTGCCAGTTCGCCCGCAACCTGCCTGAATGTCGTCAACGATCAGAAGAATACCGTTCTTTCTGCAAAGCCGCTCGACCGACTGCAGCCATTCCTTGCGAGCAGAATTGATGCCCCCCTCACCTTGAACGGTTTCCAAGATGATCGCTGCTGGCAGATCGACACCACTGCTTGCATCAGAAAGCACTTTGTCCAGATATTCCGACGTGTCCTGGTCTGCTCCGAAATAGCCGTCATAGGGCATGAACACGACGCCGACCAAAGGAAGGCCAGCCGCATCGCGGTAGTATCGGTTGCCCGTCACTGCAAGTGCACCCAAGCTGACGCCATGAAAGCCATTGGTAAACGAAATGACAGTGTTCCGTCCGGTGGCCTTGCGGGCGAGCTTCAAGGCGGCTTCTACGGCATTGGCGCCGGTGGGGCCGGGAAACTGAAACTTGTATGTAAGGCTGCGTGGGCGTAGTAGGATCGCATCAAAACGCTCCATGAACTCTCTCTTGGCTGACGTAGCCATATCAAGTCCGTGGACGATCCCATTTGATTGCAGATATTTAATTAATCCGTTGAGCAAATCGGGTTCGTTGTGACCGTAGTTAAGAACGCCCGCGCCGGATAGAAAGTCGATAAACTCGCAACCTTCCTCATCCTCGAGAATAGCACCTGCAGCCTTCCCGAAGACAACCGGGAAGGATCGCGAATACGACCGCACTTCTGACTCCAGGGCCTCGAATGCAGATAGCGAGTTGGAGTTAGTCTCTGTGGGCATGATCTTTCTCCCTTTTGATTGCGTGCTGTGGCCCCATCCGCCGTCAGAAGCCAGCGGCCGTGGGGTCTCTGGCAGAACCTTTACGCTTTTTAGCCGGTATCTCAGCGCGCGCCTCCCTACCTGGGGTAATAGGTTGCCGCGCATGCTCGACTTGACGTCCATCCGGCTATGTAAGTCTCGTTCTTCGACGGGAAGCCAAGGCTCCTGTCTTCGATGGACGTCTTACCAGCTAGCCTTCCGCTTGGACTCGACGTTTCCCCCTTGCCCGTTTGACGAAGAACGCTCTCGTGGGACGTGATGTCATCTTTCTTCCTGCACTGACCTAATCAACCCATTCTGAAGAGGCCGATCACACTTGGCCGATGAACTCAGATACGTGCACGGCTGGAGAAAAGGTTTTCTTATCGCTTACATCTGTCCGATCATCGCGGCCAGCTTACGACGGCGCTCGTGGTCGCTTGGGTTCAGGGGAGCGCGGAACGCGACGCCAACCTCCTGGGCGCGCCGCCTGGAAGTGCTGCGGCCGTTTTCGAGCATGAAAGAGCCTCGATCCACGGAACGAGCTTCCCGCAAGCAATATATTCGGCAAAGCACACCCGGGCCTGACGCCATATTTACACCGAACGGGAAATTGGTCGCGCTGCTGAAGGCGGCGCGGTGGCAGCCGCAACAAGCATTTGACCGGCAACGTACGAAACCGTGTTTGGGCTGATCGCAGCCACTTGATCGCGGTTTTCGAGGCGCTGAAGCTCCGATGCGGCGGTGTCGACATCACCGGCGGATGTCTAGCGCGCGTAAATACCCCAGTTCACCAAGTCAAGGCACTTAGCATTTTCTGCCTGTGTCGCTGCTGCACACTCGCGCTACGCCGCCATCCGCGGCCCGCCATCGCTGCGTCCGGTTCGGATGCAACTTTCTTCGTCATCACCTGCGGGGAAACTCCTTCCAAGCGGCAAGTTCATTGAACATTCAGTGGGTACGTCGGCACGCTAGCATTGTTGCTCGTGGGGCCTATGGCGAGCTTCGCATTCACGATCTGAGCCACACCTTCATCTGCCGACCAGAGCCGAGCCGGCAGAACGAAAGTGCAGACATCGACAGTGGCATCGCCGCGCGGCCACCTATGTCGGCAATACCAAGGCCTCGATACCTATTTTGGTGCCTCACCGGTAGTCCCGACCTGATGGTCTCCTGAAATCGATGAACTCGCTTGTGCCGTTGGTTCTTCTTCATCAGGGCAAACTCTCGTCAGTGCAGGTCATAGATCAATTAGGCCCGGCTTGTTCTCCCTCCATGAAGCCTCCATTCGGCCTCCACCGAATCTGAACTCGGGAAGTGTTTACCCCACCCACTCATCCGAATCCAACTTGGCAAATGGCTGATGAGAACGACCAACGTCACGATCGCGATGTCTGTAGGCAGGCACAGGTGGAACCTCGCGATCAGTTGTAGCTTGAGTACAAAGGTTCGCTAGATGACAACGGAATCGGAAGCTGCGCGCGCGTTTGACATATTTATTCACCAGATGCCTGAAGAAAAAAGCGTAGATCAGATGGTCGAGAACATCTCTGTTTTTGCGCGAAGTTTCAAATGCAGCTGGATTGCCTATGGTCCTCAAACGTCCGATCAGAATATGCAAATAAAATGCAAAATCAAGCTGCCCACACTCCCCACAATACTGACTTACCCTAAGGAGTGGCAGGAGCATTGTTTGAATAACGGCTACGACAGACTCGCTCCAAGCATAAGGATGGGCCATTCTCATTCGTCCCCTTTACTATGGGATCACGCGTACAAAGACCCAAACACAACCGACCGAGAACGACGCATCTTCGACGAGGCTAAAGAATTCGGCCTTGAAACAGGTGTAACCATATCGCTGCCTGGGCGGTTGGGCTGTTTCCCAACCATGAGCTTTGTACAATCAGAAAGGAGCGGTCTAAGCGAAGCCGCGGTTTTGTATCTCATGTCTGCCGCGCAAGTTTTTCACAAAAGCGTTGAGGGCTGCGTGGATTGGAAAGCCGGCTTTCCTAGCCTTACTGCCAGAGAAACTGAGTGTATTGGGTGGGTCGCCAAAGAAAAAACGTCTTGGGCGATTGCAATCATCCTTGGAATTACCTCGCACACAGTCGATTTTCATATCAAGCATGTGCTGAGAAAATTGGGAGTTGAGAGCAGAAAAGATGCCGCAATGCTCGCTGAGCATCTCGGATTGATCGAGCCACAATTTTAACTGCTATGAACATACCGGCAGCTTTCGTCGATCATCTTCCACATTCCGGTGTCCACCTCTTCGTTGGTGGACACGTCGTGCCCCAGCGCACTCAACACAACATGTTACAGTTATTTAATGACGCTTACGGTTGACCTCGGCGGGTAGAATGCCCTCCTATTAGTCGGACAACTGTAAGGAGTAAGCCGTGCATACCAAATTGATTCTCATCGTCGAAGACGATGAGAAACTCCGCAGCTCACTAGCGAGGCACCTTTCGGAAAATGGTTTCCGGACCATCAGTGCCTCTAATGGACGTGAGGGCTTCAAGCGATTTCAGACGGGAAAGCCGGATCTGGTAGTTCTCGACCACGGGCCGCCCCGCGTTGACGGCTATGAGTTACTGGTTAAAATTCGACATTTCGGCGATACGCCGGTCATTATGGCGACAACCTGGAACTCGCACGACGACGAGTTGCGGTGCCGTCACCTAGGGGCAGATGATTACCTTCCCAAGCCGATCCATAATGAGGTGCTGGCAGAACATGTAAAAATGTTGCTGACGAGGGGCGAGGATCGTTGTGCGAATAGACCGATCCGCCTTGGGAAATTGACAATCGATCCGGACGCACACACCGTGTTCGTCGACGATCCGGCCGGTGCAATGGAGCTGAAGCTGACTAACTCGGAGCGAAAGCTGCTCGCCCATATGGCTCGCTCCCCGCGACAAGTCTTCGAGCGTGCGGACCTTATCTACGACTGCTTTCCCAATAGCAACATGCTCCTTAGGACGATCGATAGCCATGTGTGCCATTTGAACCGCAAACTAGCTGACGCAGGCATTGACGTTTACTTGGAACAAGTCCGGAGCGTCGGATACCGATTGAAAATTCGGAATACCAACCCAATGGACGCATAATATTCTCGCTACTAATCTACGCGCGTTTGATCGCGAAGTCTAACAACTCTTGGAGAGATTTATGGTTTTACGAATGGAGTCTCCGGCTCCTGCGCTCGAAGTGAAGGACTGGGTGCGCGGCCAACACCTCGCGAACTTCCAACCCGGCAAGGTGTACATCGTCACCTTTTGGGCCACCTGGTGCGGACCATGTTTATCGGCGATGTCTTCTCTGATGCAGCTACAGGAGAAATACAAGGGCAGCGGGGTTGAGGTCCTTGCAGTCGCGGCAGATGAAGAGGCGGACACGGCTGATGAAGTTCAAGCGTATTTGGACGCATGGTTGACGGAGAAATTCCCACAGTTGAACTTCCGGATCGGGATCGACTGCACAGGCAAAATGAAAAAGTTCTGGATGCAAGCAAGCTTGTCTATGGAAATTCCATACTCGTTTGTGGTCGACCGAGACAGCAACATCGCCTTTATCGGTCATCCGGCGGAACTCGAGGACATTCTGCCGAAAGTGCTCAACGGCAGCTGGCGCACCAGCGATCAAGCAAAAGCCGCCGATATGGAGCGGATCGCCAGATGGCGCGAGGAAGCGTTTCTTTCCAAGATCTCGCCGGCGATAGAGATGGAGGATTGGAAGACGGCGCTCTCGGTGATCGAAGAGGCCATCGCTTTGATGCCAGATAGCATCCAACTCCGAGCGGCTCATGCGGACACGTTGCTTCACAAAATGCGCGACATGCACACCGGCCTTCCCGTACTGCGCCAATTGGTTCGCGACGCTATCGACAGAAATGACGAAAATTGGCTGTTGGGGGCGATGAACCAACTCTCGAATCCAGCGTATGATTACACGGGCTTTCCGTCTGTCGAGCGCTTCGCTATGGGCAAGGAGCTCTCCGAATACATCCTTGCACTAAAGGAACTAAAAGATGACGTAAAGGCGTACTCTTATCAGTTGGTCGCTCGATACTACCATGAGAGCGGCAATAAAGCTCGCGCGGAGGAATTGCTCGCGCTCGCGCTCAAGCTCGTAGACGGACTGTACCTCGCAGACAACATAAAGCAGCGATGGGTAGCAGATTTGCTGCAGACCTTAGCCAACTACAGGGGCCAGAAGGTTTGTTACAACGCCATGAGTGCAGTTCCGGAAAACCATGCCAAGCCGAAGGCGAATTAGGAGAATCTGGAGGGTTCTGTGAGGTCCGTCCTCTGGGTATGCGGCCTTCACTGTTCGGACCTCATTGAAGCCGGTTGAGCGAAGGCGCGGGTGTTTGACCTACGGGGACTTAGCCGAAACGGTGGATCGTGTTTGACCCGGTCAAGCCGTGCCGGAGGCAGGTGAATAGGTTTTGGATGGAGGTTCCTGCCGGTACTTGCGCGTCTTTGATGTCCCTGTCCGTTGGATTGCCTGGCGCGCACCCCTTGGTGCTGTGGCCGGTTCTGCCATTCCCGGCTCCTCCAGCATCGGTGACCGCCGAGATCAGGTCCGGTGACACACCCAGGCCGTAGAGCTCCTCCAGATGCCCCTGGATCTCGCGAACCGTCATGCCGCGGGCATACATCGAGATGATCTTCGCATCGAAATCCGGAAAGCGACGTTGACATTTGGCGATCAGCTTCTGATCGAAGGTGCCGGCCGGGTCGCGCGGGATGGTCAGCGCCACCTTCGACGGACCGGTCAACACGGTCTTCCTCGAAGACCGTTGCGACGGTTGCCAGAACCACCTTCACGGCGCTCGCCCTCAAGGTGCTAATCCAGTTCCGCATTCAAAATCCGCTCCCACAGCGCCTTATTCAGATCGTCCAGAAGCTGTCCTTGCCGAAAACCTCAGACGGATCGTGACCGGCAAGAAGCTGATCCAAAAGTTCTCTCTCTATAGCCATGTGATGGTTCTCTCCTTTCCATCATCATGGCCTCACGCACAGAATTCCTGACAGTCCCTCCCGGCTCGGAAACAACCAGATCCGGGATGGCGCCAGCTTCCAATAGCCCCCAGGATCGCGAGCAACTGCGCCGACAGCATGACGTTGCGCTCCTTGCCGCCCTTGCCGTGCTCGACGCGGATGATGCCGCGTTTGCCGATCAATGTCGCGGACCTTGAGATGAACAGCTTCCGAGGCGCGCGCCCCGCCGCCTAGATCTAGGCGGCCAATGCGCTTCGGTATCTCGGCATGACCAAGCGTGACGCCGAGAAGAACCGCAGGGCACAAGCCTCGGTTCAAGGCCGGCCCCGATGAGACCAGATGCACCTGAAACGCCCGCACATCTTCAAGTCCACGATGGTCTGGCGATCGCCCAAAATAGCGCTAGAACGTTGTTACCGCATGCAAATACGACCGTCAGTCGCGGGAGAAAAATTGCGGATTGTCATGTCATCGATCAGCGCCGCCGCAGCGGGCTTATCTCTGTCATAGTCATCTCCTGTTTGAAGGTTGGCACACAACCCAGTTTTTTAAAGCAGCAGCAATCATGCAAACCCAGCGCGCTAGCGTCACGGCGCTCGCCCTCGTGGTGTTCATCCAGTTCCGCGTTCAAAATCCGCTGCGACAGCGCCATCTTCAGATCGTCCGATCTTCCACCAAGCCGTCCTCGCCGAGAACCTCGAACGAGGACGACCCGTCGCGAACTGATCCCATACACGGTGGCTGTACTTGCCGACGGATGGCGCCCCGCGCCAAACGTTGCAGGTCACGCTCTCGTGAAGGTCATTAGACGGAGTAGTACATCTTAAACTCGATGGGGTGCGGTGTCATCTCGAGCAAGGTGACCTCCTGCATCTTCAGCTTGATATAGCTATCGATGAAGTCGTCGTCGAAGACTCCGCCAGCCCTGAGGAACGCTCGGTCCTTGTCAAGACTGACAAGAGCTTCGCGCAGGGAGCCGCAAACAGTCTGGATCTCCTGCTGCTCGCCCTGCGGCAATCCGTAGAGATCCTGATTCATAGGCACTCCGGGATCGATCTTGTTCAGGATGCCATCGAGACCGGCCATCAGGACCGCCGCGAAGGCGAGGTAAGGATTGGCGGCTGAATCAGGGGAGCGGACCTCGACTCGCGTGGCCTCCGGCGAGGTCGCGAACGGAATGCGGCAGGAGGCAGACCGATTGCCGCCTGAGTAGGCAAGCAGAACCGGAGCCTCGTGGCCCGGGACGAGACGCTTGTAGGAGTTTGTTGTCGGGTTGGTGAAAGCGTTGAGTGCCCTTGCGTGTTTGATGATGCCGCCGATGTACCACAGGGCCTCCCGGGACAGGCCGGCATGCTCGTTGCCAGCGAAGAGAGGCTTGCCGTCCTTCCACAGCGACTGGTGCACGTGCATGCCCGAGCCGCTCTCGTCATAGGCCGGCTTGGGCATGAAGGTCGCCGTCTTACCAAGTTTATGCGCGGCATTGAGAACACAATATTTAAGGGTCTGGATCGAGTCGGCGCTGCGAAGTAGGGTGTCGTACTGTATGCTGAGCTCGTGCTGGGCAGGAGCCACCTCGTGGTGATGCTTCTCGACAATCACGCCCATGGCCTTCGTGAATGCCAGCATCATGCCACGCATGTCCTGACCGGAATCCAGCGGCGGAACCGGCAAGTAACCGGCCTTGCTCTGGATGCGATGACCGTGGTTGCCGCCCTCACGATGCATACCATCGTTGATCGGCAGCTCGGAGGATGTGAGCTTAAAGCTGGTGTGGTAGGGGCCTAACGTAAACTCCGCCGAGTCGAACACGAAGAATTCGGGCTCGGGGCCGACATAGTTCCTATCGGCAATTCCCGTGGAGTTCAGGTAGGCCTCCGCCCTCTTCGCGATTCCCCGCGGATCCCGGTTGTAGGGCTCGCCCGTCTTCGGCTCGAGAATGTCACAGTTGATCATCAGGGTGGACGCGGAGGTGAACGGGACCACCTGGGCGGTCGTCGGATCGGGCATAAGGGTCATGTCGGATTCGTTAACCGTCTTCCAGCCGGCAATGGACGAACCATCAAACATAATGCCGTTAGCAAACGTGGCCTGGTCGACCATCGAGGCGTCGTAGGTCATATTATGCCACTTGCCGCAGGGGTCGGTGAAGCGGAAGTCGATATATTGGACTCCGTCATCTTTGATAAACTTAAGCACAGCCTTGGCGGTCTGCATTCTGGTCTGACCTCTTCTGCCTGTAAGATTGTCCTCTGCACTGATGCCTAGGGTGATGAAGGTGAGCTTAGATGCCGTCCGATTGGAATGATGGCGCCTTTTGTCGATGTGATCATGGAACGCTTTCTCCACTGTCCAATTTCATGCGCTCCATATCCTCGAGCGCGCGGCGGTATTCGACCGGCATCACCTTGCGGAACTTCGGCCGGTAATCCGCCCAGTGATCGAGGATCTCCTTGGCGCGGACCGAGCCGGTATAGTGAAGATGGCTCGAGATGAGCCGGTAGAGGCGCTCCTCGTCGTGGCGCGTCATGTCGCCCGAGACGTCCACCATGCCCTTGTGCATGAGGTCCCCGCCGTGGTGATGCAGCTTCTCCAGCATGTCGTCCTCCTCCGGAACCGGCTGTAGCTCGGGCTCGGTCATATTGCAGCGCCGGGCGAAGTCGCCCTCCTCATCGAGCACGTAAGCGACACCGCCCGACATGCCGGCGGCGAAGTTGCGGCCCGTGCCGCCGAGAACGACGACGACACCGCCGGTCATGTATTCGCAGCCGTGATCGCCGACGCCTTCCACGACCGCGATCGCACCGGAGTTGCGGACGGCAAAGCGTTCACCGGCGACGCCGTTGAAGTAGCACTCTCCGGAAATTGCGCCGTAAAGCACGGTGTTGCCGACGATGATCGACTGATGCGGCACGATCCGCGCGTTCTGCGGCGGCCGAACGACGATGCGTCCGCCCGAAAGTCCCTTGCCGACATAGTCGTTTCCGTCACCAACGAGGTCGAAGGTGATGCCGCGGGCGAGGAACGCGCCGAAGGATTGGCCCGCAGTGCCCTTGAGGGTCACGTGGATCGTATCGTCCTTCAGCCCCTTGTGGCCCCAACGCTTGGCAAGGGCGCCCGAAAGCATCGCGCCGGCCGAGCGGTCGACATTCTTGATCTCGGCCTCGAAGGCGACCGGCACCTTGGTCTCCAGCGCCAGCTTCGCCTTCTCGATCAGCCTGCGGTCGAGAATATCCTGGATCGGATGGTTCTGGCGCTCCGTCCAGTAGGTTGCTTCCTTCGGAGCCTTCACCTTGCGGAAGATCTCCGAAAAGTCGAGGCCCCTCGCCTTCCAGTGCTCGATCATCCGGTCGCGGTCGAGCAGATCCGAGGCACCGATAATCTCGTCGAGCTTTCTTGCACCGAGCGATGCGAGGATCTCGCGCACTTCCTCCGCAACGAAGAAGAAGTAGTTGATGACATGTTCCGGCGTACCCTTGAAACACTTCCTCAACACCGGATCCTGCGTGGCAACGCCGACAGAACAGGTGTTCAGATGGCACTTGCGCATCATGACGCAGCCGACCGCGATCAGCGGCGCGGTTGCGAAGCCGAATTCGTCGGCGCCGAGCAGCGCTCCGATGACGACGTCACGGCCGGTCTTCAGGCCTCCGTCGACCTGCAGAGCGATGCGCGAGCGCAGACCGTTGAGCACCAGCGTCTGCTGCGTTTCGGCAAGGCCGATCTCCCACGGGCTACCCGCATGCTTCACCGAGGTCAGCGGCGCAGCACCGGTGCCGCCGTCGAAGCCGGCAATGGTGATGTGATCGGCGCGCGCCTTGGCGACGCCGGCCGCAACCGTGCCGACGCCGACTTCCGATACCAGCTTGACCGAGACATCGGCCTCCGGGTTGACGTTCTTCAGATCGTAGATCATCTGCTCCAGATCCTCGATCGAATAGATGTCATGGTGCGGCGGCGGCGAGATCAGGCTGACCCCCGGCGTCGAGTGCCGCGTCTTGGCGATGGTCGCATCGACCTTGTGACCCGGCAGGTAGCCGCCTTCGCCGGGCTTCGCGCCCTGCGCCATCTTGATCTGCAGAACGTCGGCATTGACCAGATATTCGGTGGTGACGCCGAAGCGACCAGAGCCAACCTGCTTGATCGCCGATCGCTCCGGGTTCGTCGAACCGTCGGGCAGCGGCAGATAGCGATCGCTCTCCTCACCACCTTCGCCGGTGTTCGACTTGCCGCCGATCCGGTTCATGGCGATCGCCAGCGTCGTGTGCGCCTCGCGGCTGATCGAGCCGAAGGACATGGCACCAGTCGAGAAGCGCTTGACGATCTCCGACGCCGGCTCGACCTCTTCGACCGGGACCGGTTTACGGCCGACCGCCTCGCCCCCCTTGATCGTGAATAGCCCGCGGATCGTGTTCATGCGGCTCTCAGACCCGTTCATCATCGCGGAAAATTCGCGATAGCGGTCCTCGGCATTGTGGCGCACGGCATCCTGCAGCGACCGGATGGCGGCCGGCGTCCAAGCATGGCTCTCGCCGCGCATGCGGTAGATATATTCGCCGCCGATGTCGAGCGTGTTGGCAAGCACCGGATCGCTTCCGAAGGCAGCCTTGTGACGCGCCACGGTTTCGGCAGCGATCTCCTCGAGGCCGATGCCTTCGATCCTCGTCGCCGTGCCGCAGAAGTACTTGCCGACCAGCGCGGACGAAAGGCCGATGGCGTCGAAGATCTGCGCGCCGCAATAGGACTGGTAGGTGGAGACACCCATTTTGGACATGACCTTGAGGATGCCGTAGCCGACCGCCTTGATGTAGTTGCAGACGACGTCCTTCT
>Ga0228710_1011389_pt1 | contig 11498 bp, 3 predicted proteins | sample MedpolnodulmetaG_FD_177995 | JGI IMG/M metagenome (GOLD analysis project Ga0228710, IMG submission 177995) | Root nodule microbial communities from Medicago polymorpha collected in Santa Monica, California, United States - pink nodules | ecosystem: Host-associated > Plants > Roots > Nodule... | reverse complement strand
CTAATAAAGAAAAGTATTTTTTTCCTATTTTTTTTTTTGGTGTTGTATTGGGCAAACGTGGAGTATGGACCAAGTATTAGAATTATACGACAAATATCGTCAAAGCTTACTGCTGACTAATTAGCTCATCTTTCTTTTTTGGCACCTTTGGTTTTGGCAGCCCCTTTGTTTAACCATTCACTTTTTTCTACACCTTACATGCTGATAAATTATTTTCAATAATGTGAATCAGTCAAAAGGATAGAGGAATCACGTTTGGGTGATTTTAAAATTTATAAGGAATTGTGCTCATGAATCCATTATGTCCAATATAGATGTAAGAACACATACATAAAATTGAAAAGTGAAAATTTTAATTATCTTTTTTTAGTAGAATTTTTTTAATTTTTATTATCCTGAAATAGTTTCTTATCTAATATTAAATTTAATCTGATAGAATAAAACTTATATCTGCATTGATATAATTTTTATTTATTTATAAAATTTTATTTTATGTTTAGTGTGCATGAAAGAATAAGGAGATAATAAAATAGGGAGTTTGATAAAAATACTGCCTTGGTCACATTTATATGTAAATATTTATTTTTTAAGTTCATTATATGGACTATAATATAATTCAGATAAATCGTTTATTAATGAATATGAAAAGAGAATATTTGTTTATAAATGTGACGGAAGAAAGTAGAATATAACAATGTCATTGTAACATCCCAGACGACTTTAAGCATTGCTGACACGAGTCTTTTCAGCGTGTTTTGTCCTCACTCGCACGCTCCATCCAAAGACTACTCAAGGTCAAGCACGCTTAACTGTGAAGTTCTTATGGAATGGGCTACCAAAAAGAACATGCATCTTGTTGATATAGGTAGTACAAAACAATTCTTATAAGCCTTCTTTCAACCATGTAGTCTCATATCTACACGACCTCAGAATCCCTCTCATTCCGATGTGATTCGGTTCCTCTAGAAGCAGTCGGAAGCCGCTCATTGTCGTGCCTTGTGCACCGGCGACCACTCCCCATCCTCGTCAGCCTTTGGTATTATAGTCATGGTAGCATAGCAATTTATTCTATCGTGTGTTTGATGGAGACATGATAAAATGCAAAATAACATTATTTACTATAAGTTATCAAACACTAAATTTAACTAGAGAGAGAGAATACCAAATTATGATCAGTATCTTATGCCAACCTAAGAAATACCATATGACATGATACAATCATCAGTTTTCAAAATATCTTATGCCATCTAGGCCGAACATTGTATTTAACGTTTGCGTGTGTGCTTGGTATCAAATACGTCCTAAGAAATCTCATTTACAAGCAATTAAGCACATACTTAGATAGTTCCACGCAACATGAAGTATGGGCTCTGGTGTCCCAAGGGTTGTGACTGTAGCAATTAATCTCAACTTTGCTAGTTGCAAAATAGATAGGAAAATAATTATCGATACTTGTCACTTATTTGGTATATATATCACTGGTCTCTTGGCATATCAAGAAGCAAGTGAGTGTTGCCTTGTCTAATGTCAAGGAAGAATATGTTGATGTCGAGAGCAGTTGCGCCTAAATTATCTGGTTGAAGCAACAACTTTTGGATTTGAACTTAAAACTTCAACATACTCCAATCAAATGTGACAACACCGGTGCAGTCAATTTGACGAAAAACTCAATATCATGTTCTAGAACTACACATATAAAAAACTGATATCATTTCCTACAAGATCATGTTGAAAAAGTTGATGGTGTATTCAAACATGTTGTCACAAAAAGTCAGTCAGCTGACATTTTTCAATATTCGTCGGGAACTTGGCATCCTTGATGTCTCTTGTGTTGAATAAATTTCTATTTGTTTTATGTCTTTTTGAGCTCTAACATTTTTATGTATGTACTAAGCAAACAAGTACTCCTAGTGCATTATTTTATCGAGCTCTAACATTTACTTAATGTCTTTAGAAGAGCCAATTTTACCTGACATGCCGATGGTTGCTTACAGTTTAACTTGTATTGGTAAATTTAAGTGTGGCTATCTATGCCAGTCTAAATGAGAGATTCTGAATTTCAAGCTAATTTTTTTCTTACATGTCTGGTTGGTTAATGTCGTTTTTCCCCTTTCATTTCCGTGTATCCTTATTAGATTAAAAAGGATCTATTGATTATTAAAAAAAAATGGTACTCATTCCTTAGTGATTGGCATCATTTTACTAAAGATATGTGACCTCAGGATAATTGCATTGACACGGGCTGCATGATGATTTGTGTATGCATGTAAATATGATGATCCATGAAGAAGGTGGAACTCTGCCACAACATTTCTCTGGTGAGCTTGTTTTGACTCATCATGATTGTAGATGCCGGGTGCAATCTGTCATAGTCGAGTCGACTTCTTCATTCATTGAAAATAGTGATGAGAAGATGTGGCATGAAAATGAATTAAAACAATATATATATTTGAAAAATCATTTTTTGACAACTTTTATAACAATTTTATCTCTCATATTTACACTGTGATTTTACTTTTTTTCTCTCTATTGTTTTGCTTTTTATGTCAATACTTAAATTTCGTTTATATTTTAGTTGTCAAACAAGTTGTCTAAATAAAGAGTTGTTCAAATAACATTCCTCAAAAACAAAAGAAATGATATGGAAAAGACTTAAAGGGGGGAAGATGATTTCCAACATGAAAAGAAAAAACCTATAATTCTATAGAAGAGGTGGAAAAGAGTATTCCCTCCAAAACAAAATATAAGTAAAAATGATAGTTGAAAAATTGATGTATGTAGGATAAATTTTTAAATATTTTTCTTAACTACCACTTTTAGTTAAATTTCATTTAAGAGGATTATGTGAACACGAAGAGTAATTTCTTTTCTAAATGCTAAAAAGGTTTTTGAAGAGAAAAAGACAAAACCCAGAGAATAATGTCTTTTCTAAATCCTCTTAAGCCACCCATGTTATTATATATCACACTTATTACGTAGATCATTCTAGTACGTATACAAGTGCATAAACTTTAAATTTATTTCATGTCTCACATCCTCCTTTAATAATATATCATTTTAATTTTTTAACAAAAAACAAAATTTTAATTTTATATTGGGAGGAAAGAACCAATCGTATGTGTCCAATATATAAAGAGAGATATTTTGTACCTATAACACTATTAAAAAAAGTAAATAAATACCCTAACAGTAAAACATAACTATATTTAGAAAGACTATTTATAGGTATATATGAGAGGGCTCTTAATTTCCTAACCGGCAAGTCTTAAGGCTTAAACGACTTGTTAAGTATAGGAAAATTACTCTTCTCATTTATGAAATTGCTCATCCACTGTATCAGCGGAAAATAACTACCACTCGACATCTTTCAGCAGTAGTTAACAACCATTGAGACTCTTAAGATTGGTTTAAGAACTTTTTAAGTCAGTTCAACCGATTTTAAAAGTATCAGCGACAATTAAGTGCCGCTGAAAAATGTCGAGCGGCAGTTAATTGTCGCTTATGTAGTGAATGAAAATTTTCATAAGTGAAAAGATTAATTTTTCAAGTATATAGATGTGGAAATTTCATAGATGTGTGGGCTTTTAAAGATGGGTTTTTTATACTCAACCCAAAAATGGTCCATAAAAACAGAGTGCTGCTGTTTTCATATCTATTGTTTTCTACAAACATATGAAAATGACCAAAAAAAACTAGTCGTAGTTAATTACCGTCTGTTTTTTAGTTATAAGCCAACAACAGTTAACTATTACTAGAGTGTTTTTTGTCATTTCCATGTGTTTCTAGCAAACAATGGATGTTAGAAAAGCAATTGTCTAAGAACATTAAATTATGTAAAATATGAAAGGTTGGATTTTGTTTTGGATAAAGGGATAAGATTTTGAAATGCATATCAGCCAATGAGAAGTGAGGGACTTCAACAGCCACAAACCTTGAATTTGCATTGAGCTATGGAAGTACTTAGCCACTCTGGTCCCTCATTTCAACCAGTGTGTGTAACAACTCTCTGTGCTGCTCCACTTGTGGAAGAATCAACAGAACTTAAGTCATGGCAGCTGCTTCTCCTATGGCAAGCCAACTCAAGTCCAGCTTCACTAGACCTTTGGTCACACCTAGAGGACTTTGTGGCTCTTCCCCACTCCATCAATTGCCTTCTAGAAGGCAGTTTAACTTCACTGTTAAGGCCATTCAATCTGAAAAGGTAAGCCACTTCCTCCTCTATATGTCTTACTCTATTTTGCTTAGTCATTGCTAGTCCATAACCCATTCCACTTTATCTATCATACCATAGTTAAAATACATTAGCAAAATATATATTTGAAATCATGAACTAACTACCCTTTATTTAGTAATGTTTTTTTTCCTTCTTTCTAAGATAGCTTAATTCATGAACTGCTTTAGGTATATGAATAATGTTGTTATAGATTATGATTTTAAAACCATAACATGTTCATTATTTTAAGTGGTATATATGTTGTCACGTTTACATGTATGTTCATTGCTTAGGTTGGTTTGAGTAGTAAGGCTAACTAAGTGATCAGATGTTCTGAAGTTTTATAACATAATAAATCTTATCATTAACGTTCAATAAGATGCCATTAATGATTGATATTTGCCCAAACTAATTTTAGTTAACATATCTTAATTAGTTTTAAATTTCAGTTTAGTCCTATAACAACTTTGACAAAAGCTTAGTCCTGAAATTGAGTCATTTATTTCAATTGGAAACTTCAATTTTTGCAGCAAAATTACCAAGTGATTCAACCAATCAATGGTGACCCATTCATTGGAAGCCTTGAAACTCCAGTTACATCTAGCCCACTTGTTGCATGGTACCTCTCCAACCTACCAGGCTATAGAACTGCAGTGAACCCACTACTTAGAGGAATTGAAGTCGGCTTAGCCCACGGATTCTTCCTCGTAGGCCCGTTCGTTAAAGCCGGGCCTCTAAGGAACACCGAATACGCCGGATCAGCAGGCTCTCTTGCAGCTGCTGGGCTTGTTGTCATCCTCAGCATTTGCCTTACAATCTATGGAGTTTCATCATTCAATGAAGGTGATCCATCAATTGCTCCATCTTTGACCTTAACGGGCCGTAAGAAGCAGCCCGATCCGCTCCAAACAGCTGATGGTTGGTCCAAGTTCACCGGTGGGTTTTTCTTTGGAGGAATTTCTGGTGTTACCTGGGCTTACTTCCTTCTTTATGTTTTGGATCTTCCATACTTTGTCAAGTAAACAAGTTAATTAATCTGTTAGTTTCTGTTGCTTATGTGTGCTAATGAGATGATGGATGTAATTACATGCTGTACTTTATGAATCTCACTTTATTACTACAATGTTAAATTCAATACTCTTATGTTTTTCATCTTTTATTAGAATTATTGAATTATGTAAAAATTGATGGAAATGGATTCTCTGCAGTAAAAATGTGACTATAGCATGACATGGACATTGACATTAATTTGATTGATCATTGATAGTTGAAATTGGTTTGCCAAGTATATGGCACGGGCTGTGGAGGATTGTGATTAAGGACAATCCATGTCCTAAGTGAGTATCATGAATGAATGATGAGCCTTCTATCCGAATAGCATTCAAAAACTTCTTGTTGCATGTCATGTCGACAACAAAAAGGGCAAACTGTTCTTAACCAAATCTTAAGTAATATCTTTCTTATTTAGAATACATAGGGCTAATTAGAATGAATATGGAGTGTATTGGATCAGGATTTCAAGTAATTTTAAAAGACTTTTTGATACTCTGTTTGGTAAAAATAGCGGATAGTTGATAAGCTAGCTGATAGCTTTTAGCTGATGACTGATTACTGATAGCTTATAAGCTAATTGAAATGTTTGGTAAAATTAACAGTTCAACTAGCTGATAAATGTAAAATGACATAAAATGATATTCTTTATTCTAATAAATTTCGTAAATTATATTCTTAATATATATTTTATATATTATTAAATTATTAATGTTTACTAAAGTTTTATCTTAAATTTATTCCATTTCAGTTTTAATTTATCGTTGTTGGGGAAATGGTGTTGGAGTCTGTTGAATGATAAGGAGGGGTTGTGGTATCGTGTGCTGAAAGCACGGTATGGTGAGATGGGGGCCCGCATAAAGGATGGGGGTAGGCAAGGATCGTGGTGGTGGCGGACTATCACTAGAATCCGTGAAGGGGTAGGGGAGGGTGTGGGAAGGTGGTTTGAGGATAATATCTAACGTGTGGTGGGTAATAGGAGGAACACTTTGTTTTGGTATGATTGCTGGGTAGGGGAAATGCCATTAAATTTAAAATTTTCCCGCCTATTTGATTTGGCGGTTTTTAAGGAGTGTTCGGTGGAGGAGATGTCGACTTTAGGGTGGAGGGGCGTGGGTGTGGAGACGCTGTCTGTTAGCGTGGGAGGAGGAGAGTGTGAGGGAGTGTTCTTTTCTATTACATAACATTGTTTTGCAGGATACTGTCAGTGACAATTGGAGGTGGTTGTTAGATCCTATTCATGGTTACTCGGTGCGGGAAGCATATCGGTTTATCACACATTCAGGTGACATGGTGGATAGGACTTTTGTGGATGACGTATGGCACATACATATCCCTTCAAAGGTGTCTCTCTTGGTTTGGCGACTCCTTCGCAATAGACTGCCGACGAAAGATAATTTAGTACGGCAGGGTGTTCTTCATGCTAATGATATCACGTGTGGAGCAGCTGGGTGTGACAGTAATGAAACGATATCACATTTGTTTCTTAGCTGTGACAATTATTGTGAAGTTTGATCCAATGTTTGGAACTGGTTAGGTATCTCTTCTGTTACTATGGTTGATCTTCGACAGCATTTTATGCAGTTTACTTTGATGGCAGGCATGCCTCGAGCGTCTCATTTATTTCTGAGGGCAATTTGGTTTGCTACTATTTGGAAGGAAAGGAACAACCGTATATTTCAAAATACGGTCTCTACTTCTGCTACTCTAATAGAAAAAGTTAAACTAAATTCGTTCCTCTGGCTAAAATCAAAGCAGGCTTCTTTCTGTTACAACTATACAGACTGGTGGCGACATCCGCTACTCTGTATGGGAGTTTAGCTATAATTTATTTTACTGTTTTGTTTGTGCTCTTTCTTTAAGGATTATGTGACCTTGTAAATATTTGTCGGTGGTTCTCCTTTTGCACACCTTGTGCAGGATGCATCACCGTGGTTATATGGAAATCTCATTTTATTTGTTAAAAAAAACATAAGGTCTGATTGTTTTATACTTGTGTGTAAAACACTACTTTGATTTAGGTTAATATTCTAATTGTTGCTATTATTATGATTTGCGAGAATTGGTGTGTCAATGTAAATACGTTTCGTGAGTTGTGCAATAATGATATGATTATACGATTATGTCATAATAGATGAATATTGAATTTATGTGATTATGAACTTATGTAACTTTGAGCCTGTGTAAGTGTTAGTTGTGAGAATACAAATGTTGTGTATTCGTGAATTTTATTTTTTGTGGTGAACCCGCATACATTATGCATTATCCTTACCAACTGAGTTAAGGTCACGAGGACGTGTATTCGTGAATTTGTGAAAGTGGCATCATGGGAAGATGTGAATTGTGAAAATGTGAATCATATATGTTGTGAATATGTGTATATGCAAAATATGAATTATGAAATATACATGACTTAGACCCATGATGGTCCTCGTTATGGTGTGGCCTAGGATGATGGGGGAAGGTTATGTGAGGGTTTAATACTAGTGCTCATGCGAAGGTTTAACACTCAATTTGTGTGCGTCTATGTGAGGGTTGATCGTCCGTCCTTTGTTTGTCATTACGAATCGTGTCACCTCATAACACTGGTGGTTGAAACTTGAAAGATCATTTGTTTTTCTTAATGTTTTTTTCCAAGAGACTTGTTTTTCTTAATGTTTTTTTCCAAGAGACTTGTTTTTCTTAATGTTCTCTTGGGATACCTAACATTTGCTAAAATTATGTTCTAATGAGTTTGTATCTAAGATCCTTGTTGATGTTTTCTTCTTTGCTCACAATGAGCTAAAACCTTTTGTGTTGAATTATGTGAATTTTAATGACGACTTAGTTATGTTTGTGTTGTTTATGCATTTTTAGCATTTGAATATATATATCAAGCATGGTCAACTTATTATGAGTAGATAATAATTTATTAAGTTGTGAAAGTGTTTAATCAATGAAACTCACTAAATTGCTAATATGGCCCTTTGATCAATGGACACATTGAACCAACCTAATGCTTTGACATAATATTTAGAACAGTAAAGTGAATGAATTTGTCGTTGTCTCAACACCAAAAGGTTAGTTATGCACTTAGATGATGCGACACAGAAAAGCATCGCAAATAACTAAGAAGTATTTAAAAGAAGCATATCCATCCTTTCTCTCAAATAAGAAACTCAAACTGTTATTTGGATTTGCAAAATCTTATTTTTCTTTCTACATCATGATATTTGTTACCCCATTCTTCTCACTATTAAAATGTTCGATAGTAAGTTTTATAGAAGCTATTAAATCAATTATCATGAAAACGATCTCTATTTTTCCGCTCTATTACTTGTTTATTAATGAGTATACTCAGGGACAGATCTATATTGCTCACACAGTGAGCATGTGCCTGCACTATGTTTTGAAGATTTTTTTTGTGTGAGTTCTATAAATGATATATGTTAACATTTTGACCAACATGACCCACACTCATCACACAGTATAAAGTCTACAAATTGTTTATCCAACATAAAAAAAGTCTAATCAAAGAAAGAAAAAAGATTAAATAATTGTTTAATTATTTACCTAGAGAGGAATATAGTTTTTTGTTGAGTAAACCACCAATTTGGTCACTATCTTTGTAGGTCATTTTGACATTTTTATTTTGCAATGTTGCAAGTGTTTAATTCCTTCCACTATACTCGACTGCTTTTGCTAGAGAGTGATATTTTTAATAATATTAAAAATTAAAAAAACCATTTAATAATATATTCCTTGAGTATACTTGCTCAGCATTTGTAAGAAGTAAAAACAATATGTTGCTCGTGTTTGCATTCTCTTTGAATTCTTTTTCATGTTGATATCGATATTAAACTTCGGATACATCTTATACTAGGTAATTACAATTTATTTATTCTATGTCCTTAAAATGTCCATGCATTCTTTCTTTATTTTTATTTTTTTTGACGTTCATTCTTTCTTTATTTAAAACATTATTCCATTAGCACTATTTTTATTTAAACACATGTATTCATATCAACGTTTAGTTTTCACTACTTGCATTTTTTGTGTTTAACTGTCATCTATTATTTACACTATTTATGTATCTTATACAACTAACTTATTGTTATTCTATACATACTTAATTTTTAAATATAATTATATATTACAAATTTAACCATTTTTATTGCCTCTTTTATGATTTTTAAGGATCATTTAAGTACAGTTAGACAATAGTAAATTTTAATTAAAATTAAACAAATTTATATAAAGAAAATATTAATATTGTGCATCAAATGAGTTTTTACACTAGTCATAGTTCAACATGTGTTATGATCATAGGTATAATTTGATATAGATGTTAAAATAGAGATAATCCCTGTGAGCTTAGCTCAGTTGGTAGGGATATTGCATATTATATGTAGGGGCCGATATTCGAACCTCGGACACTCCACTTTTCCACATTTAAAAATGTGTGAGCTCTAGTCACTAGACTACTTGACAAAAAAAATATAGAGATCAAAGTATATGTGACTTTGTTTTGTCATAAGATATTTTTTATATTAAATAAAACAAAATAACAAATCTAGTAAATCAAATCCTTTTTTGAACAAAGGTGGAATGTTATAAATTCCTATCATGAATCACATGTGAAAATAGACCATTTATGGGTGAAACAATATTATTATTTATATGGAAAAAAATTGAATAAAATTAAGAATTAAGACCACCGATAGAATATATGAATTTACTTATGGCCTTCATCACATCACAAACACCAAAAGAAAACATACAAATGAAATTAAATTCATTAAAACGCATAACAATCTCAATTAAAACATGTGCATAATCGTCATCAGCATCTTCAAAGTCGCTAAAGTTGTTATCAATGTCATCAGCATCGTCGACAGTGACACCTTTCTACAATTATGAGATTACTAGAATAGTCACCTTACCATTATTCTCTCACTTTGCTAACATTGTTACTCAAGTGGATCACATTCTTGTTGTTTGTTGATGTGTTCCAAGCTACTTCACCTTAATTAGTTTTCCACCAAAGCCACGATAACCATTTCGTACTCAAACCCACAAGACCTTGCCCAACAACGGTTCAAAACCCTCGCGCGACCTTTCTCGACAACAATTCAAAAGCTTCGCCCAATTGCCTGACCCAAATAAGAATGTTTTGATTTATTAACAAAGTTTTAGTAGCTTTTAATCAATCAATAATCAATATTTTTGACTTTAAGAGTATTTTAGATCGAATATTCACATGTTGTTCATTCAATTTAGTTCAAATTTCAAATACAGATTTGTAAACACAAATTGTGACTTTGATGTACATTAAAATCCTAATAAGGAAATACCTTTCATCAAAGCGATATGTTTTATTCGAATGAAATACATTTCATCAAAGAAAATGACATCACCATTTTGATCTGTTTTATTTAAATGAAATTGAGCACAAGAGTAGAATAAAACATTGACCGTGGCAGAGCTACGTTAGGTATAGGTAGGTTATAGACTTTTAGCAAGTGTACCAAAAATATATCGAAGTAATAAAATTTATAAGTTCGTATCCACAGGGACTATTTCAATTTCTACTCGGCAAAAGCGTTAAAAAAAAGGATGTATTAAATTCAAAAGTTGCCCTAGGCAGTTGGATTGGTTTTTATAAATAAACTATTTAAAAACGATAAAAGTTTGGTTCTGAAAATTAAAGAGACATATGGTCAAGACCTTTGAATCCTCCAATGTTTTTCCACATTAATTTGCACCCCTATTCAATCAATGTCCATCTAGTCTAATGACAAATTAACAAAGTAATTCTACCCAATCTCTTGACCTAGAATTCTCTCCGCAAGTGACAACCCCTTAATCTCTTAAGTGAATTCGAAACCGTTGGAGGTTTTAACAGTCCGTTAATCCATGAGTCATAACCTAATTGTCATACCCCAATTTTTGACCTAAGATGTCACAGACACGTGTCGTTTGACGCTACATTCATACGCCCTTCGACCCTAACCGATCTCCGATTTTCAGTGAAAAATTCGGCAGAGAGGTATTTTAAAATACCTCATTTTGGTTCCGAGTCGGGCCCTCTTCTCTCAATTTTAATTTAATTTAATTTTAATTTCCATCTTTTATTTAATTTCTTTTAATCAATTAACTTTAAATTCTTTTTTTTTCAAATCTTTCTCTTTTATTGTTTAGAGTCTTTTATTTTATTTTTATTTTTGTCCAAGAATTTTCTAGCCCAACACAGGCT
>Ga0228710_1011387_pt1 | contig 11499 bp, 9 predicted proteins | sample MedpolnodulmetaG_FD_177995 | JGI IMG/M metagenome (GOLD analysis project Ga0228710, IMG submission 177995) | Root nodule microbial communities from Medicago polymorpha collected in Santa Monica, California, United States - pink nodules | ecosystem: Host-associated > Plants > Roots > Nodule... | reverse complement strand
GTGAGTAACGTTTTGGACCAACTTGAAACTTTTAAAACGTAAGGGACCAACTTGAAACTTTTAAAACATAAGGGACCAACTTGAAAACTAAAATAAACATAAGGGATCAAACATGCAATTAAGCCTTTTTAAATAACAAGATGATTTGAACGGTTAGCTCTCATCTTAGCAAGAATAACAACACGAGAATTTCCCTCTCGAAGGATGTGATAAAGTGAAATAGACCAATCCTTAGCAAGATGCATCCGAAGTAGTTCTAAGAGATTTGCATAATGGTAGAACCTTGTAGTCTCTTTCATTACCAACTGCATTACGCGAAGAGAGTCGGAGCAGCATATGAGCTTTCTATATCCTGCATCCGAACACAACTTTACACCAGTCAATAGATCTTGAATTTCAGCATGTAGGATATTTGAGATCCCTGCACTACCAAATAAATCAAGTTGAAAACTTCCATCGTGCTTACGAATTAGACCACCATAACCTGCCTTTCTTGTATTTGTCAACGCGCTTCCATCAACATTGAGAATCACGGTGCCCTCATCCCCATGTTGCCAACTCACCATCCTTGGAGTATGAGTACGAGTATCCAAGGAGTTAGTACCAAAAGCCTCGTGAGCAAGATGATGCTGGGAAAAAATAGTTACAACCGTCGAATGCATGTTTGGTTGGATATTATAAAAAACTAACTTGTTTCTTGTACACCAAATATTCTACATAATCAAAGGTGTAAGAATTCCGATATCACTTACTATTTTGTGGATGATCTTAGCTATATTATTCATGTCTATCACCGAGCACAAAGAAAGAGGGTTTGGGAAACCACATTTGTGCCAAACTGCTGCAGATCGCGAGCAAGAAAGGAGACAATGCAGAATAATCTCATCTTCATTTTGGCAGAATGGGCAGGTGGGAGAGACATTGACGCCTTTGTGTGCCAAAAGTGATTTGGTTGGAATAGAACAGTGGCAAGCTTACCAAATAAAGATTTCTATGCTAACAACCATAGGTAATTTCCAAGTTTCTTGAGAGGATTCCATTTCACGTTGAGAGAGAAGCCAATGATAACCACTGTATATGCGTTGAATACTCTCCATTCAAACTAGCATTCCAAATCCAGGTGTCCTCGATCGACAATATAATGCAAGGGTTTAAACTTTTGATGGCTTGAGAAATTGTAAGGGGTAAAGCTCTATGCAAGTATTCTACAATACATCTATTATTATTCCACAAAGTCTTGATCTTGAGGCATAAATCTGTTGGAGAAATATCTTGAATCACTTCGCAAAGTGGTTGCTTACGGATCCAAGGTGGAATATTTTTGTTTAGTTGTCGGAATTCTCATTTGGTTTTATTAATGCCTTAATGTTTTATGAAAGTTATATATGTATTTTTAGCGGGTTTTTTGCTTTCAAAATCACTTACTCGTGGTCATTTTGATTGTATTGTTGCTATTTTAACATTTGAATGAATTAAGTTTATTTATTGTAAAAAAACTAAAAAAGTGATAATGCACAAAAGTAACATAATATTTATTGAGAAGTGTTATGAACATTTTCTTTAATACTCATTCTCTTATTGAAAGAAATTTATACATGTGTCGAACTTTGAAAATGGCTCACACATAAAGTGATGAGACTTACATGAATTTCACCCAATAAAAGAAAGATTGTTAGAGTTAGTGTTAAAAATAATGTGTTTCTATTTCTCATATTTTTTAGAGTAAATTACACATCTTTTATAAGAGATGTTTAAATTGCACAAATCTTTTCCTTCAAAAAGAAAATTACACTAGTCTTTTTTCGAGAGAAGTTTAAATTATATTACATTATCTTCACCTCTTAGGTTGAAATCATGCATATCTCCTTTAATAATTTTTTATTTTATTTTTAATAGTCGAACGACAAAAATATTTATGGATTAAGACGTGGCCCAATCAGAACATACCATTTGTTTAAGAATTCAAATGTAATCTAATATTTTATAAAATATTTATTATTTAATAATTAGTTTTATTAATTATTAATAGACATGGAAACAAAACCTGCCCCCGACCGCCCCGAATTTAACGGGGAAAATTTGATTTAATTGGGTGCGGGGGAAATCTGAATATTTAGTACGGGGGCCGGGGCCAAGGCCAAGGGATGCTTACACCCGCCCCGCACCCACCCCCGCCCCGCACGCGCCTTTTGAAATTTACTTTATTAACTTTTATAATCTTATTTTCATAAGCACCAACTTATTTTAATATATTATTACTCTTTAGAAACATATTTATTATAATTATTTTGCTCTTTTGAAAAAAGTTTATTAGATCTTTAATTATTAATATAATTATCGTTTTTTGTTGCTATGAAAAAAAAGAAAAAATATGCATTTTTTAAATATTTTATAAAAAATAGATTTTTCGCGGGTGGGGTGGGGGCAGGGCTGGGAGACCTGTCCCCATTGAGGGTGGGGTTGGGTGTTCAATTTTTATCCCCAATATGGTTTGGGGACGGGGACGGGGACGGGGGTGGATCCGTGGTTGCATGGAAGCGGGGGCGGGGACATGAATGTTTAAACCCGTCCTGTTGCCATGTCTAATTGTTAAGATGGACACTGCGACTCACGTTCAAACACGTGATCCTCCACATGTAGCACTTGAGGCAGTCACTACAAGAAAGTTGCTATTTAGCTTCAGACCATTTCTGATGCTAATATTGTCTGTTAGTGTCCATTTAGCATCCACAAATTCTGATGCAAATGCATTTTTTTTTTAATTTCTTTTTTATATGAAATTTAGCTTCAGTTAGATGCATGCTATTTGTTGATGCTATATTTTTTAACCAAATTTTACTAATAGCATCCACAAAGTCTGATGCTAAATTTGTTATTTTACATATAGCATCTATGATGTTTGATGCTAAAAATTTTACTCATTTTTTCTTTATCTTTTCTTTTTTATTATTTTTGTCAATTTTGGTTTCCCACATTTTTTTTCATTTTTCCCACAAATTCTTTCACTCTTCCCACACTTTCCCTGGTGCAAATATGTTACTTTCACGCGTCCGTGAAAATTCTTGCACAATACGTCCGTACAAAATAGCATTTTCTTTCCCTAAATATCTCATAACACCTTGTCAACAACAAAAAAAAAAAAAACCAAAACACTTTCTCAAAAACACAAACGCGATTTCTCTTTTCCTCTCAAACCATGAAACGCAGAATCACTTCTCACCCTCACCATGAATCACGATTTCTTCACCCATCACTTATAATCACTTCTCAAAATGTTTTCCAAACCTAAAATTCCCAATGCGATGATATGTCACCTGTTCTACCCATCACACATGACTTACTACATGGTTTAGCTGATGAAGCACTAATTGAAGAGGTTGAGGAGGTTATTGTCCCAATTGTTCAAGTTGGTAACTCAAAAGATGAGGAGGAGGAAGAGGAGCAGGAGGACAATGACGGGGAGGATGGGGATAATGCAGAGGAGGATGAAGATGAAGAATATGATGAATATGAATATATGGACTAACTTCTAGTAAGTTCTAGTAATGTTCAAGCTTTCTGTCTCTTATTTCTTTTTACTAATGTATTGTTAATGAGAAGTTCTAGTAATGTTACAATTTCGGGCAGTTCTTATTTACAATTTACTTTTTTTTGTTGTAGATTTACTGCTAGCAAAGATGCTGCTCATGCAATGAGGTTGGCTATTAGGCTTCAATTTCGGGAAGTTTATGAGTGTTGGGAAAATGTTCCTCAAGATCAATGGTTTGCAACATTTTCGGTAAGGATATAAAAGAATTATCTTGCCTCTATTCATTGTGCAACACTGTTTTTCCGGTTTTTTAATTGTGAGCCCTGTTGTGGCTTGATTTATGTGGTTGAAAATTGTGGTGATTTGTAAACCTGTTGTATTGTTGGGCTTAGGAGGGGTGCAACAGATTTTTGTTACTGTTTGCTTTTGTACTCTTTTCCTATTTGTTTCTTATCTGCGAGAAGTTTGTGTTCCTTATTACACTTTTCAAACGTGAATAATATTTTTCAGCGTCACAACATCTGGAGAACCAATTCTCGACTGCAATGGAAGAATTTAGGAAACGCATGGAAGCTCTAGACAATCAGGCGGTGGCTCTTGTAGTACGACTCGACCTCATCACACTCCTCAACATCCACATTATGATCCTGCTCTTGATGATCAATCTTTTGGATGACCTCAGTACTCTTTCAATTGGCGACATGTTATGTTTTGGGCTTTAGGTTATGTTTAATTTCTACTAATTTTAAGGTGAAGACTTCAGCATATGCCAAACTTTTTTGGATAACCAAAACTAGTGACACATAGTTTATGTTTTGGCGCTCTACTATTACGTTTAGTTTCTACTAACTTGATGTTTAAGACTTCAATATATGTGTAGTTCTTTATCATTAAACTTGAGTATCAATATTTAATTTGATTGTTATTTCGTTGGATGCCTCAACTTCTAAGTGTTAATTTAATTTATTATTATTAAATCTTAAAAATTATTGTGTAAGCCTGGTTGGTGGTCGTTAACCAACAAAAATAATAGCATACACTCAGGTGGATTAGCATCAGTGAACAAGATGCTATTGTGGATGTTATTATTTAGAAAATCATCAAATTAGCATCTGCATTTATTTGACACTATGTTGATGCCAAATTTTGTTTATCAGATTTAATTTTAGCATCAACACTGTGTTGATGCTAAATTTAGCATCAACGTTTGTAGATGCTAAAGTAGCGTCTGCATTTAGATACACTTTTCATACCCATTTAGCCTCAAATTTAGCATCCACGTTTGTAGATGCTATTTTTGCTTCAGTTGGATGCTAGTGTTTAGCTTCAAGGCTTTTACTGTCGTCACTTTTGTTGATGCTATTAGCGTCTACTTTTTGCCTATTTTTCTGCTGATGCTAAAACCCATTTTTCTTGTAGTGAGTGTGGCCCTACTAGATGCTCGTTGTGCAAAGGAAACCAGTATCATAAGTTTCCTTGCATTTGGTTTTGTAGTTACCAGAAGAAATTACATGTGAATCATGGAAATTGATCCACAAAGATAAATTGTTACTAAAATAAAATTAGTTTCACAGAAATATTTTCTTACACAAAACATGTAAAAATAACACAAGATAGAAAGTAAAATATATTATAGTGAAAGAAGTCTCCATTTGCATAAACCATCTTCATAAACAAAGAGTGTTTGACTATAGAGATTACTCCTAATCCCTTGTGGAACTTAAACTTCCTTAATTAACCACCACATTTTTATCAAAAATAATTAACCAGCTCATTCATAAAAACGAGCCTTGATAATAAGAAAGATTACACGGAAGAGTGTAATTTTGCACATTTATACATCCAAATATATATCATCTGACAACCAAGACTCCTTGGCAAATATCATATGCATTGATATTTTTAAGAAATAGAGGTACAAAAACATGTCTCACAAAGAACCAATCCAAAGTTTCTAGGATACCTGAGCTTCAGGCTTATAGAGTTCCTATGAAAATCTGGATCTATATACATCAATGCCTCTATCAGACCAAGCTCGACCCCCTACAGTCAAACCTAAGTCCGACCAGCTTGATTGCACGGCTAAAGCATCAAGTCTTATGCTTGAAACCCAAGTTAAAAATATTGCACTCACATTGTGCAACTAGTTTAAATCGACCAAGAAAAACTCAAAAAGCATTTTTTACACAAGCACCTTCCACCAGTTAAAACTCCGCAACTGAATCCTTCTACCACACACCAGTTCCCTGGTCAGTTTTCTTGGTGAACAAGTATTCGTCAAAGGCTACAACAACAAAGCTAATTACTTTAAAGATTGTCTTAATTCTAATTGAAGATTATACATTTGTGTGTTATATGATAAACACTTATATTTATAAGATCTTTCAACAATAAAAAAGAAAGTTTAGCCTAACAAGACCAACATGTCTAACAATACAATAATTCCATCATATATTCATATCAACGTAAATTATACAATGTTTGTAGGAATTAATTTGATTAATACCACTACAAAAGTCATTATAAATAAACAAAATAACACTAGAAAATTATAAGCTGACATTGTTCATGTACTTCATCTTTAAGCATCTTATGAATAAGATTCCCTTCAAACCAACAACAACCATCCGAGTCATTAGTCCATCCACCATCACCTGTATAGAATTTGTCACGAGAACTGAAAGTAATTTGCTTAAGAGAATTTGCTTTCCTTAATAGATGAGTAGCTAACTCAATTACATTTTTGGAGCAAACACAACCACGTAACTCTACATATTTCAAATCATTATGAAAAAATCTTGCATAGCTTCTCCTTCGCCTATTAAATCCACTCATGTGTGAATTTTCCAAATGTAGATTTTTAACCTGAAAATTGAAAAATAACAATCATAATACTATAATTCTTTAGGAACAAAGCGAGTAATTCTTTAGAAAACTATTATTCATAAAAAAATTAAATCATAACACTTTAAATAAAAAGTGAACAACAAAAGAAATAAAGAGTTGAATTACTCACGGTAAGAGAAAGTTTTTGAAGATGCCGAGAAGACATTGCAATATCTAAAATCCAAAAGTAGTCTTTGTTAGGATCATACGCTCCCTCGATAAATAACTCCAATTGTCTAAGATTTTGAAATTTAACCAAGATCTTCTTTAATTCTGCTACCTGTTTGCAATAGTAATATTTAGAGTGGATTAAAAGCAACTAGTGACTCAAATAATCAAAAGAAACCTAGGCAATCAATAGCAGCAAACAGCCCTGGTGTCTTGGTAGAACCCTATGGAGCAGCAATTTGCAGCCACAAGTCCACAACAACTCTCAATCGTCGCATATTAAGATTGTCTCCTTGCAACGCAGAACGAGTCTGACACGACATAGCATGACTGTAACAATGCATTTAAAAGAACCAAACAATAGGAAAAAGCTTTTGTCGAGAGAAACAACTCAACTTCTTGAGTGATTGGAATACAGTGAATAATCAAGACTAAACTATGAATGTAGAAGAAAAAGTGCAAATGTGTTATCTTTGATGTTGGTATTAGGATATAATGCTGAACCAGCAAACCATAATAACGGTATTGTCTGAATTTGATGCAAAATTGGGAGTTGATTGGTTTAATGGAAAAACTTCCTCGGATCATATTGATCATTTTGTTCTTGATTGTAAGTTTCTTTATGTCAAGTAAGGGACAATTCTGCTCATTTTGGTATAACATAAATTTATTGGTTGTATTATCCAAACTATAGGCTGTTAGTTACTTGTGCTAAACTATGCACTCGAGGATGTACTCTATAGGATCACTCTAGAGGATCATCGATAGGATTTGCCCAGAGGAACCACAGAAGATGCATAGGTTCACTAGTCTAGTGTATAGTTGTGTTAGTATTGTATACACTTTATATTAGTACAACTTTGTTAGAAGATAGTTTTCAGATAAAAGTTAGTTGGATAAGATTGAGTTAGTTAATTAATTAGAGATTAACTTGATCATAGCGTTTACTATCAAGTAACCATAGTTAGTTAGCATAACCCATTCTATATAAAAGGGTTATTGCACTATCTATGTATTTTATCATGAGTTTTCACAACTCCTTCATTCAATAAAGTTTTACATAGTTATTCATTCACTTTCTCTCACTCTTCTTCTAAATTTCTATTCATCTCACACTTAATTAATTATAGGGTTAAATATGTTTTTAATCCTTACATTTTGCACCCCTTTGAAGAATAATCCTACATTTCATTGAATGTTTTTAAAATCCTCACATTTTATCTTCGTTATCAAAATTAGTCTCTGCTGTTAATTCTCTAACGGAACGCTGATGTGGTAGTTAGTGGGTCACAATTATTTTAGGGTTAAATATGATTTTAGTCCCAACATTTTGCGTGACTTTGAAGAATAGTCCTTATTATTTTAGGAATTTTAAAAACATTTATTGAAATGTAAGGACTATTTTTCAAAGTCACGCAAAATGTAGGGATCAAAAACATATTTAACCCAAAAATAATTGGGCTCCACTAATTGTCACATCAGCAGTCCGTTAGAGAATTAACATCAGCTACTAATTTTGATAAGGGAGATAAAATGTGAAGCTTTTAAAAACATTTAATGAAATATAGGGACTATTTTTCAAAGGGGCGCAAAATATAAGGACTAAAAATATATTTAACCCTTAATTATATAATGTATAAATAAATAAATATTTGAATAGAAGCGAGGCCGCAATGCACCACACCACCATTTGAAATTTGGGACCAACCGCTACGCGTTGACAACCTACATATAAACAATAAATCTTAACAATTAAACATGGTTGGTTAACTCACCTGTGAAGTACTCAAGATCATAACTAAATTCTCAATATGTCGTAATCTTGCAATTGGACCAAAGGGATCTGGATTTTTCTCTCTTTTAGCTGCATTCCAAAAAACCTTCAATAACTTTGGAGCCGTAACAAAGATATATCTCGTCGCCTGACCACTATATTCAAAGGATGAGAGATTCAATGCACTGATGTTTATGTTGTGAGGATAGATATGGTTATAGTCACATTCAATTATTTTCAAATGACGCAACTTTGGACTGACAATATTCAAATTATTTATGATCCGACAGTTCTTAAAGGTGGCATTCTCAAGTTGGAGACATTGAGAAAACAAAAGCATAACAACAGCAGATTGGAGACATTCACGGAGCCCATCAAATATAATCGTCGTCACATTTTTCAGTCCAGAAAACCCAAAAGCCTTATAAATTTGGCCACCGTCGTAGCTAGAAATTTGACTACCTCTGTAGCTAAACTTGGATAACATATGAGCCTCAATGTTCATTCTATGTATTGGATAATTACAATTGAAAGAGTATTCAATGGATGAGAGATTTGATGCAATGATATCTATATTCCTCCTCACTCCCATATGAAACCCACAGTTAACAATGTTCAAATTTAACAATGTTGAACTGTTTATTTCCAAGTCAGAGTTGAAATTACAACCATCAAGGGTGAAGTCTACAAGATGGATGCAATTGGAAAACAAACCATGAAGCATATCTTGCTTCACTGAAACTAGATGCAACACAAGAGTTCTCAAATTCTTCAATCCACAAAGTTCCAAGTCAAAATTGAACTTACAATCATCAAGGGTCAAGTCTACAAGATGGATGCAGTTGGAAAATATGCCATGAAGCATATCCCGCTCCACATCAACTAGATGCAACACAAGTGTTCTTAAATTCTTCAAACCAGAGAATTCCATAGGTGCTACTAGGCAGCACTTCTGTAAATGCAGATTCGTCAGAGAATCAGTGTGAGATAAGCGAGTCAAGGAAAATTTGTATGGCTTTATTTCCACAACAAAATCACTATCGTTTGTTTCATATGACAATAGAAGTTCAATACTTTTGGCTCCCTTAGTGATTCCTTGGGAAATCAATCTACCAATGACAGATCTATATTCATCACCTAATGGAAAATTTACTCGGATTGAACTAATCATATCGCCTTGATAATGCAGCATGAATTGATCCAATCTTTTGGCAAATTCAGATTGAAACCCTTGAAACAGTGGAAGGCTTTTTGGTAACTCTTGAACTGTATTATAGCGAAGGTCAAACATGTTTTGGAGATCAAAGTTTTGGTCCATCCTTAATCTCCATTCCTGAAGCCACCGCTTGGACAATGCACTGGTTTTCACCAAATCCTTCAAACCTAACTTTGAAAATATGATCGATAAAATACAATCAGGCAACTCAATCTTGGGCTTTTTAGACCTCCTCTTCATTGCTACTGCAATTAGTAATGAACACACACCAGAATTATAATTAAATTAAAAGCATAATCAATCAAAAACTATAATTGATTAATTGTATTAATTTCATGATGCTAAGATACACCACAGGAAGCAATTATAGTTAAACGGGTAACAAAATTGAATAACTTAAAATTGCAAGTAGAACCTGCAAAAGAAAATTACTTGGTTGTTGTAGAAGACGCTGAATGTGAGAATCTTCGTTCCTAGTTTGAATTGAGATGCTTGTTGTGTTGTGTTAAGGGGACCGACTTGGATGGAAAACCTAAAAAACTAGGGTTTAGTAAGCATATCTCGTTAGTATTTGTTTTTTTTTTCCACGTATATCTCGTTACGAACTTGTCAAGTATATCTATAGAATCTACAGGAGAATACATTGTTTTTTTTGCTGTATTTTTTCATTTCCAATCATACCTTTAACGAAATTTGTTTACAAGAATGTTATATTGTTTGTGTGATTTAAAAAGACAAGAGTTTGTATTATATTTGCTATATTGCTGATGTAATTGAAAAAGATAAGTATAATCTGTTACATTATGAAAGTGCAAAATATTTCTGCATATAATTTGAATTAAAATCAAAATTTCATAAAAACTATTATTCATAATTTATATGTATTAGCACAATAAAAAGAGTAAAAAAACATACATGAAGTGTCCATATGAACGTTAGTATAAATAATGAGACATGAAGTGCCCATCTGAATGTTAATAATGTTGGGAGAAGTATATCTATACTTTTATAAGGGTATTTATTGTATTTATAAGCTTTAATGGAGGCCAAAACTTGAGGATGCTTTTGTATAGTGCTTGTAGTGTATTCTCTGAACATAGAAAGAGGATGGTGATGGAGAGAAGATAGAGAATAAGGAAAGTGATAATTGAAAAAAGAATTTGGTGTTGTCGGTGTATCTTAATGACAAGGAACACCAAGCACTGCCATCCTTAATCATGTTGTGATTTTTACGTGAGAAAATATTTGTTTGATCCAAAACAACCGGGAAATTCTTAATGAAAGGAAAAACTTATGGGAAAAAAGACTTTAACATATATTGACCTCTAAATTTTGTTTTAGAACTTGAATTTTTACCCATTTTAATGGTGGATTCTAGGGTGAGGGTCCAATTAGGTCCCTCACCGGTGAACCACGAGAAAAACACCAATAGATTAAATAGGTGGTTCAGATTTATTTAAATTAAAAGAGGGAACATGTAGAACTGCTCACATTCAATCATATCCTGCAATGGTTTTACCCTATGTTACAATTCGTGTAGAAATTCTTCCCATAATCAGATAACTGCTCTTCCCCTCAAACCATCAAATTACATGAACCTTCAGCAGAAACAGTGTTTAATTTCAGTCATACACACAGTGGATGTACCATTCTACACGAACACAAACGTTCCTCCACAATTACCAACAGCATGAATATGTAGCCTTTTGATTGGAACTTCACATAAACACTAATTGTTCCAATTCCTCCAAAATAACCCCGCTAGAACGGCTCCATCGCAAATACTAATTCTTTTACATATACAAAAGCAACTCGATGAAGAATATACATTATAAGTGACATCTAATTCAGTTGTCTGCATTAGCCCAGTTATCTCTTAGGGGAATTGGTGTTTGAAGAAGAAGAATTTTTTTTATTTTAAGTTTA
>Ga0228710_1011383_pt1 | contig 11503 bp, 5 predicted proteins | sample MedpolnodulmetaG_FD_177995 | JGI IMG/M metagenome (GOLD analysis project Ga0228710, IMG submission 177995) | Root nodule microbial communities from Medicago polymorpha collected in Santa Monica, California, United States - pink nodules | ecosystem: Host-associated > Plants > Roots > Nodule... | reverse complement strand
GTATCTCGAACCCACGACAGGAGATTTATTTACAGCTCGATTTGCTGATTGTCACTTTGATGAATCAAATTTCCCAACATTAGGGGGAGAGAAAATGCAGCTGAAAAAGGAGATCAGTTGGAATGAAATTTCATTGTCTCATCTTGATCCTCGAACTAAACTATGTGAACTAGAAGTTCAAAAGATAATTCATTTGCAAAGCTTAGCAAACCAATTGCCAAATGCATTCACTGATCCAAAAAGTGTGACTAAATCATACATACCAGCTGCTAATGCTCCAATAAAAATGGATGTTCCTGTTGGACTATCTCATATTGCAAATGAGTCTCAACTACGCATGAAGCGTGGTAGACCAGTCGGTTCCAAAGATAAAAATCCTCGAGCAAGAAAAGGAGCTAAAAGAAAAGATGGCCCATACGAGGATATAGAAACTTTAATAGAGCCTTCTGACATAATCAATATTTCAGTTCCATAAGAAGCTGATCAGGTACCTGAAATACATGAAAATCAAGAGATCTCAATAAATTATGTCACTATTGGAATACAATGGAACCGACATGAAGTCAACGTTGACGATATTTTTGCATATAATATAGCGCTAAATGTGATAAATGATAACGAGGATCATGAACCAAGGTCTATTAAAGATTGTAGACAAAGCGAGAATTGGCCAAAATGGAAAGATGCAATTGAAGCAGAATTAAACTCGCTCAACAAGAGAAAAGTCTTTGGACCTGTCGTCCGAACACCTAAAGGAGTGAAACCAGTTAGGTATAAATGGGTGTTTGTACGAAAACGTAATGAGAGTGGTGAAATTGCAAGATATAAAGCAAGACTCGTTGCTCAAGAATTTTCGCAATGACCTGGGATTGACTTTAATGAGACATATTCACCTGTATTTTATGCAACTACTTTTAGATACTTAATTAGTCTTATAGCTCATGAAGGGCTAAATTTGCACATGATGGATGTGGTTACTGCCTACTTGTATGGCTCACTTGATAGTGACATCTACATGAAGATCCCTGAAGAATTTAGCTTGTCTGATGCAAATAGTTCAGGATCTAGGGAAGACTACTCCATAAAATTAAATAAGTATCTTTATGGGCTAAAACAATCTGGACGCATGTCGTATAATCGCCTCAGTGAATATTTGTTAAAAGAGGGATACAAAAATGACTCTGTTTGTCCATGTATTTTTTTGAAAAGATCTGCAAATGAATTTGCTATAATTGTTGTCTATGTTGATGACATAAACATTATTGGGACTCCCAAAGAGCTTCCAAAAGCCATAGATTGTCTGAAGAAAGAATTCGAAATGAAAGACTTGGGAAAGACAAAGTTTTGTCTCAGATTGGAAATCGAACATTTAAACAATGGAATTTTTGTGCATCAAGAAACTTACATAACAAAAGTGTTAAAACGTTTCTACATGGACAAATCCCATCCATTGCCTACTCCAATGGTTGTTAGATCACTAGATGTGGAGAAAGACCCTTTTAGACCTCGAGAATAAGGTGAAGAACTACTTGGTCCTGAAGTAGCATATCTTAGTGCAATAGGAGCATTAATGTACCTTGCTAATTATACGCGTCCAGATATAGAATTTTTTGTCAACCTATTATCAAGATACAGTTCTTCACCTACACAAAGACATTGGAATGGGGTCAAGCACGTATTTCGTTATCTTCGAGGTACAATAGATATGGGTTTGTTTTATCCTAAAGTACCCAAACTAGAATTAATTGGTTATGCAGATGCAGGTTATTTGTCAGATCCTCATCATGGTAGATCACAAACAGGTTATTTGTTTACAAGTGGAGATACATCAATCTCATGGAGATCTGTGAAACAAACAATAACAGCAACATCATCAAATCATGCGGAACTTTTAGCATTACATGAGGCAAGTAGAAAATGTGTTTGGTTAAGATCCATGATTCAGCACATACAAAAGAATTGTGGTTTATCCTCCGGAAGAATGGATACAACAATAATTTACGAAGATAATACGGCATGCATCGCTCAGTTGAAAGAAGGATACATTAAAGGAGACCGAACAAAACATATTTCTCCAAAATTCTTTTTCACTCATGATCTTCAGAAGAACGGTGATATCAACATTCAACAAATTCGGTCGTGTGATAATCTTGCAGATGTTTTTACAAAGTCACTCCCAAGTAAAGTTTTTGAGAAACTTGTATTAAGAATTGGTCTTCGCCGTCTAAGAGATATTTGTCTTCATGAGGGGGAGAAATAAATGTGTTTTGCACTCTTTTTCCCTTCACCTAGGTTTTATCCCATTGGGTTTTTCTGGTAAGGCTTTTAATGAGGCAATTCACACTCAAAAGGATATTGTACTCTTTTTCCTTCACTAGAATTTTTTTTTCCCACTGGGTTTTTATTTTAGTAAGGTTTTAATGAGGCATATCCTCGATGGACATCCAAGGGGAGTGTTATAAATATTAATAGTGGATGTCCAAATAGCAAATGGGTTAATGGACTATACCACTAGGTTATTGGGCTTAGTTCATATGCTTCCTTGTTTTCCTATAAATAGAGCTCATTGTAACATTCAGAAACACATCAGTGAATAAGAATACTTCTCCATCTGTCTCTATTTACTTATATTCATAACACAATCAAATTAATTCTACTTTGAGTCTCTTTTTCTTTTAATATTAAAAAATACAAACAAATACTCACTTGCCACTTGACTTTTATTTTAAAACCTTTTTTTAAAAAATTGATAAAAAAAACATACCACAAATCAAACGGTAATTTTTACCCCGAACTACGAGGTTTTGATCTTTCAAGGGTACGTGGGCAAAGGACATTCGTCCTTCCAAATCATAAAAAATGTAAATAAAAAATGTTTCATATCCTTTAAACACTACTCTTAATTCCTTCTTTTAAAAAAAAAAAGCAAGTAAGTTATAGCACATAAGATAAATAAAATCAAGAGGTTACCATAGAATACTATGGATATTTAGGGTGCTAACACCTTCCTTAAATATAACTAACCTGTGAACCCTAAATCTTTTCAAAAAATGGTTTATTTGAACTTTTTTCCTTTTCTTTAAAAAAATTAAAAGTTTCAGTTGTGAAATAAATTAGTGAGTCAATGCTAACTAAATAGCTATGATCTCCAAAAAAACGATGTGGCAAGGCCCATAGAGGGCTATAAATACAACCCTTGAGATCCTTCTCAAGACATGACCAATACAATACAAACCCTACTACGATTATTGTACTTTTAGCAAGTACAGTTGGCGTCGTCTGTGGGAAGAGGTAAAACTAACCTTGACCACGTTTTAGAATCGTAAATCGCGATTTGGAAACCCTAACTAGTAAACTCTAAGTCGCATCCCCCATCGCGATTTAGAAACCTTTTCTCAATCTCTCATGGCCACGATGACTGAATGCCCCGATCACGAAGCCGTAGAGGCAGTGAACCCCCAAATCTAGGCCGCACCCTTTCAATTTTCTAATCGCCGCCTCCATGCTTCTGTCTACAATTTTCAACATACTAAACCGTCTTCAAAACAAGATATAAAGGACATTGTTGGAGTTGAAATCTGACTAAGACTATGATTACTAATTTCTTTCCTTTAATTCTCTTTCATTTTTTAATTTCCCCCACATACTTTGATCTTGATTGGCTTCTCTATGTTAACGTAATGTGAATGTTTTGTTTGGAGGCAATTAGCTACTTACAATTAAATATACAACTTGATTAAACCACATGAAGAATTATTTTATAATTATACTATGAGAAATGTTAACCAATGCCCCCGAGGCACCGGTCAAGGAATTATAAAAGGAAATTTTATCTTGGAAATTGTGTATTCTAGTTTTTGAAAATTAAAGGAATTATAGTGCTATATGTGCTTAACATTATAGAATATATGCAAATTGTTAACGGCTAATCCACAAGAGTAATTATAATGGATGAAAGTCTTGCTTTTTGAACCAAGTCCATCAAAGATAATCATTTTTGTTAGATTTTTTACATCCATATGGCTTAGAAAAAGTATATAGCATATCAGGAAAAAATCTGTGACTATTTGCTTCTCAATCTTTGTTAGCATGTGTCACATGAAGTAGCTTGATAAGTAAGAAAATTTCCTTCACTTTGCTGTTCTATAGAAGTCAACAGCCCTACATCATTTGAAGTTTTCTATAACACAGAAGAATGTCTCACAAAATTATGTACTGATTCTATTGCAGTGTAGTGTACTACAGCAAGTAAGCCCGTGATGAAAGATATAAAAAATAATCAGGAAATTGTCAATCATGTTCAACATTAGTTGAATCCGGCGAGAAAGTATATTATGTTTGCTTCATGTCAACAGGTCTATATATGAAACAGTAACAAATCAGAGGAGGAAGAACTTAACTGTCGGAACTATTAAAAGCATGTCATATTGACTTAAGCCTTTGGCGGTTCAGCAAAACAAATGAGAATGACGAGGTAAAGAACAACCAAAGGAAAGAGGAAAAGAGCGCCATATTGGAATGGTATATCCAAAGCAACCGATGAGCTCGATTCTTCACCACCATCGTCGCCATTATGATCATACAAAGAAGAATCCATTAATATTTCCCTCGGTACCAACAACGTCAATAAAGAACGGTTTTACTTTAAATATCCCTCTCACTTTGATATACTTTGGCGTGCTTTGTTTCAATTTTTATTGGTGACATATAACTTTGGCACACTCTGTAAATCTTTTTATTCTGTGATCTCTCTTCAATATCATTTGATAATCACTTGTTGAAAGACATGCATGGCCTTGTTTCCTTCAAAGTTCATTCGAAATCGGATGAGCAGACAAATTCTTAGTGACAATCATACCCACAGGGTGGAAGAGATATAGAAAAAGACGAGTGGAGCATAACATAACTTAGCGGAAGAATCAGTTTCAACCTAACAGGAGAAGAAAGAGGAGTAGTATAGTTGTAATTATATTTATTAATTTCGATTGTAAAACAGTTTTTATCATTAGGAAAATTATTTAACTACTCTAGGTACCCCGTGGCAGAAGCAAAGTGTAGTATTGTTAAAGGTCACATATGAGGGATTCTGGCGAGGAAAGTCTTGCTATTTAAGAGGTCCAAGTGACCCACCTCTCTTTCCTGGAACCCCTTTCATGTACCATTTACTTTGCAAACTGAACCAACTGCTTAGTAAAAACATGACTGATGGACTAATAGCGACAAGTTAGAATAAAGAAAAAATGAGCACGTATAGAAGAATACAATTGGGCAAAAGACTTAGTTCCAACTTCATAGAAGGAAATAAAAGATATAGGAGATAAAATACCAAGAAAGTTAAAATTCAAGTTAGTAGGATAAAGAGAAGGAGTATAAAATAAAAAGAATGAAGTGGGTGAGTTAGTTTAAATCTAATAGGGAAGTAGCGAATTTCGATTGAGGAAAAGTAGTAGGAAGACTTAAATCCAATCCAATAGAAGAGAGAAAGAGAAGAATTAAAAGCACAGGAAATGTAGAAAGCAACGGTCCTGCCATTAAGAGCTTGAAGATAAAACGCAGAGCTACCCTAACCGTTTTTGACCTTTGAGATTTGTTTTGCAGGTTTTTAACGAGGCGCCCTATTTTCTAAATTATCTTTGCCATTCAACAAAGTGATTACTCCTCGCCATTCTACAAAGTGATTACTCCTCGCCATTCCACAAAGTGATTACTCATCGCCATTCTACATAGTGATTACTCTTCTCCATTCTACATAGTGATTACTCATCGCCATTCTACATTTTGACGACGTTTTTTGTTGGTAGGCGAGCATTGTGTAGGATGGCAAGCATAATTATTGTATAGTATGGCTAGTAGAGTCACTTTGTAGAATGGCGAGGAGTAATCAAAAAGATTACTCCTTGCCATTCTACATAGTGATTACTCATCGCCATTCTACATAGTGATTACTCCTCGCCATTCTACAAAGTGACTCTACTCGCCATACTATACAATAATTATGCTTTCCATCCTACACAATGCTCGCCTACCAACAAAAAAGCGTCGTCAAAATTTAAGCAGTCAACCCCTCGCGGCTCTGAATTGATACAATCAGCCCCTCGTGGCCCTGCACTAAAGCAGTCAACCTCTCATGGCTCTGAACTGAAAGTAGTCAACCCCTTGTGGCTCTGAACTGATGCGTTAACCCCCCGTGGCTCTGAACGTCCTGTCAACCCCTCATGGCTCTAAACAGATCTAAGCAGTCAACCTCTCGTGTCTCTAAACTGATGTGTCAACCCCTCGTGGCTCTAAACGTCTTGTCAACCCTCGTGGCTCTGAACATCTTTAAACGTCAACCCGACCAAAGAGCTTTGAACGTCGACTCGGAAAAATACGTCAACCCGACCAGTGGGCTCTGAACGTCGACTCGGAAAAATATTTCAACCCTACGAGGCTCTGAACAGTTTTAAACATCAACCCTTTGAGGCCCTGAACAACTATTTCAACCTTAAATAGGCTCTGAACAGAAACGAGCAACTCTCTAATCATGAGGATTTAGCTCATGTATTTTTTGAGTGTCCTTTTGTTATTCAGGTCTGGACTATGGCTGGTTTATGGCGAGAGGTTCAAGATGCGATGGCATCGTCGTTGTCGGCCATTGAGGTCATTTTCGCTTTGTTACAATCTTTGTCTGATACACTTTCTCAAATGTTGGCTGCAATTTTCTGGAGCCTTTGGAAGCATAGGAACAAGAAGATTTGGGAAGACATTACGGAAACTTGTGCAACAGTTGTAGAGAGAGTGCGATCCTTGACTAACGACTGGCAAATTTCGAATGGCCCTGCGGTTCAAAACTTGTCTGCATCTCCTGATGGACGCATTTAGCAGCTGCTAATGCTGTTGTCTCTGATGTAACAGCTGCTGCTCCTGTTTTTTCCCAACCATCAGTTGCTGGTGTTGCTGCTAGCGTTGTTCCTGCTGCTGCTAGCGTTGGCAGCCTCCCAAGCATGGTCGTATGAAGTGTAACTTTGACGCGGCATTCTCTAGTCACCGTAACAGAACAGGCATCGGTATTTGCATCCGGGATGAAGGGGGAGTTTTTGTGTTGGCTAGAACTATCAGCTTTACTGGTGTTTATTCGGTTGATATAGGAGAAGCTTTGGGCCTTTACCATGCGCTTCATTGGGCGAGCACCTAGATAATATTGACTTTGAAGTTGATTCTAAAACCACAAAAGACGCTCTTTACTCGGGTCGGGAAGATATAACTGAATTTGGTAACATCATCACAGCTTCCCGGTTTTTACTCTTTTCCAAGTTTACCAACTCTAGGGTGGAGTTTGTTAGGCGACAAGCTAATGTGGTGGCTCACACTCTTGCAGGGGAAGCCACATTTCTCGCTAGTCCTGCTATTTATTTTCATATACCCAATTGTATTGAAACTTTAATTATTAATGATATGCTTTAAGCACATTTCCCTCGCAAAAAAAAAATTGCCTTCACACACCAATCAACAATAGCAACATTCTCAGACAAACAAAAAAACACAAAACGGACGTAGCCCGTAGGACAACAATAGAAATATAAGTAATATTTATACTATGTATAAAGAAAATAACCCCTTTCAGCTCTTTTGGGCTGACTTTTTCTCTTTCCAAAAATGCCCTTAATTTTCAATACAAATAACAAATGTAACAAATAGAGAAGAATAAATTTAAATATATAAAAAAATGTAACAAACACGATATGAATACATATATGTCTGGTTCTTTTCCTTTATCATTTAAAAAGTGTAACAAACAAGATGATTATATTTATACTTACTTTTTCATTATCCCAATTATACCATTAAACAATTTTTTCTATAATAATGATCGTTGGTGGTGTCATTAAAAAAAAGAATTTAGATTACATTTTTTTGTTATATCGGTGTCACTGAAATAGATAATTATGAATAGTTTGGTTTGTTATAACTTGAAAGCAACAAACATTTATATTTTTAGTTTTAATCAAAATCAAAATCTCATAAAAAAAAAAACAACACCGATCATAATTTTCAAACTTTAGCGCAATAAAAAGAGCGGAAAGACGGGCACTCACGTGCCCGTCTTTTCGCTAGTTGATGATAAAGAAAACGACAATTATTCAATTACATATATCTTAAAAATAGAACACTATTACTTAGTCAATTACATATATCCCAAAAATAATAGAATCCGCACGTATCATTTTTCCACTGCATATCCCTCGCGTATTCTCGATGTATCTGAAAAGTATCGGACAATTCTTTTTTTTTTTTTAAATAAAATTTAAATCTCCCGATACATATCGAGCAAGTATCCGGAGATTTAAATTTTATTAAAAAAAAATAATTTGTCTGATACATTTCATATACATTGAGGATACGCTAGGGATAAGCACGTATCAGGCAGGTATCGGTGCATAGAAGTGGGAATAGGCTTGGCCGAGTTAGGCTTTGCATGGCCTGAGTCCAAACTGCCAAATTTTTTGAAGGCCTAAGTCTGACCTACTGAAAACCTGATACGACCTACTAGTCTGTTTAAAAGTCTATTGTCATACCCTAAATTTTGACCAATCGATATTTTATTCGCACTTCAATCAATTAAGTTTCCTTCTTTCGCATTTTAATAGCTAAACTTTTTTTTATTCGCATTTTAAACAGTTAAAACAATTTTATTCGTATTTTAAGTATTTATTCGTATTAGTTTAAAAAGTTTCTATTCTTATTTTAAAGGCCGAGTAAATTCGTCGTCTCAGACGGCGTTTCGACAAAGGTATTTTGAAATACCTCGTTTGGTTACCGAAAGGGACAGTCTTTTTTTTTGTCTTTATTGTTATTATTTTATTCTATTTATATTGTAATTATTTTTAAGCCATAGTCTTGTGTCCATAGGTCCACATGTCATATTTTTATTGGTCTATCGGTTTCCTCTTGCCTAAGCTTCTTTATCCAGGGCAGGGGTATTTCAGTCTTTGTGATGTATCTAGGTCGTTGTGTTTGGATTTTGACAGTTTTGGTTGGAGATTTGAACTTACGAAGAAAAAGGATGTGTTAAGATGTATTTTATTTTTGATTCGGAGTTGTTTTGAGATCCGACGCGGTGGTGCCACCACCGGTCACCGCGCCGGAAAAAGAAGCTCGCCGGGGGTGTAGTAGGCAGCGGCTACTAGGTTAGAGGAGAGAGGGAGTGTCAGCCGCATTGTTAGAAATTTAGGGTTGCAAATGAGTTCTCTAACTCATCCAACCGTTTTATATCATACCCATGACCCGTTTTAAGGTGAACCGACCCACTGTTTTGGCCATAACCCAGCCCATTTTCGAGATTCTGATGGGCCCATTATACTCTTTTTGTTGCTGTTTTAATTTTCTCTACAGTTTTCTTGTTTAATACCCCCATATTGCATTCTGTACCCCCTATTTCGTAAAAAAAAAAAAAATCATTCTCTTGCATTTATTTTTTTTCTTCCTTGCATTTTTTGTGTTACTTCATTAAGTTTTAACATATTGGTTTTATTCATACCAAGTCCAAATAATTTTCATATTGGTTTTTATTATATAGTTTGTTAAATTTTAGTTATGCTTTCATGCATTTTAATTCCAAATAATTTTCATATCATGCATTGTTTTATGGTTTGTTTATTAATTTAATTTTTATCATACGCGTTATAGTCTATATAGGCTTTAAACAAAAATCATTTCATACATATTTATTTTCTTGTCATTTTATTAGCACGTATTTTGCATGTTTATTTCCTTGTCATTTTATTAGTATGTATCTAGGAAATAATGTAATTTAATTTACGCATTTTATTATTCCTGTCATTTATATTTTGTTGAAGACTTTAGCATGTATCTAGGTCCTTTGTAAATATCCATAAATGAGAAGTAGCACCGACACAATCACACATTATTTACCGCTTTATGTCATAATCGCGATCGAGAACCGAAATGAATTAGGGACAATTAGGTTAATTATTGGACTTCAAAAAATTTCTTAAAATCAAATTATTAGTAATTTTAGGTTCACTTACTTGAGGATTTGCTTAGGATCCAACATCCTTTGTAAACTTCTCGTTTTTTATCACATTACGCTTAGTTTTTTAGCTTACGTTTAATTTAGAAAAATCTTTTTACCAAAAAAAATCAAATATGCAAAACTCCAAAAATATTTTGTTAAGAAACCTTGGATTTTAACCCAAGAGTTTGTACCAAATAATTTTTGAGAATGAACTACTTGATTTTGATCTCATTCTTTTGGGTAAGTAGGCAAAGGATTCATCCTTCCAAATCAATTAAAAAATAACAAAAACATATTTCTTCTCCCTCCATTCTTTCACTTAGACATTTAGACAACTATTTTCAAAATAAGTAAATAACTTAGCACAAGATAATTTAGGCAAGAGGTTCCTACGGAGTACCGTAGTCGTGTAGGGTGCCCCAAACCAGTTAATGGATTGATACCCGAAAATCAGGAGCACACCTATTTCATATGAACATTTTTAAATAAGCAATGTGATCTAAGTCTAAATAAACTATCGAACTAATATATATCGATTAGATTAAACTCTATTTTGATATTCAGCGTGAGTTTTTGGGGAATTTGACTATATATTGTACCATATTCAATTCTAGTTTATAATAATACTTTATATATGCAAAAAAAAAAAAAATTAATGTATACTAATAAGTTTAAATTATTGAAAAATTTAACAATTTTTTATTTTAATTCAAAATACAAAACATAATATAATAATAAATAATATTATTCATGTTTACTAGGCTTATAAAAAAGACTAGGCCTTCTCTATTTGAGAAAAATGTCTGGCACATCGTAAGCTAGATCGTAGGCCCCTATAGGCTGATCTGGCATATTCCCATCCCTGTCAGTGCATGATATGTATTGGATATTAGTACGTCATCCAATTTGAAGTATCTGATTTCTGAGATTAAAACAATAAAAGAAAAAACTTTTTTTACATAAAATTTATCAATTATTTCCTTTTTAAATGCTTAACAAGTACCTTAAAATCACTAACAAAATGCTCTTAGCATATTTGAATAACACAACTCTTATTCATATATTTGTCTTATTAGTGGGAGAACAAGACTTATAATCACATGAGAATCTCTTAAATCTTTAACATAGCTAGACAACAATGAGGATGACCCATTGAAATTGTACCCGGGCCAGGCACACAGTTTTGGTCTGGTGTGGCCTGTGGATAGCTTTTAATTAGTAGCAGTCCCTTGGAGTTATTCACGCATGCATCTTTTATGGTGGATGCTTTTGCCTCCTTTTACTGTGTATACTGTGGTTCGTAACTGAGAAGTGCTTTAGTTATTGTTTGCTTGACATGCTTTCAATGTGCTAATATTCTTTTGATTTTCACTCTTTGGCGACGTGAAGGCCAATGATTTTGTCCCTTTACCTTGATCATGTTCACTTGATCTTTAAATTTTGGTCACGTCATGCTAACTTCTTTTTTTTTTTTTTTGAGAAAGTTCT
>Ga0228710_1011382_pt1 | contig 11504 bp, 6 predicted proteins | sample MedpolnodulmetaG_FD_177995 | JGI IMG/M metagenome (GOLD analysis project Ga0228710, IMG submission 177995) | Root nodule microbial communities from Medicago polymorpha collected in Santa Monica, California, United States - pink nodules | ecosystem: Host-associated > Plants > Roots > Nodule... | reverse complement strand
TAATAATTTTTTTAATTAAAAATTTATTTTTTTATATTTATTAAAATTTTTTTTTTTTTTAATTTTTTAAAAAAAAAAAATTTTAAACCTTTTTTTTTTTTTTTTTTTATAAATGTGATTAGATGAAGTAATTTTTTTAAGGGCATACTTACTAACATAACTAACCATATATATTTAAACTTTTTTTTGACGGAATATATTTAAACTGTTTTAGTTATCTAATTTATAGTCAAAATTTAATGTCAAATTTGTTTGTGATGTTGCTAGTAGAATGAAGATTACTGCTCTTTACCCAGCACAAAACATTCGCGCCCAACTGAACTTCCCAAAATATCCCTGCGTGAGTTAACTCACGCTCCATCTTGTTAGCCATATGAGTTACGATTTGCAACTTTTCTTCAAACTAACATAATGAAATCGAAATATATTGAATTTAATACATATTAGATTGTTAATCCATGAATATTGTGCTTTATTGTGTGGTTACCGTGAGAAAAGCTACACACAAAAATCATGAAGAAGCCACATGTGAGAAGAGAGTCAGTCGCATAGCCACAAACAAAAATCATGAAGAAGCCAATCATGAAAATTTTTGTATGATTTCATTGTGCTTAATTTTGGATTTGAGCCTTGATGTAGAAAAGCACAATATTCATGATGTAGAAAAGCCAATCGTAGGAGATGAAGAAAACTGAAAAATGAAGATACGATGCAAAACTGAGAAAAAATCAAAGTGTGTGACTTAACTCACGCATGTTGTGCTACTTAAGTAACGCAGGGGTAAAGTTGTAATTTCAACTGGACGCGAGTGTTTTGTGCTGGGTAAAGAGCGGTAATCTAGAATGAATGAAATCCTCAAGTTAGGCCCACTTATGAAGTATACTCGCAACATGGCGGTAATGATACTATGGTTTTTAATGTGGATGACAACGTTTTAACTAACCCAAGTAAAGCAGAATATGGTGGATTAGTTAGGAATTTTGAGGGAAATTTTCAATTTGCCTAGTATGGTAGTGTGGGGTTGTCCAATATTTTGCTTGTAGAAATGCATGCCCTTATGATCGGGATTAAGCTTTGCTGCGAAGGCAGTTATAAGAAATTGATTTGTTTTTCTGACTCTCTTCATGTAGTGCATTTAGTGTCAAAAGAAGTATCAAGACTTCATCACTATGCGAATCTTTTGGAGCTCATTCAAATTTTTTTTTTTTTTTGTTAGAAAGCTAACTCATTCGGATGTATTTGGTTAAGGAGTAGATATTTTCATTCATCATATTTTTAGAAAAGGAAACTATTGCGCGGATATACCTGCAAAATTAGGCGATAATCATTCAGAGTCTCTTGTGACGGTGCATAAACCATTACCATTTACCATGTCTATCCTTAGCCTTATTACTTGATGCCATAGGAATGTCCTTTATTGGGACATAGTTTGTTTTTTTTTTCCTTCTCCCATGTAACCGGAAAAAAAAACTCAATTTTTTTATTTTATTTTTTAATATTTTTAATTTTCACATTGGGATCATCTAGTTTTCGGTGTTGGTTGTTGTTATTGTGGATGTTTAAATAAACATCCTAGGCAACTAAACAAGGCTTTTCCACCTCCGAGGTTTACGATGTTTAACAAACCTCTAATCACGTCCTGATTCATCCAATGCCATCGTAATTCATTATACACACCGCACAAGAAGAACAAAAAACCAGTATCGCTACTGCGGTTAAGGATTCATCGAACCTAGACAATATATAATTGGTTAGGGCTTGTTTTCTCATATTGTTTCTTCTATATTTATGTGAGTCACATTCAAAGTTATAAAGTCGAATCTTACACATGAGAAGCATCAATTTCAGAAAGTGGTAAGCATAGCTGTAAAATAATTGTTTAATAACTTTTTTCTTCACTTTTATTTCTGTGTATGATGTTGTTCATTATTTTTTTAGCTTAAGTTTTAATTTGTCCTTTTACACAAATTCTGACAGGTGAGTTTTTAAAGTGCATTCGTGAATAATACTTTTGGCGTTATATTATTTTATTGACATTGAAATCTTCCACTATCAATGGCTTGCATGAGAAGCTAAGGTTTGATAGGTGAGTTAATTTTTGACTTTATTCCCTTAAGTTATGATCTTGAATACACGTTAATTAGTGGCTTGTAACAAAAGTTCAGATTTTGTTTTCTAATTGAAGAATGTGTTATATTCTTCATGTGCATCCACATTAGAACTTAGGAGTAAATTTTGTTGTGACTATATATGTCAATGAGAACTCGTAGCATTTCCAATATTTGAATGCTGTGGCTTCATGTGTTATGTTCCTAGTTCTTTTTTGTGGCTTAACAGTTCTACATAGGATAAAAGTATTTATAATTTCTTATTCCAATGTAAAAAAACTCAATTTATGTTCTTCTTAACATGCTTTAAGTGGACCCCACCATTGCTAAGAAGATGTTCTTGCCAATGAATTGTTCTCTAGAGTGACTTTCATGTTATGCTCCTTCAATATTACAAAAAATGAAAAAACGTTTTTGTCACTACTGGAGATGCTCTATTAATATTATAAGATATAGTATTAGATAGCTTTGTGAAATTGTGGACTTCATTACATACTATTATATTGAGTGTATACAAAAATTAACTATGTCACATGTTTTGAAAATATGTATTCTTATACACCACGAATTATACTAATGGAATCCTGAAATGTAAACCGCTAGTTCCTGTTGGCCAGTCAAATATGTTTTCTTTATTTGTAGTGACTTTTTGGTCTGAGCTTTATTGAGGTTTAGGGATTTGATTCCTTTCTAATTGTTTTTTTCTTTCTTTCTAAGAATGGTATGTTCTTTTAAATTCATTTTTGTTTTAGAAAGGTACATTACAACTGATAATTTTGTACATATGCTTTCTTAACAAAGTGGAGCTTTAGCGTGACACTCAACCTTTTTGCAAAGAGCTTTGTAACACAAGACACTTTTGATTGAAGACGTATCCAGTGTAAATACACGTATGATTATATTACATTATGTAATTTCTTTTGACAAAATTAAATTATGTCATTTTTGACGTGTCAGTGTCGTGTCCGGTGTCTATGTTAGTGTCTGGACTTCATAGGACAGAAGGGGCACGCACCTAGACCATATATTAACACAATTCATTGGAGAGAAAAAATCACAATAAATTTTTCCATAATATGAACATGATCATTGATATTTTCTTTATTGTACACAATATTAGACATAATTGACTTCCTGATAGATTTTCCTTTTCTTCATCAAATTATTAGTCCCTAGATTTGACAAAAGAAACTTACATATTGATTTCAAATTCCTCAAATAAAAATTAGTATTTCCAATGAATGATTGTGGTTGACCTGGATTTAACTTTGCTGTCTCTTTTTCAAACTTCATGACTTTGTGGTGGTTTTCAAAGTCAAAGCAACACATTGCTGATGCCTGATTGTCATGTATTTATTGTCTGCTAGTTTTCTTGTTTTACTGCAGTTACTAAATTGCTATAGGACCATATGACTTCAGAAAATTCCATCTATGGTTATTGTTTGGTAGTGATTGAAAATTATGTATTGAAATTGAAATGCATGAGTTTGAAAAGTATAGGATCCGTTTCACACATTAATTGGTTAAGTTTTCGTTTTCAGCTTGAAATCATTGACTCAAAGATAAAGTCATTGAAGTTATATAATCCACAGCTTCACAACTTCTTTCCTGCTCAATAAGGCATTATTGATTGAACCAGTGATCATTCAAATCTTCTGTTCAGGTTAGCTGGACTTTTAAAAAAAAATCTCTATGTAGGATCTATTTTTGGCAAATTATAAGTGTTCCAGCGTACTTAGATATTTGAAGATCGTTCAAAACATCGTCTTTTGGAAGTAGAAACTCACGGATGAGTCGAATATTTGACCAGTGTCGGTTAAACAAAAACAAGTAAAAATGAACATTGATGTCTCAAAATTCACATCGTATCCTAACATTGTTTTTATCCAACTGACACCGATTAAGTCACTGTCTCAACTATATGAACGAGGAGGACCATGAGTTTCTACTTCTGAGAAACGTCAAATTTCAAGTAATTTTTATATCAGTCCACCGTCCACCGTAGAATTCGCCTATATTTATCATCAATCTACATCTCAAACTTTTATATTATGTCTCATTTATGAACTATCTAGTTGAGGTGTAAGCAACATGGTAGACTTCGCATGCAATATTTATGAACCATATTATATATTGTAATTTAATGTTACAGTTAGACTTTATTGGCATCACTGGTTATGACTTTTCCCTATATAATAACAGACTGAAGGTCACTGTTGATGTCTCCAATGGATTCTCCAACTGATAAAGATACAGACAAAAACAAGATGGATGAGAGAAGTTTGTCAGCTTCACATGATCAACAGCCATACACTTACAAAGTTGCAATTCCTCCAAAACAGAACTTATTCAAGGAATTCCAATACACTGTAAAAGAGACATTCTTTGCTGATGATCCTCTAAGATCTTTCAAAGACCAAAGTACATCAAAAAAGTTGATACTTGGTATTGAGTTCATATTCCCTATACTTAACTGGGGGAGAAGTTACAATCTTAAAAAATTTAGGGGAGATATAATAGCTGGTCTCACTATTGCAAGTCTTTGCATACCTCAGGTAATTTCAACTTATGATGCTAATACACAATTACAATTCATATTATTATTTGTTACATATTTGATGTTCTTATACTTGGTTTGAAAAATAGGATATTGGATACTCTAAGCTTGCACATTTGGCACCACAATATGGACTATGTAAGACTCTTTTCTTCAATTCCAAGTTTTTTTACTTTTTTTATAAGTTTTTTTGGATGTTGAACTGAAATTTTGTTATATTTGGCTATGGCCTTTTACAGATTCAAGCTTTGTTCCACCACTTATTTATGCTTTCATGGGTAGTTCTCGCGATATAGCAATAGGACCAGTGGCAGTGGTTTCTCTCTTGTTGGGGACATTGCTCAGTAATGAGATTGATCCTGTTACGCATGCAGAAGAATATCGACGTCTAGCTTTTACAGCCACTTTTTTTGCTGGGATTACACAAGCAACTCTTGGGATTTTCAGGTATATCATATGAAGCACTTACACAGACACCGGATATACACGTACTACCAGCTGCTACTAATGTTACACTACTTAATATACCATGACGATCTTATAACTGAATCGGTTCTTTTGTTTTTCTGTCAAAAAAACAGATTAGGATTCTTGATTGACTTCCTATCCCATGCTGCTATTGTTGGTTTTATGGGGGGTGCTGCCATCACAATTGCCCTTCAACAGCTAAAGGGTTTCCTTGGCATTAAAACTAAAATGTTCACAACGAAAACTGATATTATCTCCGTGTTGAAGGCAGTATTCTCATCGGCCAAACATGGAGTATGTTCTCTCTCTCAATCAATATGAACAAGCTAGTTATTAACTAAATAAGAAAATCTTGTTCAAAAAAAAAACTAAATAAGAAAATGAGACAGTGTAAACTAATCTGAAGAAGTCCCTGCCTAATATTGAAATTTCTTACCAGTGTGTATGTTTGTAAGTGCAAATTGATGATATAATATTTTAACATTTTGCAGTGGAACTGGCAAACTATATTAATCGGAGCTAGCTTTTTGAGTTTCCTTCTGGTCGCCAAATTTATCGTATGACATTAAACTCCCTATTTCATCTTACTATAATATCTTCAATATTTAGGACTATAAAAGTTTTTTCTAATTATTTCATGTTGTGTTGATTAGGGAAAGAAGAACAAGAAATTCTTCTGGGTGCCAGCAATTGCCCCATTGATATCAGTTGTGTTGTCCACTTTTTTTGTATTCATAACACGCGCAGATAAGCAAGGAGTAGAAATTGTAAGTATATGTACTATTTCCATTCACATTCTGATTAATACCTGAGAATGTGACTGTAGTCACATATAGTCTTCATTACAGCAGAACTAAAGTTTTTTACTATTGATATGTGAAGGTAAATCACATAGAGAAAGGGATCAATCCTTCATCTGTTCATAAAATTTATTTTAGCGGCGACTACCTTGGGAAAGGTTTTAAAATTGGTGTCATGGCAGGCATGATTGCACTGACGGTAAGTAAAACGAATACTAGTACTTCTCTTTATGAGTATTTTTCCATTTACTTCAACATTTTTCTAATTAAACCATTGCATTTTGGTTTTTAGGAAGCCATAGCTATTGGAAGAACATTTGCATCTATGAAGGATTATCAATTAGATGGAAACAGAGAAATGGTAGCATTAGGAACAATGAATGTGGTTGGTTCGATGACTTCTTGTTATGTGGCAACTGGTAAGATCAAAGACAATATTTAATCGAGAATTTTCAATTTCAGACAACAATTTTAAATTTAGGTGATTTCAGAGATTAATTGACATTGTCATACATCTACAATTTTATAGACTAAATTGATGATTTATGCAACATGAACAGAAGTTGAGAGTATGTTTGTTTAGACTATTTTAGCATCTGATCGACTTTTTTCCTTTCAGGTTCTTTCTCTCGGTCGGCGGTAAACTACATGGCTGGCTGCCAAACTGCAGTCTCTAATATTGTGATGTCAATAGTTGTTTTTTTAACACTACAATTCATCACTCCTCTTTTTAAGTACACTCCAAATGCCATTCTCGCCGCCATCATCATTTCTGCTGTCATCAGTCTTGTGGACTATCAGGCAGCAATTTTGATATGGAAGACTGATAAATTCGATTTTGTTGCTTGCATGGGAGCATTTTTTGGGGTTGTTTTCATCTCGGTTGAGATGGGACTTCTAATTGCTGTAAGTACCAAATCTTAGTTATCCTATGCTCTAAATTGTTTAAGTAATTCCTAATAGGGGTGTACATAAGACATAATACTCTTCAAGCCAACCTTAAATTTAAAGACTAGGACTAAGTAGGACAAGAACACATTGACTTGAAACACAAGCTAAGTAAAATTATTAGATTCTCGCATAGCATAACCGGAGTCTATGTACTTTATTATAATTTATGACTTTGCTAAGTAAACAAATAATATCACAGCAATTTAAATGCGGAATACATTTTAGATAAATGAAAATATGAAATAATTTTAAAACTAAAAATCACACGTGAGAGTTACCAGAAGGTTTAATGAGACCTTATTTTTGTGACAGGTTTCAATATCTTTTGCAAAGATCCTATTACAAGTGACAAGGCCAAGAACTGCTATTTTGGGGAAGATTCCTGGGACCTCTGTCTATAGAAACATCCAACAATACACTGAAGCTAGTAAGGTTCCAGGTGTAATGATTGTAAGAGTTGATTCTGCTATATATTTTTCCAACTCCAACTATGTTAAAGAAAGGTAAAGAATATCTTCCTCCTTTGTTTGTACATTTGAAACAGTCCAATTTGAACTTTTTCTCGAGGCTTAAGATTGCATTCTTTTGCAGAATATTAAGATGGCTAACAGATGAAGAAGCAGTGAAAGGAGACTACCATACAAGAATTCAATTTTTGATAGTTGAAATGTCACGTTAGTATATATACTTATTTTTGTCCTTAATTTGTTTAGCCTCATATTTCTTGAGTAATTTGTTTTAGACTAACCAATTGTGATTATATGTTGCAGCGGTTACTGACATCGATACGAGTGGCATTCATGCCTTTGAAGAGTTACATAGAAGTCTTGAAAAAAGAGGTGTTCAGGTAACAAAAATCATATTTCTGCTAGGATTTATCATTTATGCATATGAAAAAGCTTGGTTCATTTATATACTATATGATATAAATTGTGATACTATAGGATATGACAAGTTAATTCTTACCAAGAGTGTGTTACTTGTTTGTTTGAGCAGCTTGTTCTGGCAAATCCTGGTTCAGCAGTGACAGACAAACTTTACACATCAAATTTTGCTAACATAATTGGTCAGGACAACATTTTCCTCACTGTTGCAGCAGCTGTTGCAAACTGTGCTCCAAAGCTAGATGTGAACCCATGAAAAATTCAGTTAGGAGAGAAGATTGGAATGTGAGAATGATGAAATGGACAGTGTCATAGTGGTTTTCATTTCAGCTTAGTAGATGATAGCAAAGTCAAAAGGATGAAAGATACTAAAGATGAGAGATATTATATGATATGATATCACTAACAAAAGTTAGTAGAAAGGGGATTATATATTATACTTTAGAGATCCTTATCCTAAAGTGGGGAAATTAGATTAAAGAAAATAAAAGAAACATAAAAGGTGCACACACACAATAATCATTAACTAGTCCCCTGGATTTTTCTTTGACATATATATTGTCCATAGAAAGCTAACATAGGTGCCTACATGTATTGTTTTTGTATCATTTTATCAAGGATGGTCTCATTTCCATAAGAGGTTATCATAAAAGATGGGTAAATGTCAACTTTGTTCTTCCATTTTGTGTTTGGCTTCAGTTTGAGCTTTGAATGACAATAGCATATTAAAATTTTGACAACAATTTCAAGAATTTGTATAGTTGAGAAAGGGGTTAAATGTTTGTCTCCAGTAAAATCATCAAATTTTGGAATTGGTCATTGTAATTTCTTTGTCAAGTCTTAATATCATAAATTGTTGTATACTTGTATTTAATGTATTACTACGATACAGTTTACAAACATTTGTTAGAGCATTTTGATAAGATGATGCATCATTTCCACATAATTAAAAGTCTTGAGCTTGAATCTTGTTCCATCTCAATAGAGAATTTTGACATGATGTCATACATATCGAAAGATTAATTTTTGCAACGCCAAGTGATTATATCGGCTTCACTCATCAAATAAAAATTTTAAAAAAAACTCATGAAATAAAAAAAATTGATTAAGGTGCTTAAAGAATTTTTTTCCTATTTTCATTCCTCCAATTTAATTTAATTTTTGGGTTTTCTATATGTTCTCTCCACATAAATCAATTTATATTAGGTACAGTCGGACATTAAAGTTAGACATTTCTTCTTGTTGGATTTGAAAATTTGTTTACAATTCTTTTAGGGACTAGTATCTTCCATTAAACCAACTTCATTGATCCATTCATCCCATGGATGAAAGCCTCGTAATCTATGTAAAATCAACAAAATTTGTTCAATCAATCTTTAAATAACTTGTTACTCATTAAAATAGGATAGTTTATTTTCTTTTACTGGATTAAAATAGGGTAGTTGGAATACCAATCAATCAATCTTTAATTTATATGAAATTGTATAAATCCGGTGATTTTTTAACTCAAGAATTGAAATTGTTAATTTCTAATTTTATATGAACTTGTCAAATGCTGTAAGCATGAAAGTTTGACAAATAGATGGATTGATCAGATAATTTTTTTTTTATCAAAGCCTAATGATGAAGTTTCTCGTCGTATATTTTTTGAACGGTAGATATTCAAGTATATGATTTCAAATCGTATTTTAATTTAAAATAAGGTTACCATGTGTTTGGATCTGGCTGCATTAACCACCACATACTTGTGTTACAACATAAATCTCAATGTGATTCTTCAAAACTCAAAAGCGTAGCTTCAGGGTGACCACATATGGTATGGTGCCACCAACCTCACCAATATTCCAAAGATGCACATAAAATCAAAATGAAAAGCATCGTCAGTTAAGCCAATTGTTTAAAGAATTATTGCACTTTCTATATTCGATTCCACACGTTGCAAATTTCTTTTTCTTTCTGACTTTTTACAAAGTTTGGTTGTATGAACCTGGCCTTCTTTTGCGACCTCATTCATGCAAGAACCAACATTTATTTGTCAAGAGAACCACATAAGAACTTTTCGTCCTAGCTTTTCTTTATATTATGGTTTTTCCAGTTGTGAAAAAAATACTAGCTAGGAAAAAAATACTTTATATGTTCTTAATATTAGATCTAATTGATTAAAATGTAAAATAATAGAGTTTCTTAGCCCCATTTTTGTTTATTAAGTGGAAAATTAAAGGACATGAAAAGCAAAATAAGAAATTCTCTACCTAAACACGTCATAAATGTCCGCAAACAAAATAATACTTAATTGAGAAGACGGGCCTCTGGACCATCTAGACGTCTCGGAACGACCTTAAGTCTCTCTAGGCCTGTATTTTCTTTTGTGGTGTTGCTTTTCCAGTTTTCTCTTAGCTCATTTTTTGGGCTTTGTTGTTTTCCGGGTTTTTTTTTTTTTTTTGTTTTTGGGGTATCTTACGATGACCTTGTGGTGTATCTTGTACAATTGTTTCTCTCTTTATTTATATATATTAAAAAAATTGAGAAGACGAGCCTATGGACCATCTGGACGTCTCGGAACGACCTTATGTCTCCCTAGGCGTGTATTTTCTTTTGTGGTGCTACTTTTCCAGTTTTCTCTTAGCTCGTTTTTTGGGCTTTGTTGTTTTCCGGGGTTTTTTTTCTTCTGTTTTTGGGGTATATTACGATGACCTTGTGGTGTATCTTGTACAATTGTTTCTCTCTCTATTTATATAGTATATTAAAAAAATTGAGAAGACGAGGAATCCACATTTTTAAGAAGTAAACATTAGTATACAGTGGCATCCAATTTAGTCAATTAATCAACATATTTGTTGTCTTCTCTTAAAGTATGATATATTTTTATTGATAAATGTTAGTAATTAATTATTAGATTAATATTCTCTCATTCGTCTAATTTTGAATCTATGACCTTTAGCTTAAACCACTTTGTACCCCTTAACGAGTCCCCCACCACCACAAAGTATAAGTAAAAGTGGCCACTCAAGGTACACAAGAGAGCTTTTTAAAGAGAGAAAGTAAAGTTGCACAGGGATGAAAATCATTCCAATTTATGTCCATGAATTCAAAAGATAAAAATCATAAAACTACTAAAATTAATTGTAACGTGAAATTTTTCTAATAATTAATGTTTTTTCCAAATAGAAATTGGACCCCAATCACAATGCCCCATTATAAAAAATTAAAACAAAAGGTGTAGGAAGTACAAAGGGCGTGCATGCAGCAAATTTCTTTCCTAAATAAAAAGTTTGAAACGAAAACATTTTTGATTGGGCTTGGATGAGAAGTAAATGACGGGCCAACATAATTTGAAGATTTCTGCTCTTCCCCCAGCACTTTTTGCTCGCGCCCAGCATGATTGCCAAATATACCCCTGCGTGACTTAAGTCACGCACCACTGGTCTGTGCGCGAGTTAACTCACGCACGTTGGTCGGTGGTTAGAGCTGAAAGACAAACGTTTTTCTTACTTTAGTCAGGTTTTCAACATTCAATTTACACGTTTTTAACCCATTATACACGTTTTTTTTACCACATTAATAGTGTTTATAACCTATACTACCATTCTCACCTATAAATACCCCTTCATACTTCCCTAATTCCTCACACCATATCACTTTCTCCCCCTCCTCACTCTCTCCCTCTCTTTCTCTTCTTCTTTTTTGCTTCTATAGTCTCTAGGCTCTTTATACCCCTTTAGGTATATAGTAGTAG
>Ga0228710_1011381_pt1 | contig 11504 bp, 7 predicted proteins | sample MedpolnodulmetaG_FD_177995 | JGI IMG/M metagenome (GOLD analysis project Ga0228710, IMG submission 177995) | Root nodule microbial communities from Medicago polymorpha collected in Santa Monica, California, United States - pink nodules | ecosystem: Host-associated > Plants > Roots > Nodule... | reverse complement strand
GTCATAAAGCGGTTGTACAAATATCATTTTTCTTTCGGGAGTAACATTTTTTTAAGGGAAAATTAAAGTGAGGACTCAGTTAAAGGACAAAACTAAAATTTTTAGCTAATTAAAAATATAATTTTTTTTTATATAACAAACTTTGAGAAAATTATGGATTTAAAGAAATCATAGTAAATTTAGTCAAAAATTATACGAAAAACACTTAAAAATTGTACCTAAGTTTGTTTCCTCAATTAAATCTCTAACGTGAACCACTCATAATAACGAATAAGAGTCATTTGATTAATTATTTTTATTTTTTACAAAGATTAATCATTTATAATCTGGTGGATTCTAGGGTGAGGGTTCAATTAAGTCCCTCACTGCTGAACCACCATGAACAATTATTGAGAGTCATTAGATTAATCAAAATCACACACCTTATTATACACTATCTGTAGGATATCACACCTCACTTATTTTCCTCTATCCTCCCACCACCGCTCTTCAATTTACAGTCTATCTTTAACGGTTTTAATATCTTTTCTCTCATTCAAGGAATGCAATGCAACTACCTAGCGTGGATTCCAAACACTACATGCCCGTGTTTCAACAAAATAATCATTAAAAATATATGTCATGTTAAGATCTACAGTAGCCCTAAAAATGGATTTTCTTTTTGAGGCACTCTGAAATACTAAAAAACAAAACCTCCATATTTGATTCATTTATCATATTGAGAATCAAATAAAAGACATGAACAAAAAATGACCGCACTAAACACTTTATGAGTAAAGAAGTCACTTGAATTTTCGGGGTGTGTTTAATGTTAAAATGACATTCTACATGTGTTTTGAATATTTAGCTTTGCAGTTTGATTTCTGCAAACGTTGTTTTGTCACAGTTTTAAGATTTCAACAAAGAGTGGTGGTGGGAGGATAGAGTAAAATAAGTGAGGTGTGATATCGTATAGAGAGTGTGTAATAAGTTGTGTGATTTTGATTAATCTAATGACTCTCAATAATTGTTCATGGTTGTCCACCGGTAAGGAACTTAATTGAACCCTCACCCTAAAATCCACCCTATAATCTATAACTTTCGTAACTATTTATAAAGGCAAAACATTGTTTTGATGTGAGCTACTTTCTTTCCTATTTTACCCCTAATTAATTGCAAATATTCCAAAAATAATAATAAACGGTTTGAAGTGAAGTTGGTTGCTCAAATCCAAAATAAAAATGCAACTTCTTCTTTCTTGATAAAAACAAACAAATGTAACTTCTTCTACCTCTTTTCCTTTACAACCTTCGGTTACAAATCTACCTTCTACCATTTTTTCCATTACTACCATTTCTTTGCATTGATATTCTCAACATAAATGAGGTGGGGCATTTTTTCCATTACTACCATTTCTTTGCATTGTATGCAAATATCTTAACTTTTTTTTCCTTTCATTCTACGCTAATATACTCTAATGGAAAGAGATAACCAAAAAAACTAAAGGGAGAGGAGTTGAAAGAAAATGGTAAATTCTATGGCATGTTTCAAGTCAAAGGTTGTAACTTAAAATCTAATTTCTTTTCTATGATATCTCTTCTTTGTTTCTCTTAATTTTTTACTCCTTTCTTTCTGTTTTTATTCTTCATCAACAACAACGGAGAGTACCACTGCTGAAAAGGGAAGAGGTCGTGTTTTGTCGCTAGGACTTCATACCAGTTGCTAGAACGATCCATAACCGGTAACAATTAAATATGGTGCATTTTTTTCTAATTTTCTCTTATTCATACTGCATTTTTTTATCCGCAACAATGTCTTCTCCGTATGCTTAACTTACTCGACAACCCAATGTTTTAAAACCTGAACCGACCCAACCGGTCAGACCGGTCGGCCCGCGAACCAGAGGATGCGGCAGTTCAGGCAGCCTACATGACCGCATATGCAATTAACCCGGTGTGACCCGGTCGGGTCAGTGGGCAGACCGTTGAACCAGTTTAGCGCACCCAACCTGTTTTTCCATTTATTATTATTTTTTAATAAAAAGGCACGACATATATAAAGACAAAACCCTAGTAACTCATACTCCCAACCCAAATGTCATTTTCAACCGCCGTTTCTCCCATCTTAACCGATGAAGATGATGAATATGAATATCAAGACTATGACAATTTGACTCAATGGGCATAAATAGTTTTTTGATCAGTGAATTGTTATAACTTATTTGAGTTTCTGTTTTTTGTTGACTATGTAACTTACTTGGGTTTGTAAGTCTGTTATATTTTGATTTCCAACAATGTTTAGAACATACTATGTTTTAAAGATGGAATCTGAATTAGAACTTATTTGTGAGATGTTTTTTATGCAGTACTATTGTTTAATGTATGAGCTAATTTGAATTTGAATTGGAATTATCTTGAATTGTGTTGCAGTTAAGAAATTAACTTGCAAACTTGCACCTGTGAATACAATTTTTTTTAATATACGAACTTTAAATAGAAAAAAAAATAACAGAATTTTTTTTATCAAAATTTCATTCATAATGTAATTTTTGGTCATAAATATTTTTATATAGACCAGGTCAATAGTCATGCGGTCCGGTCAGTGATCCACTGGTTCGACCAGTGACCCACTGACCCAGTGCCTTGACCGGATCGATCACTAGTCCGAGTTTTAAAACATTGTGACAACCACTTATGACATATTTAGATCATCTATAGCTGATTTTGTATTGTGGGAGATATAGGGGGCATGATTGTGTGTAGATCATCTAAAAATTTATGTTGAAATAAACGCTAAACTAGGGGTGTTCGTGGGTGAGTTTGGGTTGAGTTTGGCCAAACCCAAAACCAAACCAAATATAGGGTACTCCGGTTTGAGTGAGGTAAAATAACCACCCGTTATATTATTGGATGGGTTTGGACAAACCCACTAATTTATGGGTCGGGTTGGATTGGATAACGGGTTACCCAACTTATTTTTCTATTTTTTTTAATATTAAATGACTAAATGACAAGTCCTCGTAATTTTGTTTTAAAATAGTACTTTACTTTTTAATTTTCTTAAAAAAAATGTTTAACTTATTTTACTATAATTTTATGCATCATAGAATATCAAATAATAAACTTCATCATAAAATACTTGCAACAAACTAAAGTTGCATAACACAAAATTGCAGTATCAAAATCACCAAAAAGTGCAACATATTAATTTGTAACTCTAGTATTTTTGATTTTCAATATATAGGGTACAATGTGTATGTTTTAGAAACATAACTTTCTTTTACCCTATGAAAATAAAGATAAAAAATATTAACATTATTGGGTAAGTGAACTTTTGGGTTTGGGTGCGGTTTTACCCGAAACCCATTTATTTTTATGGGTTTTCCATTTTTAAAACCATATTCACTCAATTACCCAACCAAACTCATTTTTTTAGGTTTTTTGGATGGATTTGACCGGATTTTCTGGGTTGACCTAATCCATGAACACCCCTACGGTAAACACAAAGTTGTTCAATCTAAAAGTAAATTTTATTCCTCTTAGTTACAACCAAACATGATCTTAGTTTCTTGAGGTGTAGAAGTTATCACTTCTTTGATTCTTGGAACTTTAACATGTTGAAATTCATCTCTTTCACTCCCACATACTTCCTCTTAAAAAATATCAATTTTTCTACCCTTCATCTTTACTACTATTTTGTTATTCAATAAATCAAAAATTCCATAAGTCAATAACAATCTAAATTAAACCTCTAAAAAAAAAACAATCTAAATTAAAAAACAAAATTAAGCAGAACCCAACACAAAAACAAAAACAAAAATCAATAGCAAAACTTCCCTAAAGAGTAGTAATCACACAGAGAAATTTTATTTAACCTAGAAAAAAAAACAAAAAAAATTCAAAAAAAAAAAAGACAAAAATAAGTGAGTAAGAAGAAAAAGCAAACAAATCATAGAGAGAAAATCGGTGAGAAATGTGACTGACCTTAATAGTTGAATTTGTGAAGAACATTTTATGGTTTTTGTTTATCCCTTGTTTATGGTTTTGTGAATAAACAACGTTGTAGCGAATATGAGAGAAATGGCACGCGGAAATATCTATTTATAGCTTTCTCAAGATATTTCTGATATTTTTTTATTACCAATCTATAATCTATACCGAGTGACGTGGCGCTTTTTTATTAGTCGTGTTGTTTTGCTTCGGGTTCCCGAACCTTGCGGCTCGATCCTTCCCAAGCCGCTAAAACGTTCGTCGTTTCACTTTCCTTTTTTTTTTTTTGAAGGACGCTTTCCTTTCTTTTGAGTTTTGCTCTTTTTTTATTGTGAGATGAATCTCTCTGATAGGCCCCTTTCTTTTTCAATATTTTCGATTATGACATTGCTTTAAGCTACCAAGTAAATATTTCCTCTAATTAGTGATTTACTACTTCTCAAAATTGATAAAATAAAAAAGAAAAATACTAACTTGGGTCTTTAGTGTACATGTTAAGATACAAAAAATAGAGATTATGTATTGAAAATTGTGTCTATTTATTTTTCAAAAAGATAAGAATTAATTTTTCATAATAAATATTTGTTATTAATGGAATTCTTAACATGTGTCATAAGGGCACAAACATAGTTTTAAAAACCGGACTCAACCGAAATAAGTAAACATGACCCAATAAAAAAATTAAACTAAGTAAAAAGTTGTTCGATCTTTTCTGATTTGGGTCTTAAATTGAATTTGATCGAAAAAAGAAAAAAAGGTCGAGTTGCATTGATTCGGTTCTTGCTTTTCTATTTTGAAATTCAATGTTACCTCAACAACATCTTCTATGTACACAGAGTTATTCGATCTTTTCTGATTTGGGTCTAAAATTGAACTTGATCGAAAAAGGAAAAAAAAACTCGAATCACATTGATTCTGTTCTCGCTTTTCTATTTTGAAATTCAATGTTACCTCAACAACATCTTCTCTGTACACAAAGTTTAATTTGGAAATGTTCAATTTCATTTTCTATTTTCTATCCACAACAACTTCTATGTACGCTTAACTTACTCGACAACCTTATGAATTATTTAGGTCTTCTATGGCTGATTTGGTATTGTGGGAGATATAGGGGCATGATTGTGTGTAGCGGCGGAGCCAGAAAATATATATGGGGTGGACCAGCAAAATTAACTCTAATATATAAACATAAAAATTTATGATGTAATAAACATGTTGAGATGTATAAGTTATTCCTTGTTCATCTCTTTCATTTCCACAAACTTCCTCTTAAAAAAGATCAACTTTTCTACTCTTCATCTTTATTTTTTTGTACTTCAAAAAATCAAATAATTCCATAAGTCAACAACAATCTAAATTAACAAAATGAAGCATTATTAAAAGTTTATAAAGGGATAAAAAAAAACTAACAAGTATCAAGAAATGTCTTCGCAGTTAAACGTAAACCACAATATGCATAAGTTGAAAAAAAAAAAGCCTTCTTATATGCACAAGTTAAACTTAAACATAAATATAAACTACTTCTAAAAGGAAAAAAAAAATTGGACTACAATATGCATAAGTTGAAAAAAAGCCTTTTTAGTTAAACATAAGCTGAACTTAAGTATATAAAAAAAAAGCCTTCGTAGCAAACAAGAACAATTCAATAAACACTAACAAAGTGCCATGACATATGCATAAGTTGAAAAATCCATCTTATATGGTTCTCCAATCCTATAATCCTATTCAATTAAGCCAATTCAATAAAAAAGATTGCAATTTTAAAATTCAATTACCAACGATCAACAAACAATAACAACAAACAGAGGAGCGTGAATGGGTTGGGTGGGCCAGTTGGGAAAAAAACAAATCATGGTAAAGGTATATTTGTAATTTCCATCTAGAAAAAAAAATTATTTTTTTTGGGTGGGTTGTGGCCCACCTTGGCCCATATTCTCCTCCATCACTGACTGTGTGTCGGACTTTTTCAAAGTTATGTTTTTTTTTTTTTAAATCTTGAACGTTCATTAAATTCCACAATGTATAAAAATGGTCCATCGACGAGGGATTTAATTGAACCCTCACCTTAAAAATTGATCTTCTTTGAAATATAAAGATGTGAATTTTATTTCAAGGTATTTAAAAAAATGTTTGGTTAACATTATAATATTTCAGGAACCTTAAAAATAGATTATAATATTACACATGAATTTATTCTCATCTTTATGGAAACTTTATTCCCACCCTTTGAATTTTTTTTTCTATTCTCAGGAACATTTTATACCCGTGAATAAAATTTAGTAAACTTGAAACAAACATATGCATATATATATTTCTATCATTTTATTTACAGGAATCTACGAATATAACTTGAAACAAACGCACCCTAAGAAGGTGTGTTCAATTAAAATTTTCAAAGGATTTTAAAAGACTTTTTTACGATCATTCAAAAAATGGATTTTTTTTGTGATGAAAAGTTGTATTCAATTAAGATTTTTACTTAATTTAAATAAGTCATGTGGTATTTAATTATGACTCTTTATGATTTTAAAAAAGTATTGTCGTATTCAATCAAATTAGAAATATAAACAAAGTTGTAAAAGTCCTAAATTAGTGTATGGTTAAATTGTCTTATTATGAATGATATTATGAATGATATGATAGTCTTACTTTGAATGTCATAACAATTTTTTAAATTTTTGCATATGTTGTTCTTAAGAGTGATTTTTTTCACCTCTTTATGGATTTAAAGGGCTCAAAGATTTTAACATGGCAATGTTTGGGAAGCAGGTTTGGAAGACTCTCACACAACCAGTCTCCTTGATCACTAAATTATTGAAAGTTAGATATTTCCCAAATAGTGATTATTTTGCCGCAAGAGCAAGTCATAATCCGAGTTATGTTTGGAAGAGTCTTTGCAGCGTTAAGGATGTTGTCTGGAACGGTTTTAAGTGGAGCATAGGAACATGAACTAGTATCTCAGTTTGGGATTCAACTTGGATTTCGAAGAACTACTCTATTCCCCAGCCATCACATATGAATCTGACTTTGGCAGATGTGAAAGTATCAAATTTGTTTATTCCAAATTCAAAGCAATGACATATGGAGAATATTTACATATTGTTTGATGATATCTCATCTCAGTATATTTGTAATACCCATTTGTTCGCTTCGGTTTAGTAGGATAAACCAATTTGGAGGTTCGAAAAACATGGAAATTACTCAGTTCGTAGTGCATACAGAGATATCTTGATTAGAAGTAATAATGTCCAGCAACACGACATTGACGCTCAACGGAATCAGATCTTATGGCGCATTGCTCGTGGCTGCCTACCGTCACGTGTTCGTCTACATTATAGGGGCGTCAATTGCACTGTTCAGTGCCTGTTTTGTGATGAGCAGGAAGGCAGCTTGCATGTAACAGCCCGATTTTCGCTAGGATTATTTTATTTATTATTTATATGTGCTTATATGTGATTTATTGCTTGCTTGTGTAATTGTCTTGGGATTAGTGGATTTTTAGCCTAAAAGGGTATTTTAGTCATTTTAAGATTAAGGGTATTTTGGTCATTATGGAGTGAGGGTAATTTAGTACATTTAGAATAAGGAATATTTTAGCGTTTTAAAGTGGAGTTATTTATACTAAGTTAGAGGTAGCTAGTGGTAAATATTTTGGTGTGGCAAATAATCGATGTTTTAGCATGTTTAGCGCGTAGTAACTTTTTAGAATTTATTAGTGAGAGCTTTACGTCCATTTTGGTTTGTAGTAACTAAGCCCATTAAGAAGGAATATATATTCATAACTCTTAAGAGAATTAGGGTCAGAAAACATTTCATAACAATTGATAGAGAGGCTAGAGAGAGAGAGTGTGAAGATAGAGAGAAGAATAGAATAGGAAGAACTTGAAGGAGGGGAAAAGCTAGAGCTAAGGAGCTAGAGGGGAGATTGAAGCCTAATCTAGAGCAATTGAAGGTTAAAGGTAAGGGAGATAGTTCTATTTCATCAAATAAGCTAGAATTCTTCTTTTTCACTTTTGGGTCATAATCACTTTTGAATGAATTATGAATTTGATGATTTTGAATGTTGATTTTTGTGCTCATGATTATGTGATAAATTTTAGTATATGAAATTTGTTGAAATCTTGTTGTGGGTACTTAAATTTCATAGTTTGACTATGTTGAAATGTTAACTTTGAAGTTTTAGCTTATAATGTTAAAGATGATGATGTTGTTGCTAGTTGATGTTGAATTCATGATTAATATGTGATAAATGTTGTTGGGTATATGTTGTTGATGTGAATTCACGAATTTGAAGGTGATACATGTGTTGTTGTGATTAAGTTGTTGTGTTTGATGAGTTTTTGTGAAAATGGGTCACAAATGGAGAAGTTTGATTTTGGTGAATTCGAGTGAATTGATAATGTTGTTGTGATGAATTAACATGAATGTATTTTCTGTTTTGAATCATAAGTTTTGGGTATGGGGTTGTTTGGGAGAAAATTGAGTTTTGATGTAAAAAGTTGTTTTAAGTGTTTTTGAGAAATAAGTGATTTTGAAAGAATTTGATTAAGTTGTTTTGAGATGAAAAACCATGTTTACAAGTATAGTTTGAATGGTCTAAGTGCTCGGGACACGTTGGCGAAAACAGAATTGAAAACGGATCGAAAATCGAAATTTTACGTGTGAAAGCGTGAAAACGAAATATTAGAAAAATCTGTCAGTCAGAGTGGAACGATCGTGCGCCCCTGCGCCGCGGTTGCGTGTGTTTTCATGTGGTTGGGTAGCACGATCGTGCGTCCTGTTGGCACGGCAGTGCCAACCCCTTTGTGCACGGCGATTTTTCACTTTTTAACGGTATTTTAAGTATACCAATGGATCCCAAACACTTAAACCTGACTTAATGGACTATAATTAGACTTCTAAGAGTGATTTAACATAGCTTTACCTTGGGTATGAAATTGGTTTTGAAACATGTTAGAAATGAGACGAACTTTGAGTTTTTGAGAAAATAAACGAACCTTGTGAAACCAAAATGTTATGATTGATTATCCTAGATGTTAGATGAGATGTAGGGATGTTTTTAATGATATGTAAGAACATAAAACCCTAATTTGTTGACAATATTGAAAATAGACGATTTTCGGAAAATAAACGAACTTTATCGAAATTGAGTTTTATGATTCAAAAACTTGTAAATGAATGTATTCATGTTTATATGATGAAATGATGATGAATCAATGTTTGTGAGTGTAAGATATGTTGTTTATCTTGGTGTGGTGAGTTGTCCGTCTATAATGTGTTTTGTACATTTGTAAGACTATGTTGTTTCGTCGTGGTGATAATTGTTGATAATGTTTATAATGATGACTCCTTTGATGTTCATGACTTGTTGAGTGTGTGGATGTAAATACTTGATGATGCAATGGTGGGTTCTTGGTGAGGATATTATATGATGGAGGGGTTATATAATATAATGTTATGATTGTCACATTGTCGGGTCTTTACTTGTATGTCCATGCATTCATAGTCATGTCGAGTCTTTGGTGGGGAACATAATCGGAGGGAGTTATTTTAGTGCGTAGTCGGAGGGGATTACATAATGAAATTTCGGTAAGATTATCCCCGAATCCAAAACTTGGTACCACATGCATCTAAAAGTGTCTAGAACATTGCATGCATATGAAATTGGTGAATTGTGTCATATTTGACGATGTGAATTGGTGATTACGTGCATTGGTGAAACTTGGTGAATCTTTATGATTAAGTCCAATTGTGAACTTATGTGCATTGTTTAATTATGCTAATATGATGGTTGAATAATCTTGATGTGAATGGTTCATGGATGTATAACTTGAGGATGTTTATGTTATACTTTATATCCTTGAATATTTACCATTTGAATATATATTATTTGTGGAATATAAACTAACCCCTCAGTGGTCGTTTGGTTGACCGCCTACCTAATTCGTATGAATGGGTGGACGACATGCATGAGTGATTTGTCTTGCTTGTGAGTATGCTCTGGGACTAGCTTTGAAGTTACCTCATTTCCTTTATACTTGGAGTCTAGTTATAGGGCTCTGATTAATGTGTCGGTCTTTTGTCGTTTATTTTTTATGTCGTGATGAGATTTGTTACTCATTATCTTGAGATTATATTTGGTGATGTATTATGATACATGTGACATGGCTATTTTGGAGATTTTATTATTTGTTGATGAGATGTTGTGATGTTATTCCGCTACAAGTTTTGAAAAAATAATTATGCCTGTTTTGGATTAATTGAATATGTAGCATCTAGACTCTTTGAATGATTGTATTATTTGCGTGATTTATCACTTTAAGGGTTTAGGGTGTTATATTGCACGCTCTCTTTCTTTGCTCAGAAAGCATGCAATGTTGGCAACACTCAGGATTATGGAGTGAGATTGCAGCTGCGACATCATATGTTGGAGACATTTCCATTGTTTTCTTCAATATTTTTCAGCGACTTCAGCCTTCCAAAATTCCCCTATTTGGCACTCTAATGTGGAGTATATGGAAGAACCGAAATAATAAGGTTTGGAATGATGACTCAAAAATTGTCAAGTAGTTTGTCATAGAGCCACATCGCTTTTAGCTCGCTGGGAGAATGCTCAAGAATTGAAACAAGCGGCACTAATTTCTCAAATTAGTAGGCAAAATGTTATTTGGGCTAAGCCTTCTCCAAGTATATATAAGTGTAATATCGATGCCTCTTTCTGTAAAGCTACTAACAAAGTTGGTATAGGAATGTGTATCAGATATGTCGAAAGAGCTTTTGTTTAGCTCGCACTGAATGGTTTTCCCCGATAGTTGATGTTGATATTGGGGAAGCAATTGGTATGTTAAAAGCAATTGAATGAGCAAGGGACCTGCATCTCGTCAATATGGATTTTGAAGTAGACTCAAAAACAGTTGTGGATGACATCTACGGAAAGCATATTGGTGTATCGAATTTTAGTGTTATAATTAGTAATTGTGTACACCTGCTATGTACTGATCTTATAAACTCTTATGTGAGTTTCATTAGGAGATAGGCAAACGAAGTTGCACATAACTTAGCTAAAGCGGCTCTATTGAAAGTTATTTTCCGTATTCATTCCAACATCTCATCTTGTATTGAATTCTCTATTATTAATGAAATGCATTAAGCTTATTTCTTTAAAAAAAAAAAACAATGTCTAATCTTATTTAACCAATTTTTTTCGTCAATATTAAAATTTGACTTTATAAAATTTATAAATTTTTTGTGGATTGATATATGGTTTTTTATTATTATAAAATAATAATATGCTTTCGATTTGGATAAAAAAAATGTATTCAAGTCAAACTTTGTATTTAATGAATAACTATTTTAACTTTAAATAAATCTATATCTATACTATATATAAAGAAAAACAACTCCTTTAAGCTCTTTTGGACTGACTTTATCTCTTTCCAAAAATACCTTCAATTTTGAATACAAATAACACATGTAACAAATAGATAAGAATAAATTTAAATATTAAAAAAATGTAACAAACATGATATGAATATA
>Ga0228710_1011378_pt1 | contig 11509 bp, 10 predicted proteins | sample MedpolnodulmetaG_FD_177995 | JGI IMG/M metagenome (GOLD analysis project Ga0228710, IMG submission 177995) | Root nodule microbial communities from Medicago polymorpha collected in Santa Monica, California, United States - pink nodules | ecosystem: Host-associated > Plants > Roots > Nodule... | reverse complement strand
AAATTTGTTAGTTCCAACCCTATTGCTAGTTCATTGATTTGATCATCACTTAGAAATGTTTCACTACCAAAGGAACACAATATCACTGACTTGGTTGAGAAGTTATCTAACCATTTTGTCCATTTTTCCTCAAGCACAGTCATTGATGGCTCTGGAACAAGGACTCCAGAAAAAAGAACGGGTTTTTCAAATTGGTTTTGGAAATAATCTAGGTAAGGACCTTCTATTTCCTTACAACTCTTGAACACTATTAGTGAGCTTTCACTAAGGCTTTGTATGAATCTATCCGAAGTCGTTGGATTGTCACCAAATTTATGGTAGAGCATCATGAAGATTATTCTGGCTTGGAAGGTTTGAAGGGTAAGTTTGGAATTTTGAATATACCCAACTAGAGGATTTTTAAAGTCCTCGTAAGTGACGTCTCTTCCTCTTGATGTTGGAGAAATGTAAGAATGAGAAATGGCAGAATAGACAGAAAAGTGAACGGATTTTATGCCAAGTTCAGAAGCTATTTTTGGGAGCCAATTTTGTGCAAAGTCAAAGAAAACAAAATGGGGTTTAAGCTTCAATAAAATGGTTTTCACTTGATCTTGCATTAAGTCTATTGTTTGAAAGAATGCGCCAAACATGTCAGGGTGCAATTCTGCGGTGTTACTTGGTAAGTTATCCGAGAAATGAAGGGGGACGATTTGGATTAAAGGGTTGAGATTAAAGGTTGATTTGGTTTTTGGAATGTTAGCTGAAGGTGACAAGAATGAGATATGAATTCCATGAGAGAATAACTTGTTGGATAATTGCACAAATGGACTAATGTGACCAAATGCAAGGAAGGGAAACATAGCTACATGAATCTCATTTTTGGTTATCCTTTCACCACTCATCTTTGCCTAATTTATTATGAGTTTGTGTTGTTTCTAAGAATGGTCTGTAACAAGAATGGTGGCCAAGGATCCTCTTATAAACATAAAAATTACCTCTTTTACAATAGTAATAGTAGATATAGAAATATAAAAAAACTTCAATCTCGTAGTCTTTGTTTTCCTTATCTATAAATTAAAAAGAAGGACCAATTGGTCCTACCTAAAATATTTCTAGAAAAATATCTTCTTCAATTAATCATCCGTGGACTCAGGTTGAATATTTTAAAACGAGCAGAGAGGAACCAAATATAATCAGGCAGAATGAAGTTGAGATTTCATTTTCGTGTTTGGCTGTTTTAAAACATAACTTTATATTTTTAATTCCATTTTAATAATTTAAAAACAATATTACTATGTAGATCTGAAAACATGAGTATTCTGATGATTTAGATTTTATTATACTATTTGTAGGCATTTTGCTGTTGTTTGCTATTAACTTGGATGTTGTGAGTTTGTTCGCAAATTCACCCTTTACGTTTTTAGCGACATCAATTTGGATAAATGAATATCGTTTTGCTTTTGTAAATTTTTTTTTATTTAAAAATAAAATATATGATCTTTCATTAAAATTTTATAGTGCTTATATAAACTCTTTTCTCCTATCCCCGTGAGCTTAGCTCAGTTGGTAGGGATATTGCATTTTATATGTAGGGGGCCGTGGTTTGAACCCCGGAACTCCACTTCTCCACAATTAAATTGTGTGAGCGCTAGCCACTAGGTTACTTAAAAAAAAAACTCTTTTCTCCTTTCTTTTTATTGTATTTTCATTTACTAATAAATATTAATATTCGTTTTTTTTATTGATTTTTATTTCTATGTATTTGTTTTGACCCCTCACTGATGTAGGTAGATATAGATACTACATATATCCATGAATGGCCCCTGCGAACTTGGCTGTTAATGAGATGCATTATAGCAATGTGTATTTGTTACTACCGTGGGTTTGCAAGCTAGCACGTGAATCACATTTATATTTATGTGGCTGCAAGAAAGAGGAGAAGAGATGGAGTGAGGATGCTGCTGTGTGTGAAGATCTTAGGCTAAAACCGTAATTTTGCAATTATAAAGTTGAAATAACCAATGATTTCATTTAGGACCGACAAGGAATCGAGCCAATTCGACTAGAGTTCGAGACTCGGTTCGAAAATTAATCCATTGAACTTGGTTTATGAATCAAATGATTTGAATTTGAGTTGAAAAATAAGTTCATTAGCTATTGGTTGTTGGTGGCGGAGAAGAGTGTAGGCAATGATGGTTATTGGTTGAGACAGTGGCGGACACGAGTGAATGAAATTTATCTGCTTGTTGGTGGTAGAGAAAAGTGTAGGAATTTTGCTCTTCTCCCAACAAAAAATGCTCATTCCCAACTGAAATGACCATAATGGCCCTGCGTGAGTTAACTCACGCACCTTTTGCCTGCAGCGTGAGTTAACTCACGCACCTTTGGATGGTGACGTGACTTAACTCACACACCTTTGGCCGGTAGCTTGAGTTAACTCACGCAACTTTGGCCCGTGGTCCCATCCTTCTTAATGTCTCGATGTCTCGGTGTCTAACATGTCTCGATGCTTCGTCCACTTCAAGTGAGCATAAAAGAAATAAAGAAGAATTGGTAGAGCTTAAGGAACAAACATTCAATGTTGAATATTAGCAACTATTTGCTATTTTAGACAGGCCGAACATGCAGAGCTTAGGTAGCTCTTAACACACCGGCAAAGAGAGGTTCGTCTAGAACTTTGGCAGCTAGAGTTTTGATGAGAAATTTGGAAATTTTTACAATCCTCTCTCTCAACATTTCCAGCTATCACATATGTTCATATCACTCTTCTAAGTTAAAATTTGTAGGTTTATATAAAAAAATAAATTAGGGAAAGGTTTGTAGCTTTATATTTAAATTTAATGAAAAGTATTACAAATAAATAGATGTCTCAATGGAGCTTATATGTGCTTATTTCTATACTTGCAAAAGTACAATAATCGTAATTAGGCTTTTGTATTGTATTTGTCATGCCTTGAGAAGGCTTTCAAGGGTTGTATTTATAGCCCTCTATGGGCCTGGTTTAACGTGACTTAAGCGAAGTGATATTGACGGTCCACCGTCCCCTAAGCACGAGTCTTGGGACAAGGTGAAGTGATGAATATGTAAGGTCGATCGTATAGGATGCTTTAGAGCATTCTAGAAGCTTCTAGACGCCTGTTGAAGTAGCGCCCTTATGAGGGCGCGCCTAAGGCAATTTGGGCTCTTATGGAGGGCATTTGTGCCCTTAATTACATATTGTCGGTCCACAGCACCCCAAGCACGAGTCTTGGGACAAGGCGAAGTGATTAATCATGAAGTCGATAGTCCACAGCCCCCCAAACACGAGTCTTGGAACAAGGCGAAGTGATTAATTATGACGTTGGTTTGGGTATTAGAGTATGGGCAAAATTTTCATTTAACACATCCATTGGCGAGCTTTGCGCATTTTTCATGACGTTGTAGCACCTTTTTGAATCCCTGTAATTTTATTGGGCAGCTATGCCTGGCGTCCTAGTACTTTTACTCGCCAAAGCGAAAGAAAACGAAGATTGGTCAAGCTGATACTGGGGAAGCTGAGGCGAGTGATAGAATCGCCGAATTGGACGAGGTTGTGAAATTTTGATTACCGAAAATGCATGGAGGAAAACATGCCTTTCTCCACCATAGATGATGAAGCGAGTTTTCATGGTAAGTTTTCGGAGCTGGTGCAGGATGTAGGGATGTCTGAGCTTTGATCTTTGATGTTGGTGCATGAAATGGAAAGAAGCATGAGGCTCTAAAGGAGAAGTACAAAAATTCTTCGAAAGATGTGGAGATGTTTAAGCATAAGGCGGCTTCTATTGAGAAAAGGTTGAGGACGCCATTGATGGGAAGAAGAAGGTTGAGAAGGAGGTGACAAATTTGACGGAGGAGAAGGACTCGTTGATTCAGGAAGGGGACGAGCTGAAGGAGAAAATTGCCAAGTTCGAGGAGGACATTGCCCAAGCTCAAACTGATGTGAAAAATGGAAAGATGGCGCTGGCGGAAACTTTCGATGGAGGTTTTGAGCATGCTAAGGTGCAAACTATACATTTTCACCCTACGCTGGATCTAAGTGGGTTGGACCCTTATAAGATTCTTGTTAATGACGAGTTGGTGGATGAGGAGTGAAGCTTTTTGTTCTGTTGTAACTAATTGTAACTATTTGATGTAACTTTCATGGGTCGCTTTTGGAGTATCTTTGATAAAACTTGGTTGATATTCATATTTATTTCAAGTTTCATTTGTAGAATATTCGTAGTTGTTGCTTTGTTGTTGTTTTATCAACTATTATTCATTCTCGCGAATTTGCTTTTTGTTGTTAGTTTTCTCCTGATTACTTTATGACCTTCTTGAAGGAAGTCTCGTTGTGAAGTTTTTGCGCAGAGCCCTATCTGGGGTTGATGTCGTGTTTTTTTCTTAGAGCCTACATAGGGGGTGGATGTTAGGCGAGGTTCAGAACTTGCTTAGGACTGATATAAATGGAGAGGTTTGGAACTCGTTCAGGATTGTCACGAATGGCGAGGTTCAGAGCCCGCTTAGGGTTGACATAAATGGCATTGTTCAGAACCCCCGATGGGGTTGACATTGTTCAGAGCCTCTTAGGGTTGAAATTGTTCAGAGCCTCTTGAGGTTGACATTGTTCAGAGCCTCTTGGGGTTGACATTGTTCAGAGCCTCGTAGGGTCAGTTCGTTCAAAGCCCTCATAGGGGTTGACGCCATTCAGAGCTCTCATAGGAGTTGACGGAATGACGACGTTCAGATCCCTCTTTAAGGGTTGACGTAATGTCGACGTTCAGAGCCCTCTTTAAGGGTTGACGGAATGGCGAAGTTTAGAACCCTCTTTAAGGGTTGACTGAATGGTGACGTTCATAGCCTTCTTTAAGAGTTGACGTAATGTCGACGTTTAGAGCCCCTTTCAGGGTTGACGGAATGGCGACGTTTAGAGCCTTGTACAAGGTTAACATTTTAGGCTCCCTTTGAATGTAGAATTCCTTGTAGATTTCGTAGTAGTTATATCTGTACAAAGTAGAACAGTAGAAAAAGGAGAGTTCTAAGAAAGTAGGACGCCTTGTTAAAAACATGCAAAACAAATCTCAACGGTCGAGAAAGGTTAGAATAACTCCATGTTTCATTTTCAAGCTCTTAATGGCGGGACCGTTGCTTCTACATTTCATTATGGCGTGCTGTTTGGTGAGTTCTTCCTTTTGCTTAACCTCGCCCTTGGCGGGCTTGTTTGTCTCCCAAACTTTATTTATCTGAAATATAACGTTACTTCCGAACTTCCAAAATAAAGGAGTCTTAATCACATTCAATCCTATTTAATGAAAACCAATTACTCACTGTCTTCTTTTATTAACTCACCCATAATTTCTACTCCCCTTCCTATTTTTTTCTTTCTCTTACTAACCTTCTTACTTGACTATCTTGTGCTTTTAATCATCTTCTTTCTTCTATTAGATTGGAACTAAGTCTTCCTACTACTTTTCTTAAATCGAAATTCGCTACTTCCTTATTAGATTTAAACTAACTCGCCCACTTTGTTCTTTTTATTTTATACTCCTCCTCTTTCTCCTACTAACTCGGATTTTAAATTGCTTGGTATTTTATTTTCTATGTCTTTATTTTCTCCTATGAAGTTAGGACTAAGTCTTCTGATCAATTTTATTCTTCTACGTGAGTCTGGCACTATTAATCCATTATTTATGTTTTTACTAAACAGTTAGTTCAGTTCACAAAGTAAATGGTACATGAAAAGGATTCTCAGGAAAGAGAGGCGGGTCACTTGGACGTCTTAAATACCAAGACTTTACTCGTCAGAATCCCTCATATGTGACCTTTTAACAGTACTACACTTTACTTCTGCCACGGGATACCTAGAGTAGTCTTTCTTCTATTAACTTGGTCCTACCTCTTGTGTTTCACTCATCTTTCTCTCTTTATTAAATTGTAACTAAATTGAACAGCGAGAATTAATAGCAAGTGACACAAATTAAGTCAAAGCTAATTGTCCACAAGACTGATTTTCCACAGATTATGTATATGCACTGAAAAACAATTGCAAAATAAATAAAATCGATAAGAGCATTCTAAAAAGCATGAGAACTTAAGTTGGTAAGTAATGATTTATTTTTGCTACGTACATTCAGATTGATTCACAAAATATATCAAAAACAATTTTTATTAGATGTGTGAATATATTGAACGAAAATTCTTCTTCAAATTAAAGTTGTAAAATATTGTCTCGAAATATATTGGGCGAAAATTCTCTTCAAATCAAAGTGTAAATATGTTTTCTCAAAATATATTGGGCAATAAATTTTCTTCAAATCAAATAGTGTAAAAATATTTTCACAAAATATATTGGGCAAGAAATTTTCTTCAAATCAAAAAGTGGAAATATATTGTCTCAAAATATATTAAGCACAAAATTTTCTTTAAATTGAAACGTGGAAATATATTGAGCACAAAATTTTCTTTAAATCAAAAAGTGGAAATATATAGCCTCAAAATATATTGAACACAAAATTTTCTTCAAATCTAAAAGTGTAGATATATTGTCTCGAAATATGCTGAGCAAATTTTTTGCTCAATTTTATTTTGAAACAGTAAAAAGTAATATGCCCAACGTTAAAACATATAGATTAAGTTCAATATAACTAAAAGATGATAGTTCTTGGCAGGTCCTATTGCTATCACAAAAGAAAACAACGCCCTAAAAGAATGAAAGCACATGACACCAAAATACAAAACAACAAACATTGTCGATAAAAGCTTGAAGCAATTAAAATAACTAAACATATGACGGTTGTACGATAATCTACCCATTAAAATCAACATGCATATATAAAAGTATTGATGAAAGCAATGTGTGCCTGTGAGTATAACAACATGTTTTTTGTTCACATACTCATAATTTTAGAAGGATAAAACCTGATTTGGTTGTCGGGATTGTTGCTTCTGAGGATATATTTGTAGATCGCCAGTGAGTAGCGATGTTGGTTTGGTCTTCGCCAACCATCTCTTTTTCGAGATCGCTGAGAAGTTTTTGGTATTCGCCGACTACTGTTTTTTGAGATCGTCGGTAGGTTTTTTAGGTTTACGAGTGTGGTCTAGATTAGTTTTACCGTTTCCCACAGACGGCGCCAACTGTACTTGCAATAGTACAATAATCGTAATTAGGGTTTTGTATTGTATTCGTCATGCCTCGAGAACGCTCTCAAGGGTGGTATTTATAGCCCTCTATGAGCCTGATTTTTCGTGACTTAAGCAGTACTCCCTTCGGTCACTATTATAAGCAAAAATCTACATTTTACATTCATTCAATTAATGATGTATGTGGTCTTTATTATAAATCATATACGTCATTTAATGAATGAATATAAAATGTTGATTTTTTCTTACAATAGTGACGAGAGGGTGTAAGTAATGAGGGTATTTAAGTGTTTATGCCGAGTTCTAGAGGCTTCTAGAAGCTAGCTGAGGCGGCGCCCTGGGCCTTAAAGCTCTTTAGAAGGGTGTTGAGGCCTCTAGGAGGGTCCTTAGACCCTTTGGGAGGACTTCTAGGTCCTTAAGAAGACATTGACGGTGCACATCCTCCCAAACACGAGTCTTGGGACAAAGTGAAGTGATAAATATGTAAGGTCGATCGTATAAGATGCTTTAGAGCATTCTAGAAGCTTCTAGACGCCTGTTGAAGTAGCGCCCTTATGAGGGCGCGCCTAAGGCAGTTTGGGCTCTTATGGAGGGCATCTGTGTCCTTAATTATATATTGCTGGTCCAATTTCATATGGAGCTTATTCACATAATTCAGCTATTTTTCAGCAGGCTAAGATCTTGTTAACACAACACACACAAAAATGTATGATATGTTATTAGATTTGGGACACATTTTGCCTGATAGGTACACTTAATATAAACAAGTTCAATGCGATAGTATCAAGTCTTCCGACATCAAACAACAAACTTCATAAAAAACTTTAAACAATCACATACTACAATCTCTTATGAAATTGTGAATCAAAGTTCCTTTAGAAGACCAAGCAATTACCCATCCGGTTTCAAGTTTCAATAACCTGTCACAAATGTTGATCCTTTGCAGGTATGACATAAGTTTGAGGCTCAAAGATCCTTTGCAAAGTTCTCTCATGAATGGGAGCATCATATATTAATGTGCACTCACATTGCATTAATTGTAATTTTATTTCCTAGTAATGGTAATCACAGACACAGTTGCTGCTATATGTGTGTGTAATGTTTGTGTTAGTATCTCAAACTGATTGAATTTGAAACCATTATGATAGCATTCACAAACATATTGCTTTTTGTTTCAACAGCACAATGTGAGTCACATTGGTTTGCTCAGTATGAAATCCTAACCTAAGATTGATACAATTCATCACATTCATTATCAAATAAAGCATAGGTAACCTCAGCAACTAGAATAAACAGTAACAATGAGGTTAATAAGATTTGCCACTCAAGATATAATTTTGGAAAACTACACAATAATCCAACAAGACACTTTTTTCTCCAACAGTCATAAAACAATGAATGAGAAAGTTGACAAAATAGACAAAATTCTTAGGTACTCAATTGAGCTTTGAAACCTTTCCAGTTCTAGCTATTTCTTTAATTCCAAGCTTTCTTAAATTTCTTTAAACTGCAACCATCTTCCCTGAATGTCCTCCTGTAGCATACACAAAATGAATCAACAATGATAATTTCTCATTTTTTAAATGTCACTCAATTGATTTTGAAGCCCACACCCAACTAACAATCACAACCGCAAAAATAAAGATCCAACGGTTAGATACCAGAACTTCGGTGATCACTTCGGATCCTATTCATATATGCCTAAGTTAAATGTGTTATTAGGACACAAATACATCTGTATAACCATTCTACCAAACAACAACCCAATAAATTGAAACTACATCACTAAACCAAGACAGAATCACTACACCAACACTCCCCAAATTGAAACTACATAAGCTAATTTGCATCAATCGAAGTTGCTGCTTCTGCTGTCATATGTGCTATAACAGCCATGGCAATGCAGTAAATCCCACCCAAAAATAAAACCGCCCTGCAAAAGCAATATGAAGCTCAACAGATATAAAGAAAAGTTTTAAGATCCTAATAACAGGGATTACCATATACAAACTTTTATGAATTAAAGGTTCAGTTTTTTATGTAAGTTTGGCTTTTATGTCTTACATGTGTAATGAGTGGTTAGGCATGCCTTTAATTAAGCCAACAGATATAATTAAGTCAAATTTGCTCGTATAAAAAGTAAAACTTAATAGATTATCTATGGTGCACAATAGTTTACGTACAGAAAATCGCAACACAACTATGGTTCATAGGCAAGAGAAATGCTCTTCTAAGTCTGAAACATTTTTGACAGATTTGTGATAACTGAGAAAGTATTAAGACACCGATAAGATCCAACTTCAGCAAGCAAACTCAAGCTGATAATTCCAACAACAACAAACAAAGGAAACAGTAATAACAAATCGAACTAGAATTGCTAGTGAAGACAGATGAGATTCATACACTACAAATGATGGTGGTCTCACAACCGTTCACTAAGATGGTTTGAAGGACATGGTCTTGCAACCGTTTGCTGAACAGATGAATAATGTTGAAGGTTAATTTAAAGGGCGTTGGATTCGTTGGATCAAGTAATGTTTGAGAGCACAACAATGGTGGAGGTGGTATTTGAGAGTACAAAGATGGTAAAAATAAAACTAAAACTATGTACACACACATATTTAACAACACAACACTCAACTGCTTGCATTACATTGCACATTATATAAAAATACTATAGTAATACTTTGGAAAGTATCAAGCAATGAGTAAATGCACATAATACAAAGAACGCAAACTAAGACAAGTCAAACCCTTCAAACTCACTAATGAGCCAATAAAATATGAAGCAGTGAGGTCTAGTATGACATAAGGGCTACTACCAGAAAAGGATAAAGAACTCAATGTTGGTCTCTCACGGAGAGCTGAAGCAATGCATTCTTTGCTTATTTGATTACAATCAAACATGATGGCTTCTTCAAGAAGCTTACAATTCTTTAGCAAGTGGAAAAGAGGTTGATTGTTTATGGGAAATCGAGAAAGGGCGAGAGAGGTTGAGGGAGGTAAGATTGGTGAACCTTTTGGAGAGGCGACGGATGAAAGGGCGTGTTAGATCGAGGACAGTGAGTGATAATCGAAGGGGGTCGATGATGGAGAGGAATTGTTTGGAGACAGCGGAGAGAGGATACAAGTAGCGACGATTGTCGTCGTTGTCAATGATGAATTTGAAGATACATTCCCAACAGTCATCAGGTAAGTATAAATTTGAATGTGTTGTTGTAACCATTGTTTTGCGAAGTCGTGAAAACTGTAGAAACTGTGAACACAAAGACGGTAACGTTTTTTCAAAAAAGAAAAAAGACGGTAACGTTGGTGCAAAAATGGTGCTGGTGGTGACACAAATATTAGGGTTTGGAATTAGGTTATGTTTTTATTGTTACGTAGGGTTTGGAGTTAGGTTATGTTTTTATTGTTACGTTACTGAATCATCTAGAGTTAGGTTATATTTACGCTTTTAGCCCTTTTTTTTGTTGGAACCCTTCATTTTTTTTGGTCAAGTAGCGTAACATTTTAAAATGTGGAAGAAATTGAGTTCAAACTCCGACCCCTGCATATAATATGCAATATTTCTACCAACTAGACATAGCAACGGGGCGGGTCGGGGACGAGTTTTAGCATAAATGTCCCCGCCCTTGCCCCCAAACCCATCAGAGATAGAAAATTCACACCCAAACCTGCCCCCTAGTGGGGACGGGTTTCCCAGCCCCGCCCTAACCCCCACCTGCGAAGTTGTAGTATAAAAAACATGTTTTTTTCTCTCACATATCTAAAAAAAACATTCTTTAGATATGTACTTGCTATGTTAAAAAGGGTATAAGAGTAATATGATTATCAAATATAAGGGTAAACAAGTAATTTAAAATAAACGGGGCTGGTGAAGGGGTGGGTGTGGGGCGGGTTTGACCATCCCCCGACCCCAGCCCCGCCTCTGTACTAAAGAAACAGGTTTTCCCTGCACCTAGTTAAATCGGCTTTTCCCCGTTAAATATGAGGCGGGGTGGCTGGGTCTAGGCGGGGACGGGTTCAAATGCCATGCCTACTACCAACTACGCCAAGCTAAGAAGAGTTTCTTCATAATTATTTTTTTCACATAAAATTAAACTTCAGTCAACTGAGAAATGGATCATTTGCAACACTCCTTTTTCCTACACTATGCCGCCCTTTTATGATCCTTTATAACAACTTCATTCAAATGATAAAATAAAGATAGTCCAACCAAAAAGACTATATATTGAGACATTTCCTATCTATATTATGAGATCATGAGATTGTTGGAACAAGGGTGTTTCACAAGTCACCTATTGAGTTTTGACAATAACAAGGTATTAAAAATAATCAATTGGACATGCTAAACAATTTGTTCAAGTGTGCAGGATCCATAATCAAAGTACTATTC
>Ga0228710_1011377_pt1 | contig 11509 bp, 8 predicted proteins | sample MedpolnodulmetaG_FD_177995 | JGI IMG/M metagenome (GOLD analysis project Ga0228710, IMG submission 177995) | Root nodule microbial communities from Medicago polymorpha collected in Santa Monica, California, United States - pink nodules | ecosystem: Host-associated > Plants > Roots > Nodule... | reverse complement strand
ACTTTTTTTTTTTTTTTTTTCTTTTCTCCCCCCCCCCCCCCCCCATATGTCGACTGCACCCCCTGCATCTCATATTTTTTTAAGGGTTAATATACCTTTACCCCCCTGTAATATAGGGCACTTTTGATTTTGCCTCCAGTAAAAAAAAATTAGATTCCGTCCTTGTAAAATAAAGATTCTACACGATTGCTCCCTAAGCCCATTGACTCAGCAGAATCTCTGATGTGTCACTTACGTGGCCTTTTCTTTTTCTTTTTCATTTTTTTTTGTTTGCCACACGTAAAAATAGTTTACACGTCATTTATATTTAAAAAATTAAAAAATAAGAATAAAATTTTAAAAAAAAATCTTTTCTTAAAAAAATCTGAAAATAAATTTTCAAAATTTTAAAACAATTCAAATTATTTTTTTAAAACGAAAAAAAATCAGATTTTTTTTTCTAAAATTAAAAAACATTTAAATTTTTTATCCGAAATATATAAAAATAGAAAAAGTTCTTATCTTTTTCGATATTAAAAAAATCAGATTTTTTTCGAAATAAAAAAGTTTTTTAAATTTTTTCTACTAAAAATAAAAATTCTGGAAAATATTTTAATTTTTAAAAATCTGGATATAAATGTTTTTAAACTCCAATTATATAATCTGAAAAAAATTTGTTTTTATTTCAATTTTTAAAATCTTAACTTCAGATTTTTTTCGAAAATTTTAAATTTAGAAAAAATTCAGATTTGTTTTTGAATTTTTTTATAAAATCTTGAAATTTTGTTCAAGAATTCAAATTTTACGATATTTTGAAGATTTTTTTATTTTTTAAATTCTGAATATAATTTTTTTAATTCAAATCAAAATCTTAATTTCAGTTTATTTTTCAAAAATAACAGTTTTATTCCTGAATTTTTATGAAATCTTTTTCGAAATTAAAAAGAAATCAATTTTTACGAAATTAGGAATATTTTTTAAAAAAATTTGAAACTTAATTTTCAAAATAAAAAAAATAGATAATATTTTAATTTTAGATGTTTTTTAATTTATATTATATTTGGATATTTTAGAATCTTTTTAGTAATTATTTTATAATTTTTCGAAAAATTCAAAATATATTAAATTTAAGATTTTTTTAATAATTGTTTCTAAATTTTAAAAAAAATAAAATTTACTAATTAATTTGTTTTTTATAATTTTTTACAATTAATTTTCATATTTTTTGCTTCATTCATTATCACTTTGTAGCGTTTTGGATTTTTGTGATTCCAATTTACATGAGATTTGCTACCAGATTTCTGTTATGCCTTTCGACTGGCGGTCAGAGCTCTCCTTGCCGGCAACTACACCATCCAAAGTTGCGCCATCTCCCATGGCTCTGACTTCAGCAGCGACGGTTTCTCCTCAACCACAGTCGCGTTCCTTTGCTCAAGCTCTGGTGGCATCGCACAGTAATGTCACAAACGTTATTATGCCGCAGCCAACTATTCGTGGTGATACACTCTCCATTCGTATTACTCAGCCGGTGTATGAAAAGGGGGTCAATGTGTGTAAGAGAAATCTCCGTGGAAGATTGGTTCTCAACAAAGGAGACAAACCCTACGCGTTGAAGGAAATTGAGGACAAGCTTAAGAAACAGTGGAAGACTGCTGCTCCTTGGACGTTACTATCTCTAGGTAGGGGTTATTATGAATTCTTTTTTGCTAATGAATATGATATGCAAACTGTTTGGGCAGTGGGAACGATAAATCTGAAACCGGGGGTTTTACGCTTATTTGAATGGACTGTCGATTTTGATATGTATAATCAGAGGAATACCCATGCGCAAGTATGAATCCGATTGATGGAACTGCCACAAGAATATTGGATGGAGCAGACTCTACGTGAAATTGCTGGTGCGGTTGGCACGCCGCTAGTTCTTGACAATGCAACACTGAAAAGACTTTTTGGACTCTATGCCCGTATACTTGTCAACATTGACTTCTCCAAAAGGATCTTTCATGAAATTATTGTGGAAAGGGAAGGTGCTTCTTATCCTGTAGAAGTTGTTTATGAACGAATTCCGGATTTTCGCTCGCATTGTCATACACTAGGACATGATGTTACAAACTGTCATTGGTTGTACCCAAGGAAGGATGTCATGTCTAAGGATAAAGTTGCAAAAGGGAAGACGCAGATACCAGCCACAAAACCTCACTGGGTGCCTACGAAGGAAAATTCATCTAGTATAGGTTCATCCAAAGCATTTGCAGAACCTACTATCCTTACTGAGACTCAAAAATCTATGTCGGCTGCTGCTATGCCTACTATTGCAGCTCCTACACAACAACAAATATCTCCCCGCGTGTCTGAGCATGATGACGTGCTTTCGGATGATGTGGAAAATGTTATTTCGGAATCACGGGAGGATTTGGAGATTCCCCAGATTCAAAATGCACATGAGATACATCCATCCTCGGATGCCTATGTTTATGAGCATTCTTTGACTGTTGATTTGGAGGCCTCCGCTTCTTCTAGGGAGATGTCACCAACTCAACTTGATAGTGATGATGCGCACGATGTCGTGCAATCTAGTCCCCACGATGGCCCCCTTGTTGTCAGATCCATCCCGGACGACACTGCCACTTTTCTAGAGATGGAGCGTATTGCTCAGAATGCCAATTACACGGTTGAGCATACAAGGACTGATGAAAATGGAGACAAAATTTTGATTGTTTTTGAGTCACATAGCAATCCGAATGTTCAACATGACTTGGATCTTTGGATGCGTGTCCGTGAATATGACAAAGCCAACGCGGAGTTACCCTTCACTCCGGTTCTTTCTAAGAAACAAAAGCAGCAAGTTAGAAAGCAGCTTCAGATTGGCAAGCCACCACCATATAAAACCCGCTCTCAGGGAAGATCAAATTCAGGTGACCAATGAACTATCTTGGAATGTTCGTGGTTTCAGCGCTTATGACACCAAAATCGTTTTTTGGCGGAGCCAATGGTATCACTTGCACATGTTCCATCTTTAGGGAACCTGTGCGGACTTGTCATTCGATACAAGGCAAGGTTTGGTTATCGGGGTTGCCTCAGACTCTTCAGACTTTCTTGGACCGGAGAGGGTTCCCTCGTCCTAGGTTCCCGTAGACAGATGTCTCTTTTTATGTCTATTGTTTTCTTTCAGTTTTATGTTCCTTTTCTGTTTCTGCTTTGTTTTTTGAGGGTTTTGGCTTAGTCCCCCCTAATGTACTTTTTTCCCCGTTTTTTAATAAAATTTTTATATGAGATTGGCGGCATAGGATGGGGGTTCTGCGGGGTGCCAACCTAGTTGGGATGTCGGTGTTTCCCCCTGATGTCTGTCCAATCTCCTGGCTTAGCAAAAAAAAAAAAATTCATATTTTTTTAATTTTTTAAATTATTAATGACGTGTAAATTGTTTTTTACTCGTGTCAATCATAAAATAAATAAAAAAGAGAAAGAAAAAGCCATGTAGTTGCCATGTCAAAGATTTTGCTGACTCAAAGGGCTCGGGGGGCAATCTTGAAGAATCTTTATTTTACAAGGACGCAATCTAGAATTTTTTTTTACAGGGGCAAAACCAAAAGTACCATATATTACACGGGGGTAAAGACCTATTAACCCTTTTTTAATCTCTTGCATTCTTTTTTAGTTTCTTTTATTACTTTTTTTTAACATCTTATTTATTCTTACCTAAAATCATTTCAAGCATTTTCATTATTTAGTTTTATTTAGTGTTTTAACTTTATTTAGTCTCGTGCAATTTTTAGCTTATTTAGACTTAAAAAATCTTTTCATGCATATTTTATTTTCTTTCATTTTTCCTTTATTTAGGATATTTACTCATTTGATGCATTTGTATTTTTATTTTGTTATTAGTGCTCTATTATTTTAATTTGTTTAAATTTTATGATTAAGAATGTACTTAGGGAATGATGTAATTTTATTTATGCATTTTACTTTCTTGTCATTTATCTTTTTTTGAGACTTTAGAATGTAACTATGAATGATGTAAATACATAAATGAGAATATTCACCGACACCTCACACATTTATTTATTCCGCATTATGTCAAGACCTTAACTCAAGACCAAAATCAATTAGAGACAAATTAGGATTACTTAATGAAAAATTAAGAACTTTAAAATCAAATAACTAGTAATTTTAGGTTAATTCCAAGGATTGGGAATTTACTTTAGATCCAATATCATTTGTAAATTTCCCCCGCGCTTTATTTTATTCCGTTACGCCTTAACGTTTAGATATTTTATTTAGCTCGCTTTTAACTTAGAATAATCAAATTTCCGAAAAAATTCAAATATGCCAAACTCAAAAATATTTTCTTAACAAACCTTCTTCCTTTTCTTTCTTAATCAAATTTTTAATCTATCTTAAACCATATTAGACTTGGTTTCTTTTTAATTAAAATCAATTAACCTTCATATTTTATTCTTCTATGCCTTATCGGCCTCTTATCCTCTTAAAACTTTTTTCAAACTTTAAAATCAATCTAACCCATCACTCGGCTTTTTAACATGAACTACATGATTTTGATCCCATTTTGTGGCTATGTAGAGAAAAGACTTTGTATTTCCAAATCAATTAAAAATAACAAAAGCATGCTCCTTTTTCTATTCTTTTACACTTAACTTTCTTTAGGCTTTTATTTACAAACAAGCAATGACTTAGCACAAGATAATTAAAAGCAAGAGGTTCCTATGGAATACCATAGACGTTTAGGGTGCTAACATCTTCCCTTTGCGTAACCAACCCTCGAACCTTGATCTTTTAAATAGGGTTATTTTCGAACTTTTCCCCTTCCCCTTGGAAAATAAAAGATCGGTGGTGGAACCGTATTGTGAGTCAACGCTAATGAATAGCTTGACATCCAAAAATCACCGCGAAAGAAATGACAACTTCACTAAGGATCATCCTCCTAAGTGGGTTAAACCTATTTTTGTCTTCTTTATCCTTGTGCTTTATTATTGCTTATGTACATTGTAAATGCGTGCTTATATGTTTACTTTCATACGTGAGTGGTGAGATAAGTCCTACACCCGAACTTGAAGAAAATATAAGATAGGATGTGGTATAATCATAGTGCCATACCAGGAGCAGTCCTGCACATTGTGTGCATGTGATATAACCCCTCTCAACAGAGGTCTCTCAAAAGTAAAATTATGTCATCATGAGCACTCGTGATCAGCGTTATTATTTTTTAAGTCCCTTGAATTGAGAACCTTTAGAGTTACCTTTAACCCATCTTGGCCTTTTTAGGACCTAGTGTGGTGGCTAACCAAGATCATTCTTGAATTAGTTGATACACGATACTACACCCAAGCAAGACTTTCTTGCGAACGTTGTTGGACCGAGAGTCAGTCTGGTAAGTCGACAATGTCCAAAAGGGGATGAGTACTTTGGAAACTTGGTAGAACCCGTGATACAGGTACATATGAAACCATAGTTCTTACCATATGGCATGTTTACCTTTGAATCCAACATTATGGACTTAACCTCACCATGTATTCTATGTTCTTTAGCATAATCATACATGCATTCATTCATAATTTGTTTTTCTCCATAAAAAATCGAAGGACTTCGATAAGTCGTCTTGTAAACGTCAAGTGAACAGACCTTGTAAGAAGGAACACCAAGAAATACAACTTTAAAAACCTTAACTAAGCTTTAACTTTTGTTAAGAACTTCTTCCTTGGTTTCGTTCTTACCTTTGAATAAGGAACATATTGCAATATCTTTACAATTTTCAAATGAAACCATGTTCAACTGCAATGTTTACAATTAACTTTGATAAGTCCTTCGAAAAAAATCACACATTTTTGCATAAACATATCTTGTATCATTTTGCATTCATAGTTTCTAGTTCATGTCTTACAGTGTGTCTTCTATGTAAAAGGTCAATCCATCAGTCTACTTGCATCTACAACACTCGAGCAAATCAAAATGGATCATTTTGAACAAGAGAACCACAAGCTTCGTGAAGAGGTGACAATCCTTCGGGCCGAAAATGAGATATTAAGGAACTTAGTATCTTTGCTGACATTTGCATAGAGTCGGCCATTATCTCTTCCTATTGTCAGCACTCAAGCTCAGACGGTTGCTTCCACTACCCCGATTTCAATAGTGTTTTCTAGTACTCCTCAACATGCTATGCTGGAAGGTTATCTCTGGAGTCACCTTTAAGTTCTGGTGAAGTATTCCGTCCTGGTGTCTCTAAGGTTCAAGCTCCTTTTGTGAAACTTTGTACCCTCAAGCTGCTACAACTTACTCATCACCTTTGATCCACACAACTCAGTAAGACCACGAACCCATTTATCACTCAGAAGGTGTGGCTGCATACGACTGGATTGATGAACTGAAAGAAAAGTTTGATGGATTGCAGTTGGAACTGAAAGCTCTCCGTGGAAAAGAACTATTCGGGAAAAATATTTATGATTTTTATTTGGTTCCCAATGTCGTGATACCACCTAAATTCAAAGTTCCCGATTTTGAAAAGTACAAAGGGAACACTTGCCCGAAGATTCATCTGGTGATTCACACGAGAAAGATTTCCGCTCAAGATGATAATGATGAGCTCCTTATCCACTATCTCAAAGACAACTTGACTGGTGCCACACTGATGTGATATATGGGTCTGGACAAGGCTGATATCAAAACTTTCAATGAGTTGAGCGAGACTTTCGTCCAGCAATACAACTACAACTTGTCCTTTACCCCAGACAGAGACGAACTGCAGGCCATGACCCAGAATGATAATGATTCCTTCAAAGCATATACAACGATGGAGAGATTTTGCGCACAAATTCGTCCACCTCTAGAAGAGGAAGAATTGACCAAGATTTTCCTAAACACTCTAGATCAGTTCTATTACGAGAAAATGGTTGGAAGTGCTCCTAACAACTTTGCAAAGATGATCATCATGGGTATGTGTCTTGAATAAGGGGTCTGAAAAGGACGTTTGGTCAAAGAAAGTGTTCCCACTGACGGTTTCGAGGACAAAGATCAGGAAGTGAGTATTGTGAAGAGTCAGCCTCAACATAAGTATCCGGCTTATCACCCTGTTGTCGTTGTTATGCCTGACGCCAATGCTAGTTATCAACCTCAGTTTCCACAATATCAACAACAACCTCGACAACGGGCTCTAAGAACAAAATTTGATCCGATTCCCATGAAATATGCGAAGCTGCTTCTCGATTTGCTTGAGAGGAACCTTGTCCAAACTAGGCCACCTCCTCTGGTTCCTAAAAAGTTGCCAGCACGGTTTAGAGCCGATCTCTCATGTGCCTTCCATCAACGGGCACTAGGTCATGACGTTGAGCACTGTTACGCTTTCAAGAATGCAGTTCAAGACTTAGTTGAAGCCAATCTCCTACCTTTCAAAGATTTTGAATCTGAATATGCAAGTTAATCTGCTATCGGATCTTGACACCTAATGGTGACACATGGAATGTTTAGCTGCAATTGAGTCGTTGTTGATGTTTCTTTCTACTACTCTTTGGTTCAAATTTTATGTTTGTTTGTTGTTTTATGTTTTTCAAAAAAACAAAAACCTTTCGCCTCGCCCGAGATGAAAGTGAAATTGTTTAGGGCTTTTTGCTTTATGTATTTTCGTCATTAATGAAAAAGTCATTTCGATCCTGGCTTTGTTTTTATTTTGTGCTTTTTTGAAAAAATGGTAATACAAAAAACCAAAAAAAAAAAATCTTTAATCATTTCCAAATGTCTGCATAATCATAACTTATAATTTATTTGTCAAAATCAATAATCAAATCATGCATTAATAAACCTGTTGAACACTTTGACCATGTACTCTCTCCCAACTTTGAGTTCTTTGTGTCCGAAATTGAAGAAAAGGAGGATGAGAAGTTTCCCAATGAGATATCTCGCCTACTGAGGCATTTCAGCCGCCGAAGCTGCAAATACAAAATATCAAAAAGATTGTCCAGAAGATGGCATTCACTTACAAAGGCTGGCAGGTGATGCTACCATTTTCCTAGCATGGAATTGTACTCAAGTACACACTTCAACAGGGGCAATCCCCTCCACCATCCCTCAGTATACAACATGAAGGCAGTGCCTCCCATGGAGGTTGGAGTCACGTCAACGGAAGTTCCAATGAAGGTTAAGCTTGATTGAAATTAAAAGCATTACTGCCTTATGTCATGGACAATTATATCAAAAGGATGCAGCAGGCTTTTGACTAAAAAGGCTCGTTCCTGTGAATGTAAAGAAAGTGGCCTTGTGCTAAAAAATATATATTATCTTTTTAACCATACTCCAGGGGCAAAGGAATGCCTAATTACAAGGAATGATGATGAACTTGTATGTCCTGTGAATACCGATGCACTCGAGAAATACTTTGTTAAAATGAAAAGGTTCGATAAGTCGCAAACCTGAAAAGGTGGCTTAGGCAAAAAAGAGCGTCTCGGTGGACTGAAAACCTGAAAGGGCGGTTCGGGAAAAATTTAGAGGCATATAAAAAAATGAATGTTTATCCTGATAGGTTGAAACCCGCAAGGGCGATGTATGCAAAAGTTATGGATTATGGCAAAGTAACTGCATCTGGTCGGACATGACTCACTTGGGGCATCTTAACTGTCAAAGGACCTCCGATGTGAAGCATTTGTAAATCAAAGACTCGGAACAGTGGAATTCAAAGTTTGTAGAGAGAACAATAGTTATTGTGTTCAATGTACCTTTCCCATATAATTACCAGTTTCCATACTTTTTAAAATCCATGGAGCCACGCCTTTGGTAGGCCACCACACCATTTAAATTAATTTGAGTCTGTGCCTATTTATTTGAAATTCTTATTTATTCTAATTACAAAAAAAAATTCTATTTTTGATGTAAATACTTAAAGCAAAAAACTTCAAAAAAAAAAAATCTTTTAATTTTTTTTTTCTTCATGTCTTTTGAAATGCATAATCAACAAGTACATCTTCTTTGAACTCTTGAGGAGTAGAAGCATACCTCAACATTCGTCTCAAGAACGTTTATACTCTGCAAGATAAGCATGACCAAAGACTATGAGATGACCTATGTCAAAAAAGAAGAAGAATACAAAGTAAAAAAAAAACTCGCTAAATCGAAAACTCGAAAGGGCGGCTTAAGCCAAAAATGAGCGTCACGGTGGACTGAAAACTCGAAAGGGTGGTCTGGACAAAAATTAGGGGCATACAAAAAATATATACATTCCAGGTGGACTAAAAACCTGAAAGGGGGGTCCAGGCAAAAGTTAGGGATTTTCAAAAGAAACAATACAAAAACAAAAAAAAAACAAAGACAGAGGCATTACAGTTCAAGTGGGCCAAATGGAAGATTACACCTTATACTGGTTTAGAAATGGCGACTTCTTCCAAACTTCTGATTGATGGGTTTTATCCCCAAGAAATAGTGACTTCTGCCAGACTTCTGATTAATGGGCTTTGTCCCCAAGAAATGGCGACTTCTACCAGACTTCTAACTGGTGGCCTTTATCCCCAAGGAATGATTACTTCACCATCAACTGAGACATCATATTGGGCTTTCCCCCATAAGTGGTTGGATTAATGGGTTTTTACCTCTTCAACTGTTTGATTAATGGACATTACACCGTCAGGGATTTGATTATTGAGCTTTACCCCATCAGTGGTTTGATTAACGGGCTTCACGCCGACATTGATTTGATTCATCTGCAATGATATTATCCCCAATGAAGATTTCCGAGTTTTTGTACCGTGATGCCAGGCCACTCTCTGTTTCACCTGCCCAATCTTGTCTCTCCAGCCTTACAATTATTCTGTCATACAAATTTCATGCATATATTCATACATTCATATACATATTCATGCATATAAACATTCATGCACATATAACATGCACAATATCTTTTATACATTATTGCATTGACAACCCTGTGTCTTGCTTCAGCTGTATCATAAAATTGTCATCCCCTACTTTGTCAGAAAACGAATTGTCAACCATTGTTATTTTCCCCCCAAGTGTCGTTCCTTGCTTTGTCAGATAACGAGATGTCACCCAATCTTTATCTTCAGAAGTGTTTCATTCCCCGCTTGGTCGGGTGACGAAATATCAAGATTATTATTCTCCGGTTTGTCGGATTACGAAATATCAAGTGTTTCATTCCCCGCTTGGTCGGGAGACGAAATATCAAGATTATTATTCTCCGGTTTGTCGGATTACGAAATATCAAGTGTTTCATTCCCCGCTTCATTGGAAGACGGAATGTCAAGATTATTATTCCCTGGTTTGTCGGATTATGGAATATCAATTGTTTCATTTTCCGCTTGGTCGGAAGACGGAATGTCAAGATTATTATTCCCCAGTTTGTCGGATTACAGAGTATCAAGTGTTTCATTTCCCGCTTGGTAGGAAGACGGAATGTCAATAGTGTCCTCTCCGGGTATGCCGAATGACGAGACGTCACTCAATTTCTATTTTTTCAAGTGTTATCCCCAGGGTGTATGGTCCAAAGATGTCACCAACCAAGTTTATTTCAAGTGGCAGGTCCCACCAAACAATCAGTTTACAAATATACTTTTCAATTTCCCCTAGTGTCTGCTCAGTTTTATTTCCTGTATATTCGTCTTTGTTAGTCGTACCCTTGTACTGGTAGCAGACAGATGTATTTCCCGTATGTTCGTCGTTATTAGCCCGACCCATGTAACGGTAGCAGACAGTCTTATTTCCCTTATATTCGTCGTTGTTAGCCCGACCCATGTAACGGTAGCAACAGTCTTATTTCCTATACATTCGTCTTTGATAACCCTACACTTGTATCAGTAGCAGACAGTCTTATTTCTTATCTTTTCCCTTGATACTAATTAGTAGGTGATACCTATCAGTTTGTTCCCCGGTGAACCTGTGTTAGCCCCAACAAAGTCGGATCCCTTTCTTTATTGAACTCGGGTATCCTCCTGTTTTGTTCTATCCCAGTCAGGTCATCTTCACTGTCTTTGCATTCATACTTGCATCGCAAACATTCATATCATGATATTCATAGCATTACTTTCTTAAGCATTTTAAAATAGTCAAAAATGATGTACTTGATATTTAAGTCTTTTCGACCTGTTGATTTAAAAGTTTCATCTTTTTAAGTCCCCGTGACGAAGAAACTTAAATAGGGGCATCTGTCATGCCCCATTTTTTGACCGTTTAAATTTTTTTACTCCATTATTATTGTTATTATTATTATTATTGTTGTTATTATTGTTGTTATTATTATTATTGTTATTATTATTGTTGTTATTATTATTATTAGTAGTACTACTACTACGACCACCACTACTACGACCACTACTACTACCACCACTACTACTACCACTACCACCACTACCACCACCACCACCACCACCACCACCACGACTACTACGACTACTACTACTACCACCACCACCACCACCACTACCACCACTACTACTACCACCACTACTACTACCACTACCACCACCACCACCACGACTACTACTACTACTACCACCACTACCACTACCACCATTACCAC
>Ga0228710_1011374_pt1 | contig 11514 bp, 5 predicted proteins | sample MedpolnodulmetaG_FD_177995 | JGI IMG/M metagenome (GOLD analysis project Ga0228710, IMG submission 177995) | Root nodule microbial communities from Medicago polymorpha collected in Santa Monica, California, United States - pink nodules | ecosystem: Host-associated > Plants > Roots > Nodule... | reverse complement strand
ATTGAAATCCTTAACAGTCTTTTAAAATCTTCAAAGTCATCAAAATCCTGCAAAGTCTTTTAAAATCCTCAAGACTTTTTCAAACAAAAATTGTCCTTTAAAATCCTAATCCAATACACCCTCCTTATTGAAAATTATTTTTGTTTGATTCAACCTTTTTGAAAGAAGAAAGAGAGTAAAATTGGACAATGGATTTAAATTTCCTACGCCCACTGAATAGTAGCCCTTGGAGAGAAATTTTCTATCTCTAAATTCAACAATTCTATGATTCACTCTACGGTATAATGAATGTAGAGGATCCAAAGTCATACACTCACTCCTAATATGATGAAGTTATAGGTTTTTTTTAGTCATGAAATGAATCTGAATATGAAATTTTGTTATTATTTGAAGAGTGACCATTCCCCCAGGTTTACGCCAGAAGCCATGGAAATTTTTGCAGACATAATTAGATCATTAGCCAATCCAATTCTCAAAGGAGGGGTCATGCTTGAAAAGATATTGGGACCAAAATCCACAGGTCACCTAGAACTCCTAACAACAAACCCTAATGATAATCCATCAGTTACCTTCAATTACTTCAAAGATCCAGAAGATTTGAGAATGTGTGTGGAAGGCATGAAAACAATCATAGATGTGATTAACTCAAAAGCATTCTCAAGATTTCGTTATCACAACATGCCTATCCAAGCCCTAATAGACTTGATGTTGCTTTTACCACTGAATTTGAGACCAAAACATCCTAATGCTGCATTTTCTTTGGAACAATATTGCATTGATACTGTCTTAACAATTTGGCATTATCATGGAGGTTGCCAATATGGTAAAGTTGTTGATCATAATTATAAGGTCATTGGTGTGGAAGCTCTTAGAGTTATTGATGGGTCCACTTTTTATCGCACGCCGGGGACTAATCCTCAAGCTACGGTAATGATGCTTGGAAGGTAATTAAGCATTCACATCTAACAATATAAACATTATGATTTAATAATGACAATAATTTGGGTCACATATATTTGTTTTTACTAGTCTTTTATTAATTTCTTACAGGTACATGGGACAACAAATTTTAAAGAAAAGATTATCCTAGGGGCGGTAGTGAGGTGATGAATTGAGTGCATTTTTTCTCTTCATAGTTTCATATTTGTTATGTGTAATAGTTTATTAATTGCCAGACATTTTTTGCATAATTTTGTCTGGTTATTATAGTAATAAATCGCATTGTTTGCATTTGTATTATAATTTTGTAATTTCCACAATATTGTTGCAATTTTATATAATAAGACTAAAGAGAGATTCTTTATTTACACTCAAAATTTGAACTTAAAAAATGAATAGCATAATAATTTAACTTAAAAATGACAACTTTGAACTTAAAAATGAATTACATAATATTTTAACTTTAAAATGACAACATTTGACGGTCAACAAATCGAGTCATAATAGCAAAAATTTCTTGACATAAAAAAATCTAATTAAATTCACTTTAATTAATTGATTAGTAGATATAGAATTTATCTCGTTTGTTGGGTTTCGGCTCTCTTTGTAATAATTTTTTTTGTCTCGTGTATGATTTAAACAATAAATTATAATTAGTGCATAATAATTATGTTTAAATTTTTAAAAGATATTCCAAAACACAATATTAATGAAAATACATATTTTGATTTTAATTAGAATAAAGATTAATAGTCATGTAAGCACAACTTAGTTAGTAGCCGCAAAGACGATTTTATGTAGAGGTCGAGATTCGAACTTCAGACTCTCTACTTTTTAATATTTAAAATGCGTGAGCCAAAATCACTAGGCTACTTGACAAAAAAAATATAGAGTTATATAATTATATGCAAAAAAGGATAGTAAGAATATATAAAAAAAACTGATAGAATAATGAATTGTCTCGGTATGCATGTAAAAATAAATGAAGAGAGAATAATGAAAAATTGAATTTCCCAAGAAAAAAAGAAGAGATTAAAGAAGTTGAATTTAATATTTTTATTTAAAGTTTGTACAGATAAAAAAATATTAATATTAAAATTGAAGCTATTTTTGTATACTTAATAAGACTCTCAAGGGAGATTCTTTATTCACACTCAAAATTTGAACTTAAAAATGAATAGCATAATAATTTAACTTAAAAATGACAACTTTGAAGTTAAAAATGAATAACATAATATTTTAACTTTAAAATGACAACATTTGACCGTCACACTTGGAAAATCGAGTCATAATAGCAAAAAATTCTAGACTTAAAAAAAATCTAATTAAATTCATTTTAATTAATTGATTAGTAGATAGAATTTGTCTAGTGTGCTCGGCTTAGTTAGTAGCCGCAAACACGATTTTATGCAGAAGTTGATATTCAAACTTCTGACTCTCCACTTCTTAATATTTAAAATGCGTGAGTCTAAACCACTAAACTACTTGACCAAAAAAAAATAGAGTAATAGATCTATATAATAATATGTAAAAGAAGATAGTAAGAATATATAAAAAAAACCGATAGAATAATGAATTGTCTCGGTATGCATGTAAAAGTAAATGAAGAGAGAATAATGAAAAATTGAATTTCCCAAGAAAAAAAAAGAAGAGACTAAAGAAGTTGAATTTAATATTTTTATATAAAGTTTGTACAAATAAAAAAATATTGAAATTGAAGCTATTTTTGTGTACCTAATTTATTTTTTTATAAAATAAATTTAGGGCTAGAGGATGATTACCCAGTCGAAGGAAGAGAAAACCTACACTTAATTTATCTTACAATATAATTTTACATTGAGATAAATGAGTAATTTTTTAGAAGTTAATATATATAATATAACTATGATATATTGATTGTTGAAATGTGTTCAAGCTATCAAACTAAATTTTAAGGCTTTGTTTGGAAGTTTAGAAGGGAGGACTTCGAGGAGTGAAAAATATAAAAAAAAATTGAAAAACTGTCACATTTTTTGAAAGAGTAATTTTTTTTTAGAGAATGATAAATTGTGTGTATGATTATTTTATATTTAATTGTAAGAATATTAGTATAACAATATATGTTGAATTTGATGAATTCATATAAACCATTAGAACTCTCGTCCGATTCAATTTTTGAATCCCACCAAATTAAAAGGGTTTTGTATTATGAAGATAAATGAACTCCTCAAAGTCTTCCCCTCTCAAACTATTTTTTTCTCCAAATCCCTCACAAACACTATGCCTCAAGTAATAACAAATAACTGAACTTGTTAGTTGTATCTTTGCAATATTAAGAGGTTAAAGCAACAAATTTATTATGCATGTCATAGACTAAGAAACAATATGTACCATCCGTCTAATTACACGTGTTATTTTTTGAAGAATAGATTCCCATTGGAATTTAAGAGTGTTTATTAATGCCACTGTCACACACTATGCATTTCCTCAATATATTCAAGAACAGTGAATCTAGGCATATTGTTGGATGCAACTTTGATGTCCTTGAACAAAATAATTTTATGTGCAAAAGTGTCTTCAATTTTTGTGTATTATATATTATTATAAATAGAGTAGTTTCAATTACGTGAGAACATTTATCAAATCAAATCAAATTGTTCTAGCTTCTAACAAGTGAAGATAGGTGCCAATGGATTGGTTCTTGGCACAATTTATATGGGTTATTCTTGCTGGAAGCTTGTTATTTAATGCCTTATCTTATTCTTATAAAGGTATAATGCTATGTAGTTTGTTGAATTTGAAGTAGTTTTTTTTTTAAAATGTTTTAAAAAATTAGAGTCACTTTATCATCATGAAATTGATTTTATGAGTATAGAAGTTGATTTCTTCAACCCTTTTAATCAAAGAATTTGAGAATAGAAAATGAGAGGAACAAATTTTGTTTTTTTTGTTGTTGATTATTAGGTAGTTATGTAGCGTCTCTTTGAATCTCTTTTGATGTTATGAGTCATTTTATGTGATCTTTATTTTTTTTTTCTTGTGTCAATGCAGCACCAATGTACACATTTATCAAAGAAGCCACATTTGCTCCTCCAATCTTAACATATGATTATATAGTAATTGGTGGAGGAACATGTGGTTGTCCACTAGCTGCAACACTTTCACAAGGTGCAAAAGTTTTAGTCCTTGAAAGAGGAGGTTCACCATATACAAATCCAGAACAAATCAACATACATAACTTTGTTAATGCCCTTTTTAATATAAGTCCTTCATCATTTTCACAAGTATTCATATCAACCGATGGTGTATACAATACGCGTGGACGTGTCTTAGGTGGCGGTTCTGTCTTGAGTGCTGGATTCTACTCAAGGGCCAGTTATAAGTACATAAGAGAATTTGGTTGGAATGAAACTTTGGCCAGGAGTTCATATGAGTGGGTTGAAAAGAAGGTTGTTTTTGAGCCTTCAATGCTTCAATGGCAATCGGCACTTAGGGACGGTTTACTTGAAGCAGGGATTTTGCCTTACAACGGTTTTACATTTGATCATGTATATGGGACTAAGGTTGGAGGGACAACTTTTGATAAGGAAGGTCATAAACACACTGCAGCTGATTTGTTAGAGTATGCCGATCCAAAGAGAATTTCTGTTTATTTGCATGCCACAGTTCAAAAGATACTATTCAAGTGGAATGCAGGTATGTATCTAAGCATACATATGCCTCATTGTTAGCTTTTTCGTCGGATCCAACACTATTGGTCTTGGTGTGTAACTCAATGAATAGACTCTGATACCATATAGGAAATAGATGAAATTAATTATGACAAGTAGCAAAATTTAATAGTTTTATTGGTTTCTTTACACAACCTTAAACTAACAGTTAAAAAGGAGCGAATGTTTGCAGCAACAAAAAAAAAAGACGGAATGGAGGTATTGATGTTTTTGAAGTTTTTTATTTTGTACAGAAAAATGGAGGCCACAAGCTTATGGAGTGATTTTCAAAGATACATTAGGAATCATACATAGAGCATACATAAGCTCCAAAGTGGATAATGAAATAATAGTATCAGCTGGTGCAATTGGAAGTCCACAGTTACTGATGCTGAGTGGCATTGGTCCTGCTAACCATCTTAAGGCGTTTGGAATCCAGGTGGTTATGGATCAACCTTTTGTTGGTCAAGGGATGGCAGATAGTCCAAAAAATGTTCTTGTTGTTCCTTCTCCTTTACCAGTAGAACTTTCTGTGATTGAAACTGTGGGAATCACTAAGTTTGGCAGCTTCATTGAAGCACTAAGTGGATTGAGCATTGGTCCTTCTTTGTCTGACAAGCTTAGAGGAATTTTTGAATTGTTATCAAACCAGGTTAGCATCCCTTATCCTCGTTTTTAACTATCTGCGTTATGCTTTTATAAATTTTGGCTAAGTGTTGCATTAAAATTAAATATAATCTAAAATATTAACCAATACACAATGTGTCTTTTTTGAGTCAAACATGTCGTTAAGGTAATGATGAAGCACATAACACATTGCAAATCATGTCATACAAAAGGTGTCTAGTTTCATATCCATAAATATATTTTTTATGTTCGCCATACTTCTATTTATAGGCGCTCCTTTCATATTTAAAAGCCGAATGCCAAGGGTCATACCATCCACTCGGGTTTGGATCTTTTATGGCCGTTGTATGGTCTAGGGGGTGGTCGAGTCATTTAATTTATAGAGAAGATTTCCTTTCTCTCTAAATTCAACTATTCTATATGTCGCTCTACCATGCAGCACACCATACCCCTACTCTTAATATCATGAAGTTAGAATCTTACTTTTATATCATGACATGAAACTTAATCTTGAATTTTATAATTTCTTCTTGTTTTAAGAGTGGCATATCCTCCAAGTTTACACCAGAAACTATGGAAAGTTTTGCAGACATAATTAGATCATTAGCCAATCCAATTTTCAAATTCAAAGGAGGAGTGATAGTTGAAAAGATAATGGGACCACGATCCACAGGTCACCTGGAACTTCTAACAACTAATCCCAATGATAATCCATCAGTTACCTTCAACTATTTCAAGGATCCAGAAGACTTGAGAATGTGTGTGGAAGGCATGAAAACAATCATAAATGTGATAAACTCAAAAGCATTCTCAAGATTTCGCTATTACAACATGCCTGTTGAAGCTCTAATAGACTTGATGTTGCTTTTACCATTGAATTTGAGACCAAAACATCTTAATGCTGCATTTTCTTTAGAACAATATTGCATTGATACTGTCTCAACAATTTGGCATTATCATGGAGGTTGCCAATCTGGTAAAGTTGTTGATCATAATTATAAGGTCATTGGTGTGGAAGCTCTTAGAGTTATTGATGGGTCCACTTTTTATCGCACGCCGGGGACTAACCCTCAAGCCACTATAATGATGATTGGAAGGTACCATTGACATATATCAATAAATGTAAGTTTTGGTCCCCTAATTTTACTTAGGTAAATGGTCTCCACGTTAATGAAATGTTTCCGCAGCGCCACTTTTGGGTCCAAAAACTTGAGCAAGGAACCAAAAAACTAGATTTTAAAAAGGAAGATTAATTCCGTGAACAAGTAAAAGATATGGGCACCAAAACCGCAATTAAGTCTAATAACTATAGTTTGGGATATCATACGCATATCTTGTCTTATTAGTCTTTTATTAATTTGATGCAGGTATATGGGACAACAGATTATAAATAAAAGACTCTCTCAATAGAGGAACTGAAGTGGTCAATTTCAGGGCATATTTTCCATAGCTCCTTATCTGTTATTATGTGTAATAGTTGAATGATTACCAGATCATTTCTGCTGCATAGTGATGTCTGTTTTTTTTTTTTTTTTTTTTTTTACGATTCTGTCTGGTTAATATTGTAATAAACTGCACTATTTTCATTTTTATGAACTATGATGATTCTGTAATTTCCACAATACTATTGCAATTTTATATGATAAGATTCTCAAGGGAGATTCTTTATTTACACTCAGAATTTTAGCTTAGCATAGTATTTAAACTTAAAAATGACAACATCTCACACTTGGAAAATGGAGTCATATTAGCAAGATATCTAGACTAAAAAAATCACTTTAGATTCCAATCAAGAAGTGAATTGCATTGCATTGTTTTTTTAATAAAATAGTTCAAAAGTTTACAAACTCAAGAACATAAAATGCTCATTGGACCTTAAGGATATGCCCTGCACATTCATAAAATGGAAGAAGCATCTAACTTTTGCAAACTTGTCCCCATTTTTCTCTAAAGCATGTGAAGATTGAGAAAGGGAGAATTTATTGCTTTGAAAGAGCATTTTCTAGACTAAGGTAAAGAGAAAGTATAATTATAAATTATCTATTCATAGAATGACCTTCAAAACCCTTGGTGAAGAATATTCATAGCATAACCCTCAAAGCATATCCTTTTGGTTATTGGTTTATTCCATGTCAAATGCTTAAGGTGAAGTTGTTATAAATGATAATGCTCATAGAATGTGTTGTGCAACAGCAAGAGTTCCCAAAAGAAGATGTGGTGAAGAGTAAGTAAATCAGCTATAGGGCTTCTCTTTCTTGGCAGGAAATTATCATGACCATTCCATGATGTGTCTTGCCAAAGGAGAGTTGCCCTGTTGCTGCTTTAGCTTAATATGTATTCATCTTCTATATGCTATGTTTTTCTTAAAATGTTAGGTGCAGGGATCGAACTCTGAACCTCTTTCCGAGTACGCCTTCAACGTATCAATCTATACCATTGGACTACACCTTAAGAGACTTCTATACGCTATGTTATTCATGTCCATCTCATGTTTTCTTTTTCTTTATAATTTGGATTTTACAATGTTTGTCAAAGGAAGCAAGTAAATGGGAAAGTATTGAAACTATTGAAGTTTAAACAATAACACCACACGAGTTTGATTCCCTTTTCATTTTCAGCTCAAACTGGCACTGAAATGGAAAACAGTTTTTAAAATGTAGTTTTTTCCCTTCAATTTTCTGTATTTAGGATTACATTAAGCAAATATATATAAACAATCACAAATTAGTTTTATTCGATAATCAATGTTAATGGCCTAAAATAATTAAAACGCCTTTGTTACAATGTTTTGTGCTAGGCGTGTGCCTTACTAGCTGTAGACAAAACTTCAAAAAATGCAGAACATTATAGAGGTCATATTATTGCAACAATGGTCAATGAACATATGCAATAAATGTTTTCAATTGCACTGGATGTTGTTGAACATAAACAAAAGACTAACGATGCGTAGTTTTGTCTTTTTACCAAGTTGTATTTAATATTTCAACCATTTATGACTCTTACCATTACATATCTCTTATTTTGCGTGTCATAAAGCATCAAATATCTCTTATTTTGCGTGTCATATAGTACTAAATGTAATTAATTGACGACAAGTTAAAACTCAACTAAAAAAAGCCAACATTCTTATCATGAACTCGATGAAAATTAAATTGGCTCTCTTTTTTAAAAAATAAATCGCCTCGAAACTTGATTCAAGTTGTCTCAATTTTCAAAACCAAACAAATTCAATAAAAACACCGTAAACTGAACCAATCCAAATCGAAACTGCAAAAAAATCGCATTTGATTTGAATATATTTGGATAATTTTTTTACTCAACTGCATGATATGGTTTGATTTGCGGTTTTTATTTTACCAACCGAACCAAACAAAATCGCAACATAAGAAGAATATTAATAAAAAATATGTCACCTAGACCAATACTCATAAAAATTCAATTGAAACTTTTACAAACTGACATATTTTTTCTTATAATTGAGACTAGAGCGAGTATTAAGTTTCACAAGCATCAAAGAAGAAGTTCAACATATCATACAGATAAGGCTGAGAATAGGAAACCCACTTGGGTTGGCCTAGTGATATTGGCTTGAGATCTGGGAGTGTGTTCCTCCTTGAGGTCTCATGTTCGATTCTCTTTAGTGTCAATTTAAGTGGGCTAATTTAGCTTCTTCAAAAAAAAAAAAAAAGAGGATGAGAATAGGACATGTCGATTGATAGGGCTCTACCGCCTAGTCTATGATAGTCTCTAGTCCGGCTAAATTGTTTTTAGAGAGAGAAGGCTAATGGTTTTTTTTAAAAGTTAATTTAACTAAAAAGGTTGGATTACATGTCACAAAAAGGTCTTTTAGATTTACCTAAATTTTGTTACTTTTATTATCATATTAGATTTTGTACATTGATTAAATTATAAAAAAAATTAACTTTACTTCTTCAAAAAAATTGTTAACTTTATCTGCAATTTAAGCTTATTAAGCTACATTAAATTTTACGCATATTAAAATGTATGATTAATTATAATTTTGGTCCCCTTATTTTAATTCATTCATAAAATTGATCCCCTATTTAAAAAAAAATCAGTTTTAGTCTCTTCCAAAAAAAAAATTGACTAAAAAAATGATGATGTTTTGTCAAAAAATAAATAATTTGATGATGTAGAATGATCAACAGTTATAAAATTACAAGAAAATCAAAAAATTATGTTTTAGCTTAAAAAAATATTCATTTTTATATATCAATTGATAATATGTAAATATTTAATCCACCTAATGATCCTACAATGTCATATCATAGTTTGCGTCATTTAAAATGTATCACATTCTTGTTCTTAAGTCAAAAAATTGAGGGAGAGATCAAAACTTGGAGATTTTAAAATTGGGGAAGGGGGTTGAATTCTTTAATTATGCCTAACATGTATTATTATAAACTATAATTGGAATATGATATTACATGTCCGATTTCTAAAATTTATTAAAAAAAATGTCAGATTCTTTAAAATGACATATTAAATATAAAAATGGAGTTTAATCTCTTTTTTTTTCTTTCTTTTTTTAGAGATTAATCTCATTGGTCCATTAACTCGTTATTTTATTTAAGCATATTACTTATTTAAATACGTTCATATGAAATTGCTTTTAAGTAGGTTTGCAAGTCATACCAGACTTTTAAAAATGACAAACTCAAACATAAAACTAAGTCTATTACAAACTACAAATCAAGATTTTTGACCAAGCTTGCTCTTTGTCTTGCAAAGGTTAGTTCGGCCTACCCTATTTCACTCCTAATTTCTTGTACACTATGAAAAAAACAAAGACAATTTTTTTATCCCCTAAAAAAACGACAATTTTTATATATTTCAAAATATTACCATTTTTCTTTTATTAAGTATGTGTTTGCTTGTAAAAAAATATAATTGATAAATAGTTATTAATATTATTTTTACCTTGTTTCATATTAGTTTTTAGAAATGTATTAAACCAACAAAAGTCAATGGATTGAACTCAAATGGTTAATACGAATTGTTTATGAGATAACTCAAAATTTAAATCATGATTAGAACAATTCTTACTCATATTTTCCACATTTGCATTCCTACCTAACATTGAATTACTATAGTCTCATTTCATTTCCATAGGGAGAAATTCTTGTATAATCAAAAACCTAAATTAAAATTATTTAGACACACTCATAAAATACATATCATTTAGTTATTTTAAAAATACATGATATTAATTATTTTCTCTTTCATGCTTTTTATATTCATGTGAGTGTGTCTAAATGAATTTTATTTATGTTTGTGTCTAAGCAAGTTTATATCTTCCATAGGAATCAATCAACGGTTAAGACAAAAAAAAAAAACATTAACGAATTTTTCAAAGTAAATATATACCCTTTGTGAAAAGGATAAAAAAAGAGGGGGGAAATAACATTTACATTACATGAGGACATGTTGACAGAACTTACGACCTTGGCAGTGGTCACTCAACACTTTACACTTCATGTAATGGAGCATCTCTTGATTCCAGCTGTTTCAATTTCCTTCCTCCTCTACAATTGACAACTTTAAAAATCTTGAAAGAATATGAACTGAGTGGGGAAATCTTTTTCAAGCTAGATTGTGATACCATCATGAATTCACGACCTTCAAGAATGATCAAATAGTCCATTCAATTCCTTTAACCTTAGTATATCCGAGGCATAACCCCTGAGTTTATACCATTTTTTGTGCGTTTAACCTTAGTATGATGCCTATATATAACGTTTTGGAGTGTGAACCTAATAAAATCAAACCAAACACATTTTAGGAAGAAGACATGATGAGTAAGAGTAAGATTGCTAATATAGTAAGCAAATCATTCAAAGGGCATATCTCCTTTGGCAGGTATAATGGTGGCTGCTAGTTTATTTTACATATATTTTAAAATTTTATGTGTTTATTTATCAAATAAAAAATAAAAAAACTATCACGGTATCAACTTGCCAAAGGAGAGCTGCTCTTTGAGTGTTTAGCTTAGACATTGTCACGTGCTGTGAATTCAATCATCCGAAGAAAGGTAACCGTAAATTAATATATATCAAATTATTTTATTTTGTAACATTTGATTTGTTGCCTTTCACAAAAAAAAAAATAAGAATTGTGTTTTTAGCATTCCTCTAGTGTTATTTGAACATCAAAATATATATATATATATATATATATATATATATATATATATATATATATATATATATATATATATTTATATTTTTTTTTTAATTAA
>Ga0228710_1011373_pt1 | contig 11514 bp, 9 predicted proteins | sample MedpolnodulmetaG_FD_177995 | JGI IMG/M metagenome (GOLD analysis project Ga0228710, IMG submission 177995) | Root nodule microbial communities from Medicago polymorpha collected in Santa Monica, California, United States - pink nodules | ecosystem: Host-associated > Plants > Roots > Nodule... | reverse complement strand
TTTTTTTATTTTTATTTTTTTTTGGTAGATAGACGAAATGGCAAAGCCATTATAAACTCACATACAAGTGGAGGTACCGGGGTTCGAACCCCGGTCATGACATCCGGCCTAACAATTTCGGCATTTTGCTAGTTGAGCTAGGACTTGTGGATGACATTTTAATAAGCTTTTTTCAGCATATTTTCATAAGTTCTCCAAGATAGTATATACAAAAACAGTTTAACTTTTATGTTATCATTTACTATAAAAATAGTTTATGTAAACTTATACATGAGCGATTATTAGGATAAGTGCTCGTGCTATAAGCTGCAAATAAGATTTTTATCCAAACAAGCCCTATTTGTTCTATCTACAAACAGTTTAAAAACTGAAAAGACCCATCTTCACACTAATTCTAATAAAAGTTTCATGATAATTGGTATCCATAATATAGAGCACGGCACGATATGGAACACCTTTCCACTCAAATTGAAGAGATAGAAGAGCAATATAATGATAGACTTGCAAAACACAAAAAGAAAAGAGAAGTCTAGGATCATTGAAAAATACAACTAGACAGGACCAGCCTTTTTGCTACTTTTTGAGAAAATTCACATAATCCACCGTTGCAGCTAACTTTATATAAGCAAAAATCATCTCTTGGAACATTTGAATATGCAACTTAACTATATGATTATTATTACACACTCAATTGTAAGCGCCAACAGCCTGTGAATATATCATAAACTATGTGTGTAATTAAGTGTGTCCCTATAAATCATTAAATCCAAATAAACTAAGTAAATTCTTTCAATAGCTCACTAGGATAATTACCATTTTGTAGCCTATTACTACTTTCATTACATTATCACGAATTCGCTCCTATCACTACTTTCGTTCAACACCATGAATTTTCTGAAACCATTTAACCTCCACATAACATGCAATAGAGTAGGACTGAAGGACAACCGGAAAAACACAATTAAAATCAGAAAAGTGCATACAACATGGACATAAAAAGAAGCAGAACACAACAGGAACAAGCTAACCACACAATAAAAACAAATTTTAATTACAGAGCAAAAATAAATAAATGTAATACCTTCACCACAAGGGGTCTTCCTAGTAGTAATGTGAAGAACCTTAGTAGGCATCCTGACAGGTCCCTTGACCCTAAGATGCTTGTCCTTTGCACCACGAACTAAGTCAGCACAAACTAAGAACAACAAAGCAATAAAAATCCAAACATATGCATATTTAGTGATAGCAACAAACATAAAGACATGAACTTAAACAGAGCAAATAATATAAAATACCAACCCTTCTCGAGATTTTGGACGTGCTTGGAGGAGAGAGTGATCCTAATCTTGTGGATCTGCTCCTGAGAATCCTCCAAACCTACCTTTGTTGGCTTTATAGCAGCATAAGTCGCCATTTTTCAGAGTACAACTGAAAAAATTATAAAAAAAAAGTTTTAAGTTTTATCAAACTTATAAACCATAATGTAACATGCAAGTAACATAACATCTAACTTTTGAATGAAATCCCAAAATAAGGGCCCACATGGATTGACTAATTTTTTAGCTTATGAAAAAATAGCTTATACAAACAAATAAGCTTTTATGTTAATTCATAAGTTCTCACTAGCAAAAATTGTATCTTCATAAGCTGTTTTTTCATAAACAGCCTTGACAAGCTTATGACTAATACATAAAAGCTTATTTATTTGCATAAGTTGTTTTGCATACGCTCAAAACTGCTAGTTTTTCATAAACTAGCTTGACAAGCTTATAAATAAAATATAAAAGCTTATTTATTTGCATAAGCTACAAAATAAGCCAATCCAAACAGGCCCTAAAACTATAAATGAGTATTGAAAATTCATGTGCAACCACATGGCGCAAATGAATCGAAATATGAAACTAATGCAAACGATAAAAAAAAAAGATTTTTTTTATTTCAATTCAAGTTGAAGTAGCGTTAAAAAACACTAATCCAGCATCAAACAAAAACGTGTAACACAATTGAAAACAAAAGGGTAATTTTCATTTTTCATCTTCCTATAACACAGATTGTTAATCCAAATGCTATGAATATAGAAATACAGAAAGTGAGAAGAAGAAAAAAGTGAAGATTACAGTGAGATTTATCTTCCGTGGTGGAAATTGACGGCGGTGTTAACGACGCTGCAAGCTGCTAGGGTTTCTTCAATCTTTCTGAACAATGCGAAAAGTAAAAGTGCTGCTTTTTATTGTGTAAACAGAAAAGGGGGTGCGCGTTCGGTAAGTAATCGAAGAGGTGGGGGTGCGACAAGTAAATAATAATTTCATAACACCACTTGGATAAAAATTGAAAATCAATTTCTTAATTAAGGAGTATTAAGGATGGCGTTTGTTTTGTCTTAAAAAAAAATTGTTTTTAAAAAACTTAAAGTTAAAGTTTTTTTTGGATAAAATAAAGTTAAAGTTCATTTCTCATTTGTTTACCATCATAAAATTATATTTTAAAAAATTTGAAACTCTTATACATGAGGATTAAACATCGAAACTTCCATTTCCATTTCGGCATTAATAAGGATTAGACTGTGATAAAATGTTATTTATTAAAAGTGTCAATGAAATAAAATTTAATTTTATTGAAATTTTTATTATTCATAATAGTATATGCGAATATTCTTTACCAAATGATAAAAAAAATAGTATAATATTTTATAAACAATGAAATGATGTTTTTCCATCAAATTTTCAGCTTATCATTTAAGAAATCATAATAAGTACTATAATGGTTATATTGTTGGTTTTCCTGTTCTACAAATATATCAATTGGTCCAATTTCCTTTGTAAATTTGTACTTGTTGGACATATTCCGCTTGTTTATTCTGCATTGATGAATCTTTTTAATGATTGATTCAAATTATTGCCACAATACTCTTTTCAAATAGTAGACTGGGTTGGAAATGATTTAAACCAAACTAAATATATTTATTGGCAACAATGACACTAATTTTATTGAAATTGGTTTGAACTAACGGTATAAATGTAAATTATATTTCAATAATCCCACACTAAAAATGTATTATACGTGCAAAAAACTTGAAAACTTCTGCCTTTTTTCTTTTTGTTTGAACTAAAAATGCTTGATCTAAAAATATAAATGTAAATTATTTTTGCTTCACGAGGTAAATACATAAGCACTTCTCTCTTGCATCTCATCAAGCAGTGGAAGGCATTCGGTAATATGGACAATTTAGTTGTCTTGAAACTAGATGCAATTTGCAGGAAACAAAAATATTTACTTGAAGAAGCCTAAGTTAGAATTTGGAAGTGGATGGACCTACTTGTTTTCAAAGGACATCAATTTTAGGATAATGTAAGCTAGCATGATTTAATTGGTTGATACCTTGTCTCAAATATTGTGGAACATTTCTTCTTCTGATAAAGTATCTATCTGAGAAGTTGGTTTTCTTTGGATGAAATGTAGCTTCTAAAGGAGAAGTCATGTTGGAAGAACTTAAATGGCGTTGTGAGGATGAAGTGGATGCAAGTTTTGAACGAAAAATGAATGAGCTTACTTTTAAAGCTCAGGAACACAGACAGAGAGAAGGTGAGGCACAAGAGGAATTTCAGGATTTCGATAAGGGTGAAACGAATAAGAAAAACTGGTGGAAGCGCTTTGTAAAAATCAGGAAAGATTTGAAGTTTACCGAGATTGTTGTAATAGTAGAATAAGATGCTCTTCAATATTTCAATGTATTTTCCTGTCTGATAAACTGTGAGATTTGAGCATTTTCTGTTGAATCCGAGGGGCATATTTTGTTTGAAAGTCAAACCAGTGTCGATTGTTGGATTGCTGCAGGTTTGATTTCAACCCTTCAACTGTGAATGTCTCGGTGGATGTCTGTCCGCGCGAATCGGAAGCAATTGTTAGTTGAGTGTTGATGGTGATATAGGGAATTTGGCAAAACAGAAATGAGTGGATTTGGAGCCAGAAAAAATTAAATGCAAGTCAGATTCTGAATTGTGTTTTTGCTGCAAGCTGAATGGAAGGAGGTCCGAAACTTGGCTCGAAATGACATAGTTAGAAGTCATAGAAGTGGCAGCGGACAGGTTGCTAACACTGACAGTTCCAATGCAGTGTCAGTGCCAGTTTTTTTCGTGGGCAGGAGCAAACAGGATTTGGTTGCTGCATCCGTGGAAGGGAAGGACAATTTGTTAGATCTCTTACATGCTAGTCATGGTCTGAATTGGAGGTGCATGGAGGAGAAGCAATTGCTTTGTTGACTGCCATGGCCCATGAATTAGGTGCATGAGATGGGACTGTCAATTGTGATGTTCCTAAGTGATTTGCAAGTTCTTATCGATGCTGTTCACGCTAGAGCTGGATGTGCATCGGAGTTTAATGTGATAGTTTACAGCATTAGGTAAATTTTAGTCTCAAATTGCAACTTTGAGGTTAAGTTTATTCTGAGGCAAGCGGATATGGTAGCTCATCTCTAGCTAGAGTGGCCATTTCTTATGCTAGTCGCCAAGTTTATGATTACATTCCTCATTGTATTTACTCGTTGTTGAATAATGAAATGAGTTAAGTTGGGATGTTTCATATCCCTAAAACTGTATCAGCATTATGCCAAATTAAATGAGCATTATTCAAATGCAGACAAATGTATAGACAAAGAGACCTTAGCTTAGTTTTACACAGACCTATCTTATCTCAAATCAAATTGATGCTGCTGAAAGTTATGCTTGAATTTACACATGGTTGGCTGAGTAATTTTGAGAACATGATAATCTGTGTCACAAATAATAAATTAAAAAGAAATATTTGCACAAAGTAAATATAAAATATACGTGAATGAATGTTGTGTTTAAGAGGATTAGTTTTGCCATCCAAAAAGGTTTGGCAGCACAGCTTGTTGCCTGCTTGCCTTCTATTCAAGTGTAAATAATGGTTTATATCAATAATATAAAATATACGTGAATTTATCTCGATTTTGGATGAAGCACATAAAAGTATGGAACTTAAGAGTATTTCACGCACCATGTAAGTTAACTAACACATTTGATCTCAAAACAGCGCAACTCATTGAGATTTTGGATTGCTTTTATAGTAGGTCACCCACTCCATAATCTGTCAAAGCTTTTTAACTTTACAATCGAAGTAACATAGAGCTTGTCACCCACTCTATCAATAAACCGATAGTACGCATGCCTCCATTTTGTTAATGAGAAACAAAGAACTGAAAATCCCCTAGAAACCAACTGCAAATCCAACCCCCATGCCAAGATATAATGACTCTTTTACAGAGTCATCATCTTCATTCTTTGTAGATGGCTATGCAGTTTTAGGATTTTCATCTTCTGTGGTACAGTTTTTAAGAGGAGTTCCGCGTAATTCTGGATTGGCAATTTAGCTCAATGCATTAAAAGTTTGAAGTTGAATCCCCATTGGTATAGTTCCGTTAAAATTGTTGCAAGATAAGTTCAAGTAACCCAAAATGTTTAAGTGAGACATGCTCTGAGGAATTTCACCACAAAACTTGTTATTAGAGAGATCGAGAGACTCCATATTTTCAATGCTTCCAATCGTCTTTGGTATTGTTCCAATAAAATGATTGTGAGATAAGTTCAATGTTTGAACTTGAACAAGACAAAATAATTCCATTGACACTTTTCCAGACAAGCTATTGACTGAAAGGTCAATAGTTCGCCTATCTGGTCGCACTTCATACACATAATCTTGACCCTTTTGAAACAACTCAATTGTTGTATCAGAAGCCAGAAGGCAATGCATCCACATATAAAGTAACCATTTGACTCAAATTCTAGATGCAGTTTGGCATAGATCCTGAGAGATTGTTATGTGCAAGGTCCAAGTGAAACAAATAAGAGAGATTGAACAATTGTGATGGAATAGTCCCTTCGAATTGGTTAGCTCTTAATATGACCACTTCTAAATATTGTGGCATGTTGATTGGTATGGTTCCAGAAAATTTATTTTCTCCCAAATTCATGAATTGCAATTGTTTCTAATCAGTGAGGTGTCCTAGAACTTCACCAGACAACTTATCACTCCGCAAGATAATGTAAGTTAATTTTGACAAGTTCTTCCAACTATGTGGAATTGATCCTGAGAAGGAGTTGTAAGACAAATAAACTATTAAGGCCATTGGTGATATGTTTGGGAGTCCTCCTGTGAAATTATTGTGATCCAACCTTAGAAGGAAACAATTTAGTGTTAGGTTAGATATGTCTTCAGCAATCGAATTGTTTGACAAATTAAGTTCATCAAATATTCTTTATGCAAGGCTCGAGAACTTATTTCTATCTACCAATGAAATTCAAGAGCTTGATAAATAGAGATCTTGTACGAAATCAAAGTTTTCCATAGTGGTTGGCTTGAGATTTTGGAGTTTGCTCCTCTCAAAGTCTCAAGTTCGATTCTCTCCGGTGCCAATTTCAGTGGAGAAGTTCATACAAAACTTTGCTTTGACTTTCCTGCAAGTGGACGATGGAATTGGTCCCCTCGAATTAGTCGATTGTTGGACCGGATACCGAGTTTTCAAAAAAAAAATTACACATTTGTCAAAAAAAAGATTAAAGATATTATAATCCATAATTTATTGAATGATAATCAAGAATAAATGTTTAGAATGAATACGATGGGAAAATGTATGATTTTTTTTTGAAAGATATGAAAAAATATTAATTTCTTATATATAAAAAAAAATTTGTGGTTGGGGTTTTAACCCCGGACTTTGCATATATCATGGATTGTCCTTATATATAAAATTGATAAGTAAATTAATTAATTTTAATCAAATATTCATTTAAAATTTTCTTTATCAATTTATTATTTAAAAATGAATTATCGATTAAGAAAATTGATGTAATTATATAAGAATTTATATTATATTTGCTATATTGTTGATGTCATTGAAAAAGATAAACATGGTTTGTTGGATTTGTTATAATTTGTAATTGACAAACATCTGACCTCTGTAATTTTAATCAGAATCAAATTTCATAAGGAAATATTGTTCATAATTTGCAAACGTTAGAGAAGAAAGACGGGACATGCATGTCTTTCTACTAGTATACAGTATATACTCCCTCCGTCCCATTTTAAATGACCCAATTTGAAAATATGTATTGTTCACATAACATGTTTCGACTTTATTTTTCTACTAATATATAAAGACAAAATATAGCATATAAGATGTTGTTGGATTTGTCTCGACGAATATTTTTAAAATATCAAATTTTTATAATTTTTTCTAATAAATTATTAAGGATATTTAAGTTCAAAATTGTGTATTGACATACGTGATAAAGTCAACTAAGTCACGTATTATGGGACGGAATGAGTATAATATATGTATTAATAATATAATATTATTTGGAAGGAACAAAATCTTATGATTTTTCAAAACAAGGAGTCGTCTTTCTGCTAGGTTGTTGACTGGGTGAAACTTACTCCCTCCGGTCTCAAATATAAGAAAAGATTCTTTTTTTAGGTTCATTGAGTAGTTAATGTATCTGGTCTACATTGTAAAGCAGATACGTTAATTATTCAATAAACCTAAAAAAAGAATATTTTCTTATATTTGAGACCAGATGGAGGGAGAGGGAGTAATCCCTAATAATGGGTTAAGGTGTTTATGTCTAGGTTATCTTTCCATGTCTCGTGGAGTAATCCATCTCTTTGTATTTGTATTGGTTATTCCACCAGCTAATGCCGAGCGTCCGCTTTATCTCTTTTGCAGGGTGTTTATTTTATTTGCACTTTGACTTTTTATTTTGATTCCATGATAGGCACATCTTATGCTTAGTTTGGTCTCATTTGTTTCATCTTTAATATATTACTTTTGGCTTCTTCAAAAATAAACAAATAAATTTATTGAAAAAATGTGTTAAAATAAAATTAGAAATTTTAAAATATAATGAGTAGGCTGTTGATATATTTATGTTACATAAAATATTAGGAATCTATCTTAAAAAAAATTAGTAATTAACTATATCGGTTTTAAAAAAAAAATTAAAAAAAGTATCGAGAATAAATGTGAAAGTGACATCCTTTTAAAAAAACATAAAAGTGAAATGTGCCATAAAAAACCTTACTTTATATATATATATATATATATATATATATATATATATATATATTTTTGTGTGTGTATTTATGTATGTGTATAAACACTATTGATTAATATCGCTTAGGATAGAAAAACTACCATTTTGAAATTTTTTAAAAAGTCAATACTATAAATAAACATCAAATTTATCCATCTAATTAAAAAATATTATACTTTTTTATGTCTTAAAAAAGGATCCCAACAATTTATAAGTCATAGCTCAACTTAAAAAAAATGCCAAAATTGATAGGTGGAATATTGTGATTAGAGTTCGAATCTCAACATATATTATGGAATATTCCTATCAACTGAGTTAAACTCACATGAACTTAGCTGCAATCTTTTATATTTAGTATACACTTTATTTTGAATAAACCATAGGAGGTTTGCTAACGGGACATAATTTTATAATTTGCCTTATTAGAAAATGTATTAAATTTGAATCATGTAAGTTTTTCGTTCTTATAAAATTATAAAATTTTATTTTTTCGTCCATATAAAAGAGAGACATGCTTCCGTCCCAACAAAGTTTTTCCTCACGCATATTCAGTCCAAGTTATGTTTCAATTTTTTTTTGGTAGATAGACGAGATGGCAAAGTCATCGTAAACTCACATATACAAAGTGGAGGTACCGGGGTTCGAACCCTAGTCATGACGTCGGCGTTGGTTTCTTTCACGTTCCGGTCGTCCTCTCCATTCAAGGCTTTTGATCTCTGGTTCCTTTCAAATCTGTTGAGATCTGCAGATTTCTTTAGCTTCCGATTCGTCGCCGTCACGCCGGTGGTCTTGGAATTTTTTGTTGTTCCTGTTCGTTTTGTTTGTGGTTGTACTGTGCACTGTTTTTTCTTCTTCTTCATATTGTTTGCTTTGTGGTTTTGCTGTGTTTAGAGATTGGGTGGACAGGTGACTTGGCCTTGTTTTGAGGCGGTTCGGTTTCGTTAACCCGAAAGGGTCTGTTACAAAAACCCGAAAAGGTCTGGTTCGTTTAACCCGAAAGGGTCTGTTGACGTATTGGACTCATCCCTCGATCTGAGTTCTTATGCGTTGCTTGCTCCAAAGAGCTTTTTTCTTGTTGTTTTTCAGGGAGTTGTTGGCACTTGGATTTTGATACCGTGTTGGCGGTCGATCCATTCGCCATAATTACACTCTAACTGTTCTCAACAATGTTCACTTTTCATTCTTTTTTGTAACCTAGTTTCGTGCCCGTACGCAGGTTCGTTGGATTGCCCCTGTTATTAGTGAATTTTTGTTATGATAGATTCGAGAAGATCCACTTGGACTGTTTTATCACGATGTATTTCCATTTGGGTTTTCCTGGGTCAGGTCCTATGTCCCCAGTCTTTGTATCTTTTCAAAGGAACTTTTTATAATGTTATAAACATGTCTAAAAAAAGATCATTCAAACATACCCATTGAATTATCAACAAAGACTAAAACTATGTGCTAGAAAATATTGTAGGAATTAAAACATGTCACTTTTTTCATGACGACGAAAAAAATAATTTGACCAATTATTTTCTTATAATAATTTATAGTCGCACAAAGTATTAATTTACTCCAAACAGCATTAAATTCATTTAATACATATATTTATTTTTTTCAAGTCAAAAGTATAACCGACCTCTTTAAATATGATCCTATCTCTTCCGTGATTTCTAACAAGAAAGAAGTTTGTGAATCATGGGTCGTAAAAAAATAGCTATTGAATTTGTTGAGAACAGGGATGCAAGGTATGTCACATTTTCTAAGAGAAAGAATGGTCTTTTAAAGAAAGCAGATGAGTTATCAATTCTTTGTAATGCTAGAGTTGGTATAGTTGGATTTACCCCAGCTGGTAACCCATTTTCTTTTGGTTCTCCATCTTTTCAAGTTGTGGTCGATGAGTACCTTCGTGAAACACAAGGTGAATCATCTAGGCAAAATGCCGAGCCTTCAGAAAATGGAAACATCAACGTGCTCGACAAAGAACTTATGGGCGTGACGAAAGAGTTGAAGAAGGTGGAGACAATTGACAAAGGTAAAGGACTTATTGCCTATGATGATCTTGATTTAGATGGACTTAAAAAAGTGAAGGCTTCGTTGGAAGAGCTACATGCGGATATTGATGCAGCATCAGCTTTACTTCTCCTTGCAAAGAAACCTATGTGATCAAAACAGTCAAGTCATCAAGAGGGACCAGTCTTTGGAGCATATAAGCCTCGTTAGTTTGCAATGTAATGTAAGGGAAAATCTAATGTTATGAATAATAATCACCAATAAGGGATTTTAGTTTGTTCAATTTCAGAATTTTATCATGAATAATTTGACTTAGTTTTGCTTAATCTATATTTTGTAATTTATATGAATTTGATTTGAATTCATCAATCTTGAAATCTTTATTACACCAAGCTGCAAATCTTAAGATATTTTACCGACAAGAACAAATGGGCGAATGAGTCGTGTGTGGATCTTATCAAATGTCTTATAAGAATGTAGATATCTTCTAAATTTCAGTGACCATTGTTTTTTTAAACTCGACATCCAACTCAAGGACCGACTAATTCGATTTTTTTAAAACTCGACATCCAACCCAAGGACTGGCTAATTTGGGCGGTCCACTCACATCGTCCCCCCTCGGGGGGAGGTGGATATTTAAAGTCAGGGCAAAACTCGGTATAAACTTGCCCACCAAAATTGAAATTAGGGGGAATCAAACTCGAGACTTTGAGAGGAGGACACCCCAAGATCCTTAGCTAACACCACTAGACCAACCCAATTGGGTTTCTGTTTTGCTTTCTTTGGTGTTATTTTGCAATTGGGGTGAAAGTCCTTGTTTTGAAATAAATGTGGATGTGAAAGTCCTTTTTTTTTTTTTACAAGTTAGCTTATGAAAGTGAAGAAGGCCAAATTGATATACCAGAAGATTTATGCATTCCAGTGTGATAACTTCTCAATAACATTTGTTAATTTGTTTATCCTGATACATTACACAAATTAGAAAATTGAAGCCTCCTTTTGTTTACCTTTGATTTGTATAGAAGAAGAAAAAAAAATTTGCATTGAGGTTTTTGGAGAATGGTTTATCTTCGATATTTTCAATGACATTAAATGTCCAGGCTTACCGAACCATTGCTTGACGCTAAAGGTTGGCGTTTCTATCATAATTTTAATGAATATTGATTAAGCTAGTTATTTATGCAACGATACACGCTTTCAGGTCAACGAACTTTGCAAAATATCATAACAACAACTTTTATAAATAGGAAGAATATACGTCGTAAAATTTTGATTCCCTCATATCATGGATTTCCTTTCGCATTTCAAAGAATACAATACATATATTTCTTTATTTTGTTATGACAATCAACATGAGTGAAGGACATCACTTTCCAAGGTAGGATTGCTAGGTAATGAATTATAGGGG